>Ga0070765_100001253_pt1 | contig 15422 bp, 14 predicted proteins | sample HubBroMetageWFT5_FD_71516 | JGI IMG/M metagenome (GOLD analysis project Ga0070765, IMG submission 71516) | Warmed and freeze-thawed soil microbial communities from the Hubbard Brook experimental Forest, New Hampshire - Hubbard Brook CCASE Soil... | ecosystem: Environmental > Terrestrial > Soil... | reverse complement strand
CCGGTTCTCGAGGCGAATCCAGCAAGGCTCACGATCGCGATCAAAAAGTAGAGACTCTTCACATTCACATGGTACGCCCGATTCCCGCAGTCGTGCGACGTCGAATCGGTGATGCGGAACGCACGGAAGCGAGCACGCAGTTGACGAGAACCAAACGCGTACCAGATGGCTTGGTGGCGGCGGACGTTGCCCATCTTGCTTCTTAGTAGCTGTGCGCCCCCCATCCGTTCGCGGCTTACTTCATAAAGAGCCAGAGTAGCGGCAAGGACCGCGAGAATAAAGAAAAGTAAAACTGTCGGCCAGTAGTAGCTCACGGGAACCGGCAAGCTGAAGTCCAGCATGCCGACAAAATGCATGGAACAGATGCCAATGCCCATGGCGATCGAGCACCACGACAGCCATGCGCGAAGGAGCAGCCTTCGCTCGAGCCTTACTGAGAATCCTTCACAAGGAGGGTTACGAGGCCGGCCATATCGAAATCGTGGAATCGACTGTCGACTAGCTGGCTTGGTAGCGGGGCGGGAGCACGTCGTCACGCCGAAGCGCAAAGTCATCGAACGTCGCGGCGTATCCATGCCATCCGGGCTGATCCACTTCTTCTGTGCGGATGATGTGGGCCGCTGTGCACATTTGCACGCTGCCCTGGCCTTGCGGACGTTCGACCAGCGCGACTTCCAGCTCAATCGCGGTGCCGGGATCGAACTTGCGCGGCGCCAGGAAGTAGATGCCGCCGGAGCTTATATTCCGGGTGACCAGAGTAACCGGAACAGGTTCCTGAGTGCCGCCCACTCGAATTAAGCGAAGTGGCAGCGAAAGAGAAGCCCGCGGCGCTCGCCGACGTTCAGCTGCCACGCCGATTGCGTGCGTTGGGATGCGAGCGAAGCGGCGCGGCCCCGGTTTTCCTACCGCTGGTACCGACGTCGTCAAAGGCTGAACTTCAACGATGCGTAGCGGCGTTGCTGCCAACTGCTGTCTGTTCCGTTGCGGAGCAGCCCCCATAGCAGTCTCCCCTAAGCGTTACCGACCCCACCCCATGTGGAAATCGAATATGCGCGTCCTCTATTATGCCGTCAACTGGGGTACAGGCGAAAGTGTCTTATTATGTAACACTAAGTCGGCAAGGCATTTGTGCAGTTTTGCACACATGCTTGTGTGTAGAGGGCGAAAGCGGTCAAGGACTTTGAACGCAAGAAACGGATAGCAGTTCTCCATAGGATTCGATAATTTCGACCTGTCATCGAATCATATTGGGCGATTCAACGCAGGGAGCAGATCCGATATGCACCGACGTAGCGAGCGCGGCCGATCAGAATCTTACTGGGAAGCTGTGCAAGCGCGCGATCGAGGCGCCGACGGCGCGTTTGTATATGCCGTCCGCTCGACGGGAATTTATTGCCGGCCCTCTTGCCCATCTCGCAAGCCGCGGCGCGAGCAAGTGGTCTTTTTCCCGATTCCGGAAGCCGCTGAGCAACAGGGATTTCGTGCCTGTCGACGTTGCCGGCCGCGCACCATTCACTTGCGCGATCCACGCACCGAAGCAGTGGCGCGCGTTTGCCGCGAAATCGATGTCCGTATTCATACCGAGGCTGAAGGGGACAACAATGTTCGCCTGACCCTTCTAACGCTCGGCCGAAGCGTCGGAATGGGTTCACATCAACTCGAACGCGCCTTCCGGCGTGTCATGGGCATCACACCCCGGCAATATGCTGACGCGCAACGCATGCGCCGTTTGAAATCCAGTCTGAAAAAAGGAGACGATGTGACCACCGCACTCTACGACGCAGGATTTGGTTCGAGCAGCCGTTTATATGAACGTGCGCCCTCGCAGCTCGGTATGACCCCGGCTACTTATCGCCAGGGCGGCGCCGGAATGCAGATCCACTACACGATTGTTGATTCCCCGCTAGGGCGCCTGCTGGTGGCCGCCACCGAGCGAGGAATCAGCGCGCTCTACCTGGGTGAAAGGGATGCTCCGCTGGAAGCCACGCTGCGGAAAGAATATCCCCGCGCGGAAATCGACAAAAGCAGCAGCGGATCGAAAAATCTCGGCGGATGGGTTAGTGAGATTCTTGCGCACCTGCGAGGCAAAGAGCCCGACCTCGATTTGCCCACCGATGTGCAAGCCACGGCATTCCGCCGGCATGTTTGGGAAGAACTGCGGCGAATCCCTTACGGGGCTACTCGAACGTACACTGAAATCGCACGGGCCATCGGCCAACCCAGGGCCATACGAGCCGTAGCGCGAGCCTGCGCTAGAAACCCTGTTTCAGTAGTCGTTCCATGCCATCGAGTGGTTCGCGCGGACGGAAAACTGGCGGGATACCGCTGGGGTCTATCCCGAAAACAGGCATTGCTGGATCACGAAGCAAAGGCGTTGGGAACGAAGAAAGTCGGTCAACTTACCTGAGCATCTTCGTTTTCACCCGCAATTAGCCCTGCGGACGGGACTTTTCGGTGTTCTTCGGCCAGTGAGGTTTGAACTCAGACTCGCTAATCGCAGGATTACGCACGATTTTGGAGTAGCGAATGGTGAAGTAATCCCCGGAACCCGTTTCGTTAAATTGTTGCTGGACCGGAAGCCAGGACGACTCATCGAACCAAATCTGTATCTTCGAAATCTGGTTCCGAACCTCCCCCGACTTTGGAGTTAATTCGAGCTCGACGGTCTTTTTATCGTCAAGGGCCGGTTCGCCCAGTAGAGTGATGAGATAACTTTTCTGAAGCTCCTTGCCGGAAGTGCCGAATCCGAGCAGCAGAAATTGATCCACCATCGTGCGATTCTTGCCTAGGTTGTATTCCTCGACGCGATTCAAGCCCGGTGTATACACGTAGAGATTATCTCCCGTGCGCAGGACCGTACGGGCGTCGGGAGCTTTCATTTGCAGCTGCATTTTGTCGCCACGCACGAGCAGGCTGCCCGTTTCCGTGGAGTGATCGTTGACGACCACGGTGACCTTCGTGCGTTCCACATCCGCGGAGAGGCTGTGAAAAGTCTTCGCTTGCATATCGAGTTGCCGCAGAACGGATTCCAGAGTCCACGGACCTTTGCCCTGCGCTGCGGCCGCCAAGATGTGCGCACAAGTCACACAAACGGCCAGGCATGCTAGCGCCATCCACTTAATTCGATTGGCAGTCAATAAGTCCCCCACCGCGCCCCGAGTACCCCGCTAAAATTCGCGCCATCATAGCATACCGGTTTAGATGCGCCTCTGGTTCGGGAGGTTCCGTGTTATCGGAAGGATACAGCGGTGTGGCCTACCTGAAATCGGGTTGAACGGTGATGTCGTAATAGGCGATGGAGCCGTCGGCTGCGCGGACCGGGTCGATACGTTTCACCTGAAAAGTACGCTCTTTCAGATCGTCCACGGCGCGTCCCAAAATGTCGTGGGTTTCCCGTTCAAGCTCCGGAGTGGGTTGCTTGGCGCGCTTCTGGGGCTGCAACACATTGGCGTCCAGGCGGTAGGTTCGCGTTTGGGTACGGGGATCGTCGGACAGGAGCTGAACGTCGGAGCTTGCCAGCGCGGTTGTCTGCGGCTGGTCGTGGAACACGCGGCGCGGCGTGGCCAGAACGAAAACAACGATGGCGATGACCATTAAATCGTAGGGCCAGCTGCCACGCTCGAAGGACCAAAAAACTGTTCGGACGATTCCTCGCCACACTTTGCGCATGTTAGTGAACAGCGGGGCCGTCCACGACCTGGCCGTCGCGCATATGCAGCACGCGATTTCCGTAGGCGGCGGCATCGGGGTTGTGAGTGATCATCACGATGGTCTGTCCCAAATCTTTGTTGAGCTCGCGCAGCAACCCTAGCACTGCGTCCGAACTTTTTGTGTCGAGATTGCCGGTGGGCTCATCCGCCAGAACAATCTTCGGCTCGCTGACAATTGCGCGCGCGAGCGCCACGCGCTGCTGCTCGCCACCGGAAAGCTCAGAGGGCTTATGGGTAAGCCTCTCGCTTATTCCGAGAAGCTTGGCCACAACTTCAAAACGGTGCGGATCGAATCCGTTTCCGTGAATATGCTGCGCCAGCGCAATGTTGTGATAGGCGTCGAGGGTGGGCAGCAAATTAAATTTCTGAAAGACAAAACCGACCTTATGGCGGCGCAAAAGAGTCCTGGCCGCATCCGTCATGGTGGTGAGATCGTTTCCGTCAAGAAGCACGCGGCCGCGTGTGGCCTGCGCCAAGCCACCTATCACGTGCAACATAGTGGACTTTCCGCAGCCGGAGGGGCCCATGATGGAGACGAATTCCCCGGGGTAAACCTCCATGTTCACGCCGCGGAGCGCCGGCACCTCAACCTTGCCGGAGTGATATACCTTCCATAAATCTTCCGTTTTGAGAATAGGCTCCAACGCGCGCCCCCGTGCGAGTGTTAACACTTCCGTGGACGGAAATATTCTAGTCGCGTTCGCCATTTCTTCCTAGCAGGTATGTGGCGTTGGGCAGAAATGAAATGTGGCAGATTTTACTCGTAAGCGAGCGCTTCGACGGGGTCTTTGCGGCTAGCGATCCAAGCGGGATAGCAGGAGCCTAACAGCCCTCCTGCGATCGCGATCAAACCGGCGCGAACCGTCCAACCGTAGGTAATCTGGATGGGCAATGAAGGGTGGAGATCGTGGATAATCGCCCGCAGGGCAAAGCTCAAAGCAATCCCGACAGCCGATCCCACCAGGCAAAGCAGGGTTGTCTCGCTCAGAATGATTCTCACGATGTAACTCTTGGAGGCCCCCAGGGATTTCAACACGCCGATTTCGCGCGTGCGCTCGATGACGGTGGTGTACATCGACAAGAAAGTGACCAAAAATCCGACAACGACGGCAATACTTATCATGACGTTTATGAAGGTGCCGAGATAAGGCACGTTCGACGAAGTCATCAACGCCATCAGGTCTTTGGGCTGGCGGACTTCGTACCCCGGGAGAAGCTGCTTGGCTTCCTCCGCCACGGCGGCTGAATGGTTGGAGCGGTCGGCCTTAATCAAGAATATTGACGCCTTGTCATGCGCCCCAGCCATTTCCTGCAGCGTGGAAAGGAGGACGAATAGCCTGGCGGACTTGCCGTGCTCGACGATTCCAACCACCCGGAAATCGTGGGCGAGGATATGCAGCGTCTGCCCTACCTTTACGTTCTTGCCCTTAGCGTAAATGTCGTCCACCAAAATGTCATTCGGGTCCTGCAGATCCCGGCCTGCGTAAAAGACAAATCCGCCGGATACCTCGCGGAAGCTCGCCGGGTCAATCCCGAAAATGTTTTCCAACGCAGCGACCGAATTGAGCGAAATCAGGACGGGAGAAACGGCCTGGACGTAATCGAGCCGGCGTAGCTTGTCGGCAATGCTGATGGGCATGGGCGCGCCGCCAAAGTTCATGAACAGAGAAGAAGAGGGAGGCTGGACCATGACGTCTGCGCCGATGCCTTCCGTGCGCTTGGCATAGTCCTGCAGCAAGCCTGTGGTTAGACCGACGACCATGATAACCATGGTGACTTCGACGGCGACGGCGATGGCCGTGATCAATGTACGAAGAGGCCGGTGCAGCACGTTTTGCGTGATCATGTAGCGGATCAAGGCTTTTGCGGCTCCTTAGCGTTTTCGTCCGGGTGAATCAGTTGAGTGCCCGGCGGCTGCTTCAACACAAAGCGATCGGCGGAGATGGGCTCGTTGATGGTGAGTTTTTTGATTTCAATTGCGAGTTGATAATCATCGCTGGGGCGGCTAATCGCAATGTGGCGCGGATACATCGTGCCGCTGGCCGCAGGTGTTGCGGTCGATGGCGCCGCCGTGTCTGACGGCGTGGTAGTCGCAAGCCAGTTTGAGTAGTGGACGTCGGAAGCCACTTTGCCACCATAAGCAAAATTTTCCACGCGCGCAATCTGCAAGTTCGTGCGGTCGAACCAGATCTTACGCGATATTTCCCAATCTGGTGAACCCGATGAATTTTCCTTTGTTGCGTTATGGTCGGAGGCGGCGCGGACCGCGGTCAGGATGTAGAAGCGATTGGAGCCTTCGCTTGCTTCCTCGAACAATACCGGCGCTCCCTCTGGAACAGGCGACCACAGCAGGGCATCCACCAAATGCTGCGGCCGCAGATTTTCGATGGGCTTTGAGGCCTGCCGCTCTAAATGATCGGGGCCCTCGATGAAATCGTTCTTCGATGGGATATAGATATGAAACATATCGCCGTCGCTAACCATGTCAAAAATATTCTTCCCCACCACGGGAGCCTGGCCGATCACGCGGATGTTCGCGGGCCCTGCCGCGAGGACGAATCCGTTTATTTCATGGTATTGCTCGATCACGCCTGAATACGCGGAGCCGGCGGTGAGTTTCATGGATACGCCGGCATTCAGCGAGGTGACCGATTGGGCCTGCTGATTGTAGCGCCCGATGAGGTCGGCTTTGCTCGCTGTTAGAAGCGGCGCGGGCGCGTTGCCCGGCTTGACGACGGTTTTCTGGCTGACCGAGCAGCCGCAGACCCAAGCGGCCATGAGCGTCAAAGCTATCCAGACCGCCAGACTAGAAAGTTTCAGTGTGGTGCGCCCCCGCAAACGCTAAATGGACAATTTAGCACATCTCCGATTGCGGGACTCACCAGGAGTTGGAACGAGCATCGGCCGGGTTCAACGACCCATGGCATCGATGCCGATAAGCCAAACACACGACTGGACATAATCGGAGACGCCAGGGGCATGCCGACTGATTAATCCTGGGGAAGCAGGCCGGAACGGACGACTGTGTCGGCGCCGCCCAGCGAGATGAGCAGGCGGCGGAGCTTGGCGCGGTCTTCGAGGTTGATGCCCATCATTTCGAAACCGGCTTGCTGCGAGCGGACAAATCGCACGACTGCTTGCATGCTGATCGAGCGCAGGCCGGCGGGAATTTTCAGAGTGGCTTCGGTGCCAACTGGAATTTGAATGTCACCGCTTAACAAGCCGCCATCCAGGCTGAGCACGCTGATCGACGATGTGAATTTTCCGCGCGCTGAGGTGATGGTGGCGGGTACCGCACGCGGGAGGCGCACGCGGCGATAGCGGCGATGGCGCACGAAATCCCGGTCAGGAATGGCGTCGAGCGGCGCCAGAGAGATCACTTTAGTGTCGAGGCCGGAATTGGGCAGAAAGGCCTGTATCCATTCGGGGTCGAGCTTCATTAAAGCTTGAGCAGCGGCCATGCGAATTTCGTCCGGGAAGGCCCAGCCAAAAGTTTTGCGCGATTCTACAAAGTGGCGCAAGTGTCCGGCAGCGGCTGGAGCGCGCATGCGGCCCAACGCTTCGATGGCCTTGACGCGAAGGTAGTCCGAGCCTTGAGCGAGAATTTCGCCTTCAGCGATGCGCAAGAGCTTGGGCGCGGTATCGGTATCGCCACACATTCCGATCTCGTCGAGCGCGAGAGGAACAATCAAGGGGTCAAAAATTTCAAGCGATTCGGCGAGCAATTTGCCGCGCTCGGGCGCGCCGGCGGTGGAGAGCTGACGCACGACCGCGTCGTGAAAACTGCGCACGCCTTCGCGAAGGCGTGCTGGAAGCATTTCCTCGAGGGCGAGGGGGTCCATACGACTCAAGAGACCGACCACGGTGGCAGCTTTAGCGGGCACTTCGGTTTTCAGAATCTCTTTCAGATACCTGACGCAGGGCGAACCCACGGATTTCGCGAGGGAGACGATGCTCTCGCGTTCAGTGCGGCGACCGGAACGCGCCAAGCGGACAGCTAAGTGTTCGGACGCAGACTGCGGAACGCGCATCAGGACGCCGACAAGACCTTCGGGCATTTGCTCGGCGGCCAGCGCTTCTTCGATGAATTCGGGAACACGATTATCGATTCCGACGCGCGGACGCAAGCTTTGGACCCAGCTCGGGCGCGATTCTTCGAGGTCGGCCAGAGAATCGAGGGATTGTTGCATCGCGCGGTAGTAACGACGCGTGGCTGATTCCTGACTGAGACGCACGAATGCCGCGCTTAAAAGAGTTTGAAGCTCGGTATCCTTTTCCGCGGCCATTTGCTGGCCGATTTGTACCAGAGCATCTTGCAAACGCTGGCTGGCGGCTTTGCTGAATAATTCGGCGAGCTGGCCAAGACCGATAGCGGCTTTTTTGCGCGCTTCCGAGTCTTTGTTTCGGACGCAGGTGGCGTACTGAAGCAGGATGTCTCCGGCAGCGGCCGCGTCACCGCGACCGAGAAGCTCTTCCACGTATTGCTGCACGTTGCGCGGCGGGATACACCAGGCTTCGGCGGACATCAAGACATGTTTTTTGCCGGATTCGGGGACGGCGGCCCAGAACTGCCGGTCGAGCACGTCGGCGTGAGATTCCATGAGGATGCCGGCGCTGGCCATTTTGTCCTCGCGCGAGCGCAGGAGTTTGCGAAGAGTGTTGAGTTCGCTGCCCATGCGGTCGAGCATCTGGCGCACGGCATTGACTTGAACTTCACCGCGCTGGTAGCGGTCGATGGCAAATTTAATGGCCAAATCTTCGGCCAGACGAAGAAGCATGGCTTCGTCCACTTTGGCGGAAGGCGATTTCGCGGCAACCTGCGCCAGCGCCTGACGCAAAGTTATTTGAGCGTTCTGCGGGAGACCGGCGAGTTTCTGTTGCCAGGAATTTTTGTCGAGCTGGGGACTTTTCGAATGTTGCGCCTCGCCGAATTGGACGAGCAATTTGAGCAGGCTTTGAAGCTCGGCTTCTTCGAGGCGCGAAAACGCGCCGGAAGCTCCGGGAATCGCCGCGGCCTCGGCTAACGCCGAACCGGCTCTAGCGTCTTCGTTTAATCCCGCGACTGTGCCGGAACCGGCGACCAGGTCGGCTTCGCTGCTGGGGCCGGCGCCGTATGATCTCTGGTAAGGTGATCCGCCACTTACGCCAGCCCCCTGATTCGCTGAGCCTCCGCTGTGGGCGCCTTCGGCGGCAGCGATTAGCTGAATCATCTTCTCGGGAGTTCGGAACCAGTCCTGGATCATGTCGGCGTCAGCGCCGAGCGTTTTTGCAGTGAGAGTGGCAGCTACGCGCGCTTCGGAGAAACCAGCATCTTCCGCAACGAAACGAATTTCGTTCACGCGGATTCCGGAAACGTTTTTCTTCCCGAAACAGGCTTCCAGGCGTTCGGAGAGAGTGCCAGCCTTCGGACCGGTTTCCATGAAGGCGCGGACAAGATTGGCAAAATCAATCTTCGTGACGCCGTGAGTGAAACCAATGCTGGCGACACCTGAACTGGTGAGCAAATTGGCGAAGCTGCGTTCGGCCGGAGTGGACTCCAAAGGGACTCCGTCGAGCAAGAGCTGAGAGTCGGAAGCGCCAAGCAGGAGGCCGCCCTGGCCTGCGGCCTCAACCGCATCCTGGAGTTCGATCCATGAGGATTCAAATTGCCGGGATGAACGGGAGTGCTCTAAACCATAGAGCCGGGCGTACTTAAGCAGGATATTCAGGCTGCGAATGAAGGCACGCGCGTTCGGGACCCTGGGTTCACTATGCACGATCAACTCGTGAGGATGGCTGGACATCGGCTGTTCTACAGACAGTGTACTAGAACCAATGTCTAGGGAAATGGTACGAAAGACCTATAGAGGTACAGGACAGGAACACCGGCCTTCAGGAGGGCAGGCGGATCTCGACATCCAGCCCTTCGAGAGTGGGGCGGATGCGGCGAATTATTTCGCTGGCCCAGAGCTTTTCGCTAAGGAAAACCAGAGAGCCGTCTTCAAATCCGCAGACGGCGCAGAAAAAATAGTTGGAGAAGGCGGAATGGTATGCGTCGACGCCATGGCGGGCTAATTCGCCTTCCAGAGCAGGGTCTCCCTTTGCGACCAAGGCTCCGGCGCGAGCGCCGAACGTCTCATTCTGAAAACGGTCGATCAGAGGCTCGAGCGCTTCGGGCTGGGGGGCCGGAATTACGATGGAGCGTTTGGTGGCTTCGCGAAATTCGATTTTGTGGAGATGGCAATATTCGCGGAGGCGATCCAGATGACTGAAAAAATCGAGCGCCCAAGGTTCGTCGGCTGCCGTTGCCCGGAGGGCGCGAGTCCAGATTCGCGCGGCGTCGGGGCCTCGGACCGGCTCGCGATTTTCGTCGGCTTCGGTGAGTTCCAGGCCGACGGCACGAACGTCAGCGCCCAGGTCGAGAGGCTCGACATCGAGCAGGTACATCTATACTTCCTCGTCAGGGGAGTGCGGGAAGCGCTTCTGGAAATCGGAAGATTGCTTGCGGACTTCGAGCCAGTCGAAGAAAGCGTCGGGAGTTTCCAGCCAGATTCCGAACCAGTGCGCGATCTCCTCTTTTTCAGCGCGCTTGTTGGGCTCTACTTTGTGATTGCGCGAGATCATTTCCGCGCGTCGACGTCCCAGACGCGCGACTTCGCGGACGCGTTCGGCGGCGGGGGCGTCGGCTTCGAGCACAAATTTTCGGAGGAGCTCATCGAGGCGGACCAGGCACATCTCCGCTTCGTCCAGAGTGGAAAAATGCAGGAGGTCGCTGAATTCTTCTTCGTAGCGGCCTTCGGTATCCGAGCGCGTGGACCACACCACGCGCATTCCGGCTTCTTCAAGGACGCTAACGATATAGTCGGCCGAAGTTTTCCCTTTTTCTCCGAGATGAACGATCAGCTTGCGCCGGATCTGCTCGATTTCGGCGGGCGTGTAGCGCGGCTTGGCCAGGCCCTGCGCCACTTCAAGAATTAATTTCTTCTTGGTCGGAGAGCCGCTCTCGTGACTCGCGCTGGGATTACTTTCGTTCAAGAGGGACCTCGATGCTTGGGCTTAACAGGATCTGTGTTCGTGCCATCGGCGGCAAGTAGATGGCGGTAACGCGCGACGTTGCGATTGTGTTCGGCCAGAGTTTTGGCGAAAAAATGTCCGCCTTGATCGTTGGCGACGAAGTAGAGGTAGTCAGTTTGCGCAGGGTTGATTGCGGCGCGCAAAGATGCTTCTCCCGGATTTGCAATGGGTCCCGGCGGCAGGCCGGGATGCTCGTAGGTGTTGTACAAAGAATCGACGTGCAAGTCGGCGGGACGGAGGTTTTTCGTGTGATGGCCTTCGAGTTCCAGCGCGTATTGCACGGTGGGATCGCATTGCAGGGGCAGGCCCTTGCGCAGACGATTGCAGAAAACTCCAGCGACCATAGGACGCTCGTCCGGCTTGGGAGTTTCGCTTTCAACCAGCGAGGCCAGGGTGACCACTTGGAAGAGCGTCAGGCCCAGCGGAAAAGTTTTCGCTCCGGAAGGATCGAGCGATTCCAGCTCCGCCCGAAAATTCTGGACCATTCGTTTTGCAATCAGTTCGCAGGTGGTATGGCGGGTAAATTGGTAAGTGGAGGGGAAAAGAAATCCTTCGAGACTGGGAGCGTCTGGCGCCAAGTCCGCAATGAGAGCAGCATTTTTTGCCGCTTCCAGAAAGCCGTCGCGGGTGCAAACTCCCTGGCGATCGAGCTCTGCGGCCATCTCAAACATGTTCCAGCCTTCGGGAATGGTCACAGTGCGGACGTAGATGCGGCCCCCGGCGATTTGCCAGAAGACTTCACGCGAGTCCAGCGGACGATCGAAATAATATTCACCGGCCTGCAGCGGTTTTCGAATATGCCACATGCTAAAGAATTCGAAGGCAAGCTGGCTGCGAATTACATCATTCCTTCTGAGAATGCGGGCCACTCCCAGCCGGGAAGTGCCGTGGGGTATGTCGACAAACACTCTTTCAGGGCGATGACCGCGATACGGGCGGCTGATTTGCGAATCGAGCCAGCCGGCTCCGGCGCCGAGGGCAGCGATCAGAAGAAGAGCGATGAGGCCGAGTCTACGCATCGCGTTTAGCGGCTCTCCACGGCGGGAACCGGGGGCCGACCGAGCTCTTTTTTGTGTTCGAGATAATCGCGCAACAGGACTGCAGCGGCCACGTCGTCGATCGGAGCGTGTTTACGCCGCGAAGATCTCACTTCGAACATCGTTTGTGCTGCCTCCCAGGAGGTTAACCGCTCGTCCACCAGCTCCACTTCGATACCGAGAGCTTTCTGCAATCGAGCGGCGAACAGAGCCGCTTCATCCGCCATGGGCCCGGCTTCGCCGGTCATGTGCAAAGGATGGCCCACGAGGATACGCGCAACACTATGCTTCCTGCAAATTTCGCGCAAGCGTCGCAAATCGTTGCGGCGGTTGGTGCGCAGGAACGTGGCGAGCGGATGCGCCGCGAGGCCGAGCTCGTCGGAAACAGCCAAGCCGATCTTTTTGCGGCCGTAATCAACCGCCAGAATACGGCTCGGTTTGACAGCAAGAGATTCGGGCACACCGATATTCCGCGCACGTGCAGTCATCGCCATATTGCTCTTATTATACGTGAGTAAACGCTCAAGGTCGCATTTCGGAGGCGGGCATGGGTTGGGATTGTTTTCATTTGCTCAAGCAATTTTCTCGCTAACTGAGCCGGCGGCTAGGGCTCGCGGCCGCGTTCGCTTTTTTCCCAGAGGGGCCAGAAACCGGCGTCTTTGATTTCCTTGTCGAGCCCGGTCTGCTGGAATAGTTGTTCGATCTGCGCGCGCGACTGGCGCGGGCCGATGCGGTCTTCGCGATCCGCTAGGGCGAAGGCCGTGATTGCCGAGATTGCGACGCTGCGTTTGAGTTCCTTGAAATCGACTTTGTCGAAGGTGTCGGACGTGGCGTGATAGTTCAGCATATAGTTGGCCGGCTCCTGGTTGGCTTCTAGCGTGGGAACTCCTTCGAGGATGAAATCGAAGTTGTCGGTGTCCATACCCGCATCGAAGGTGAAATTCAAAGGAGTAAAAGTGCGGAGCGGCTGGAGGGCATCGCGAACCGCGGGTTCGATATCCTTGCGGCCACCGAGAGAGTAGCCGATGATGCGTCCCACTCCGGAATCGAAGATCACGGCCGCGATCATGCGATCGAGTTCGCCGCGGTGCGCGTGCGCGTAAGCTGCGGAACCAAGCATTCCTTCTTCTTCTCCGGTGAAAAAGGCGAAACGAATCGAGCGGCGAGGGATGGTGCCGGAGGCGTGAATAATTCGCGCAGCGTCAATGAGCATGGCTACATTGCAGCCGTCGTCGAGCGCGCCAGTACCCAATTCCCATGAATCAAGATGGGCGCCGAGCAACACGAATTCGTCCGGCTTCTCGCGGCCGCGAATTTCGCCGACTACGTTTTCAGATTCTGTTGGCCCACTAACATGATTTAGCATCTCCAGATGCGCGTGTACTTTCTGTCCTGAGGCCAGGAATCTTGCGATGCGCTCGGCGTCTTCCCGCGCCACGACCGCTTGCGGCAACTGTTCGAGTTCGCCATTGATGGAGATATTGTGGCGATAGAGCAGAAGATTGGGCCGCGTGGACATCCAAAATATGGCGGCGGCACCCGCTTTGAGCGCCCTGCCAACAACTTCGCGGTCCACATCGTATTCGTTGATGAGGTCTTCCCAGGTGACCAGGAGGTTCGTGTGAACCAGAACGATCGCGCCGTGGGCCAGGGTGCCGGCCGCGGCGAAACCCTTTTCGTCGCCGGCTCCCACATCGGCGAGGTCGGCTGTGATCCCGCCTTCGGGCGTAGCGGGGGACCAGCCAATTGAAACCAAGCGAACCGGGAAGGGCGCCGGGGACAGAATTTCCACATGGGTATGGCCTTCACTCCAGCCGACGGGAATAGTGAATTTTTCCGCGTGGACTTCGTCCACGCCAGCGCGGCGAAGCCCTTCGACTGCCCAACCCACGGCGCGGTCGGCGGCCGGAGAACCGGTGACGCGGCCGCCGACCGAGTCGGTGAGATAGCGCAAATTTTCTTCAAGCGGTGAGGGGCCGAGAGCGCTCTGAATCATCCCAGGCATCAAATCGGCGCAAGATTTTTGCACTGAGCAAGTGCCCTCCCCGGTGGGGACTTCGAGGGGAGCTGGTTTGGCCGGAGGAATCTGGGCGAATATGCCGACTGGAAACAGAATCATGACCGCCAAGAACAAAGTGGATCGCAAAATTCTTTTCACGATTTTGTCCCTTTCACGCGACTTCGATTCGAGAAGCGGAGTTTACCGCAAAAAACGCGCCCATGAAGGCGGAGGGCGGAACATTTTTCTGCGACCGAGAACTTTCTACCCATGTTGAAAAAATAGCGAAGATCTACCAACCAAATATGTGTCTCATTTTGAGTCGTTTAACTGGGCGCTCGAATGGCACCACACCTGCCATGCCCGTGCTTCTATCCAAGTTTTGGTAGAACGGCTCTCAAGGCAGTCGTCAGGGCGATGGTCATGATAGCCGCGTTAAGTCCCGTATAGCGGTCGTAACAAAAATCTAATGAGGCTTCGCCGAATAGTCCTGGGCGAGCAGACGGGAAGGCCCAAAGTGAAGAAGGTACGTGTGTTTGGAAAGCTGGTGCAACAGGATAAGAAACAGGATCTAAACAAGCCTAACCTTTTCGTTTTCTGTGAAACGACTACAGGAGTGGCACAGTTCCGTACGGAGGCGTATGCGGACACTGAATCAACTGTAGAGCGCGTGGCGGGCCTACTGGCGATGCAGTGCTTGGTAAGAGGCCAGAACCCCAACGACTTTCAGGTGCTGGTCCCGGCCGAGAAGGTGCTGATGAGCCGGCTGGTATCGCGCGCTGAGGAGCTTTTGGAGGAGGGGCGATCCATTGCGTGTCCGACATCGTTGAGCCCCCGACAAAAGGAAGTCCTTCACTCTGTGCTGTCGAACCGGGCGAACAAGGAAATTGCTTCCAAACTGAACATTACGGTTCGGACCGTGAAGTTCCACATCTCGACGTTGCTCAGCAAGTTCGGGGTCGAAACACGATCGGAATTGGCGCGCAGAGCCGCGGGTTTCGCACGGCCGGAGCTATTGGATCCCGATGTAGCGGCAGAGAATTCTTCAGTTGACCAAGGTAATCCAGTGCCGGTACCGATTGCCCGCAAGACCCCGCTGCAGATGACCAATAAGGGGCAGGCTGTGCGGTTTCCAGGAAACGCTCTGATGGCCTAGGGGACTTCTAATTAACGGCCGAACGAATAGTATTCAAAGCCGAGAGCCTTCATTTCAGCCGGATTCAGAAAATTTCGGGCGTCGATAACCAAGGGCCGAGCCATTTCGTTGTGAACGCGCTTCCAATCGAGCTTCTGAAATTCATCCCATTCGGTCGCTAGTATTGCAGCATCCGCATCTTTGACCAGCTCGTACGGATCTTTGGCAAAGGTTATTTGAGGAAGCGACTTGCGGGTCTTGTCCATGGCCTGCGGGTCATAGGCATGCAGGCTTGCGCCTTCGGCTAGGAATCGCCGGGCTGCATCGATGGCGGGCGAAAACCGAATATCATCGGTGTTCGGTTTGAAGGCGAGGCCTAGAAGCGCGATTTTCTTCCCCTTCAGCACCCAAAGAGCTTTGCGGGCTTTCGAAAGAAGCAGCTCGATGCGTTGTTTGTTCACCTGCTCCGCCGCTTTCAGCAGAGTGAA
>Ga0070765_100001249_pt1 | contig 15446 bp, 20 predicted proteins | sample HubBroMetageWFT5_FD_71516 | JGI IMG/M metagenome (GOLD analysis project Ga0070765, IMG submission 71516) | Warmed and freeze-thawed soil microbial communities from the Hubbard Brook experimental Forest, New Hampshire - Hubbard Brook CCASE Soil... | ecosystem: Environmental > Terrestrial > Soil... | reverse complement strand
CGGCTGACCTTGACATTTGACGCATGTGGGGCATGCGTCGTCTGCCACGATCCGCGCCGAACGGATCGATTGGCAGCTTATGCAGGTCGCGGGGCCGGCGCGGGGTGCTCTCGCGCCGGCCACGGTGACCGATGGTTCACGGCGCCGCGCAGGTCTGCGCGTACGCGCAGTCGTTGAACGACTGACCGTCCGAGGCGAGCGCCGATGGCGTGGCCTCGTTGACGACCCCCGGCGACAGGAAGATCTGCGTAGGGTTGCCCTGGGCGATCGTGTGTGTGACGCCGCCGGCGGTGTACGTCGACGTCGGTCCGAAGTGGACCGTGCCGACGTTCGCCAGCGTTGTCTGGGCGACGAGCGTCGGGGCCTCCAGGATCCATTCGCCCGAGGACTCCGACGAGGCGTACGTGAGGTTCTGGCTCCAGCTCCACTTGCCGGCGTTGGTCATCGCGATGTTCCAGGTGTTGCCCGAGACCTGCTTGATGTTCACCGTGATGTTGTCGCCAGGTGTGACCGTGCAGTTGGCGTCACCGGTGCAGCCGGTCAGCTGGGTCTCGCTCGCCGGCAGCAACTCGTACCAGGCGTAGTACTGAGGCCCGAGCACTGGATTGTCGGGCGCCGACTGCTCGGCAGTTCCGGCCTGGATGAGGTCGCTCGTGTTGTAGCCGCCGATCCCGGTCCACGTCGCGGCGAATCCCGGCGGGACCAGGCCTGCGGACGGCACCGTGAACGTCGACGACACGGCGGTGATGCCGCCGCCGCTCGGCGTTACGGCGTAACCGGACCAGTTGAGGCTGTCGGCTGTCCCTCCGTGCCTCGGAAGTATCTCCCCCTTGGTCTTCGGCACCAGCACCCCTAACCCCTTGGCCCGCCGCGACGCGTTCGATTTCGCGGTGGCCACGCTCGCTCCGGCGAGCATGGCGAGAACGATGATTGCGGCGGTGAGTCCGCTCCCGACGGCTCTACGCATTACTTCCTCCCTTTCGGACATGGCGAGGGGAGTCCCTGCCTGGACGTTGCCCCGACCGTACTACCCCGATGCGCCCCGCGCGCCACCTCAAATTCACGCGCCATTCCGATCGGGAGGGCCACATCGATTTCGTCCGCCACCCCCGGCGCGCCTCCTGGATTTCGCCCCAGTTTGAACTACTTGTCAGGAACGCCAGGCATCCTTTATCATTTCTGAGATCATTCTTGAATCTGAGAGATTAGGGTTCGCATAACACGAAAGGAGTGCCATGGGTGCTTCAGCGACATCCGAGGGCAACCACAGCGACTCAGGTGACTCGGGCCGGGGCCGTCGTCGCAAGCGGTTCGCGCTTGTCGCCGCCGCGGCGCTGGCGGAGGTCATCCCCGTCTGGCGGCGGGGCTACGGCGTAGGGGGGAACGTGGTCGTCAGGTGCCACAAGGGCCATCTGTTCACAACGATCTGGGTCCCGGGAGCGTCGGTCAAGTCGATCCGGCTCGGTCCGCGCCGGGTCCAGTGGTGTCCGGTCGGACGGCATTGGTCCCTCGTAACCCTCGTCGACAAGTCAGATCTGTCCGCGCGTCAGCTTCGCACCGCACGCGCGCACAAGGACGTCCGCGTCCCGTAACCGCCGCGTCCGGTAACCGCCGCGCCCCAGCTTCGCACCGCACGCGCGCACAAGGACGTCCGCGTCGGGTAACCGCCGCGTCCGGTAACCGCCGCGTCCGGTAACCGCCGCGCCACCGCGACGGCCCAGCCGAGGTACCGCCCGGACCGAACTGGTGGCCCCACTACGCGACCGGCTGGGCGGGGGTGCGGTCGACCATGGCGTCGGTCGCGGAGGTCACGTCCGGTGCGCCGGCGATCCGCGCGGGCTCTGAGTGCACGACCGTTGTCTCGCCGCTGATCGACTCCTTGAAGCCGCGCAGACCGGACCCGAGCGATCGCCCGAGCTCCGGCAGCCGCTTGGCCCCGAACACCAGCAGCAGGAGGACGAACAGGAAGGCGATGTGGATTGGATTGTCGAGTCCCATCATGGCTTTGCTCCGATCGAGTTGGTTTGCATCGGTCCATACGGCGTCGGCGGCGATTTGGATCAATCACACGAGCGAGGCGACGATCACCGGCCGGGTGGTGGGCGCCCGGCTACCGCCCGGAGGCTCGATCGTCACGAGCACACGCGTGACACCGGTCGCGTAACCAGGGAGTCCGAGGTCGGCCGTCCCGCGCGAGGTCACGGTGAACAGGGTGCTCGGTGCCGGCGCGCCCGCGCCGCGCTGAAACCACAGCTGGTAGACCCGGCCGGCGGGTGGCGGAGGAAGGTGAGTGACGATCAGCTCGGCCCGTCCGCCGGACACGCGAAGGCGGGCAAGGCCGACGCTGGCCGGAATTACGCGGGTCGGAGAGCCGCCGGATCGGAGCTCGACCGCCCCGGCCGTCGCGAGCATCCCGAGCACCCAGACCAACGCGAGCGCGCCCGCGACCGGAAACCGCCGCGACCGCTTTCTCGCACCCACTCGCTTCGGCTCGGCCTGAACTGCTCGCATGACCCGCCGCCTAAGCTCCGCGCTCACGTCGTCGCCGCGCCCCCCGCCCGGAACGATCATGGCGCCACCCCGGCGGGCTCCCCCAGCGCGATCCTGAGCTTGCGCAAGGCGAGGCGCATCCGGCCCTTGACGGTGCCCGGCGGCAGCCCGAGCGCTTCGGCGATCTGCGACTGCGAGTAACCGCCGAAATACGCGAGCTCGATCACCTGTCGTTGGTCCGGCGGCAGACCGTCGAGCGCGGTTCTCACCAGCAGGGCGTCGCTGCGGCGCTCGACCTCGTCCTCCGTCCGCTCGCGCGCAGGGAGCGCGTCGGCGATCCCATCGTCGGAGACGTCGCGGCGGGCGCTCGAGAGCTCGCGCCGGAAGGTGTCGACCGCGCGGTTGTGCACAACCCGCAAAACCCACGACCGCAGGCTTCCTCGCGTCCGGTCATACCGGGCCGTGCTACGCCACAGCGACATGAACGCCTCCTGGACGATCTCCTCGGCGAGCGCGCGGCGACCGCACATCCGATACGCGAGCGAGAAAGCCGGACCCGCGTGACGGTCGAAGACCACCTCGAACGCGCGAGCGTCGCCGTCGTATACGAGCTGCATCAGCTCCTCATCGGCCAACTTCCGCGGGTCGGGGGAGAAGAAGCCGAGCACGTCAAGCCGTACGCAGCCGCGGCCGTTCCGGATCACGTCGCCGGCCGACGCCTTCCGGATCCCGCTGCTCGCGTCGCTTGGTAACAGGAAAGTTACACGCGCGGAGTGATCCAGTCTCGCCGGCGCTGCGAATGACACAGCAAATTCATTCCCTCAAACGGAGGAAGACCATGAGTGAGAGTACGAGGCGTGGCTTCGTCAAGCGGTCGGCCGCGGCCGCCGCGGGTATGACGGTCGTGGGCGCTCTCGCCGCAGAGCAGGCCGACGCGAAGGCGGCGGCGAAGTCGGGGCCGGTGGTCGCCTACATCCGCGAGCCGCGCACGGGCGAGATCACGGTGATGGCGGGCGAGCGCCAGGTGAAGCTCGAGGATCGCAAGCTCGCCGCGCGCTTGGCCCGCGCCGCCCGCTGACCCGCGGGCGCGACCGGCGGGCGCAACGCCTGCCACCCAAATCAACTCATCGCATCAATCGATTCGGAGGCAAACAGTGTCATCCCACCGCGAAGCGCCGGCGATCAGTCGCGATCCCGTCGCCGACAGCACCGATCTATACGCGTTCGTCAGCCCGGACGACCCCGGCACCGTGACGATCATCTCGAACTACATCCCGCTCGAGGCGCCGTTCGGAGGGCCGAATTTCTTTGAGTTCGGACCCGATGTCCGCTACCGCATCAACATCGATAACAACGGCGACGGCGACGCCGACATCATCTACGAGTTCGCGTTCGAGACGACCGTCGCCAACGCGGACTCGTTCCTGTACAACAGCGGCCCGATTCTTTCCCTCGACAGCGCGAACTGGAACCGCAAGCAGTTCTACTCGGTTACGCGCATCAGCCGCGGGCGCCGGCAAGTTCTCGCTGAGGGCCTGGCGTGCCCGCCGTGCAACATCGGTCCGTTGTCGACTCCGGACTACGACATGCTCGCCTCGCAGGCGATTCACGGCCTCCCCGGCGGCCGGACGGTGTTCGCCGGCCAGCGGGCGGAGGGCTTCTATGTCGACCTCGGGTCGATCTTCGACCTCGGCAACCTGCGGCCGTTCGAGAACCTGCACGCGACGTTCGGCCTTCCCTCGCTGGCGGCCGCACCCGGCGTCAACGGGACCGACAACTTCAGCGTGCACTCGATCGCGCTCAAGGTCCCGAAGTCCGACCTGACCGGCAATGGCTCGAACCCGGCCAGCGCCTCCTCGCCGGATTCGGTCGTCGGCGTGTGGGCGTCGGCGAGCCGGCAGGCGGCCATCGTGCGCGAGCCTTGGTCGGAATACGTGCACGAGGCCGGCGAATGGACGCAGGTGTCCCGCCTCGGCAACCCGCTGTTCAATGAGGTGCTCGTCGGGATGGGATTCAAGGACCTGTGGAACTCGCTCCCGCCCTCGGCCGACAAGCGTTTCGCCGCTGGCGTGCAGCACCCGGAGCTCGCAGCGTTGCTGCCCGTGCTGTACCCGGGGGTCTTCCCCAACCTGGCCAAGCTCACCGCGGCACGCGCGGACCTCGTCGCGATCCTGCTCACGGGAATCCCCTCGGGACTCATCCCGGGCTTCCAGAACCTCACCGGGAACACCCTGGCCGACATGCTCCGACTCAATATGGCGATCCCGCCGGCTTCGAACCCGAGCATCTTCGGGCTGCTCGGAAACGACCTGGCCGGATTCCCGAACGGGCGCCGGGTCCAAGACGATGTCGTCGCGATCGAGTTGCGGGCGATCGCGGGCGCGACCTACCCGCTCGTCAACTCCAGCTACACCCCGGACGCCGCGGCGGCCGCTGTCACGGACGGGCTCACTCCGGCGAGTGTCTCTCGAGGCTTCCTGTCGACGTTCCCGTATCTCGGAATCCCACAGGGCGGCTACCAGACCGCTCCGCTCGGGACGGTGTGAGCGATGCCAACTACCGCAGAGCACGCGGCGATCGACCCTGCGGCGGCGTGCGCGAGCGTCGCGCTCGACATCGGCGCAGGCTCTGGAGCACTCGTGCTCTACCCGAGCGAACGTTTCCGCGGACGGGAAATCGAGATCAGCCGCCTCGACCGCCACGACCGCAGCCGTCAGAGCGGCCGCGTCCACACCGGCGTCCACGAACGGACCACCGAGGTGCGGTCACGCCTGACTGCGATCTTCGGCAGCCTGCCGGCCGGCGACTATGTCGTGTGGGAGGACGCCACCACCGAAGGACCGGTGGTGACCGTCCTCGACGGGGCGATCGCGGAAGTCGAGCTGACATGAAGCGGGCATTGACGCCGCGCGAGTGGCGCACGATCGCCGGCATGGCGGCCGCGGTGGTCGGGCTCCATGTGATCGGGTTCTTCATCCTGATCGTGCTCGTCGCCCCGCACCGGTACCACCTGGGACCGTCGGGAGGGTTCAGTATCGGCCTCGGCCTGACCGCGTACACGCTCGGGCTGCGTCACGCGTTCGATGCGGATCACATCTCGGCGATCGATAACACGACGCGCAAGCTGATGGCTGAACGCAAGCGCCCGCTCAGCGTGGGGTTCTGGTTCTCGCTCGGACATTCGTCGATCGTGTTCGCGCTGTCGTTCCTGTTCGCGATCGGCATCCGGGCGCTCAGCGGACCGGTGCAACACGACGGCTCGACGCTGCACAGCGTCAGCAACTGGATCGGCACGAGTGTGTCGGGCACGTTCCTGTACGTGATCGCCGCGCTCAACCTCGTGATCCTCGTCGGGATCGTGAGGGTCTCCCGCGGGCTGCGGAGCGGAACATTCAACGAGACCGAACTCGAGCGGCAGCTCGACGCGCGGGGGCTGATGAGTCGTGTGCTCGGCCGGTTCACCAAGGCGATCACCGAGTCGTGGCACATGTATCCCGTCGGATTGCTGTTCGGCCTCGGGTTCGACACCGCGAGCGAGGTCGCGCTGCTGTTCCTCGCCGCGGGCGCGGCCGGTGCCGGCCTGCCGTTCTACGCGATCCTGTGCCTTCCGATCCTGTTCGCCGCGGGCATGAGCCTGCTCGACACGATCGACGGCTCGTTCATGAACTTCGCCTACGGCTGGTCTTTCTCGAAGCCGGTCCGCAAGCTGTACTACAACATCACGATCACCGGGCTGTCGGTGATGATCGCGCTCGTGATCGGCACGGTCGAGCTCGCGGGACTGTTCTCCCGGGAGTTGGGCGCTCACGGCGCGTTCTGGCGATGGATTCAGAACGTCAACATCAACGCGCTCGGGTTCATCATCGTCGGGATGTTCGTCGCCACCTGGGCGATCGCGCTCGCGGTGTGGCACTTCGGACACATCGAAGACCGCTGGACGCCGCGCGAGCCCGACACCCCTGTGCTCAGATAGCCGCGCGCATCAGATAGCAAAACTTTCACGCGCCTCGGGGAAGGAACCCGTACCACGCCACGTCTCCCCACATTACGAGCTCGACTCTCGGGTCGGGCGCGGGGGGGCAGACGTGAACACCAAATAAAGGACGGTCACATGACTGTGCACGACGAGCGCGCGAATGCGGTCGACAGCGCTTCTGCGCCCGATTCGAGTGACGAGCGCCTCCAGATGATTTGGGATCGCGTCGTGGGGCGGCGAGCCTTCCTGAGGAAAGCGGGACTGGCCAGCGCGGCGGCGGTACCGGCATCGGCGATCGTGGCTTCGGGTGCGAGCGCCAAGCGTTTGCGGCGCGCTGGAGACCAACCGACGGAGGGCGACTTCGCGATCCTGCGGTTCCTATGCGCGGCCGAGATCATCGAGAGCGACCTGTGGGAGCAGTACGCCGGGTTTGGCGGCCAGAGCGGCGGCCCCGAGCGTCCGAACGACGGTCAGAACGGCTTCTACGTCTCGGCGCTTCAGAACCTCGATAGCGACATGCCGCAGTACATCTCGGACAACACCGACGACGAGGAGAGCCACCAGTCGTTCATCAACGCGTATCTGATGTCCAAGGGGCAGCGGCCGGTGAGCCTCGAGCCGTTCAGGAGATTGCTCCCGAGTCCGGCCACGGGCGGAGGTAGCCAGAAGCGGCTCACGAACCTCATGAGCCTGAACGTGGACACCAGTTACTACCTGCGCTACCGAGCGGAGACCAATCCGGATTTCGGCGCCACCTTCGGACAGGCGGTCACGATCAAGAACCAGCCGGCGATCCCGGTGTCGGACACGGAGACGCCTCCGGGCGACATGATCTCGGCACCGCCGATCCCGAACGACCCCACCCAGCAGCGAATGCAGGCGATCGCGAACACGGCAGGCTTCCACTTCGGGATGATCGAGCAGGGCGGCTCGAGCCTCTATACGACGATGGCCCTGAAGGCAACGAGCCTCGAGGTGCTGCGTATCGTCGTGGCGATCGGCGGCGTGGAGACCAACCATTTCTCGCTCTGGCACGACAAGGCCGGAAACGCGGTCGCGGCCCCGCTCGCCGGGGTCACCGATCCGAAGACCGGGACGACCTTCCCCAACCTGAACACCGGCAGCGAAGCGACCCAGACCAACCTCATCCTGCCGGAGCCTTGCGAGTTCATCCAGGGCCTGCCGCCGTGCTCGGTGGTGCGCCCGACCATCGACGCGCTCGCGGGGGCCCGGGCGGCGGTCAAGGGGCTGACCAGCGATGGGCTGTTCGACGGTCAGTCGGACGCCTTCTTCCGGTTCATCAGACGGCTGGCCCGGGAGGCCGACGCCGCGACGCGAGGGATCGGCTGAATCGTGGCCACAGGATTCCTCAGCCCCGTGCACGTCGCGCTCCTGCTCGTGGTCGTGCTGATGCTGTTCGGGGCTAAGCGCCTGCCCGAGTTCGGGCGCTCGCTCGGGAGCGGCATGCGCGGCTTCAAGCGGGCGCTCGACGGCAACGACGGAGAGAGCAAGGAGCTCGAGTAGCCGTCCTGACATTTGTCATACCGAACCGGTGAGGTTCGGCTCTACCGGGTCATGCCGCGAGATGTCACGCTCGCGGCATGACAACACATGACACTTCTGGTGGGGCGGTTGTTCTCTCTCACCTGTCAAAGTCGTACGGCGCCGTCCGGGCCGTGCGGTCGATCGACATCACGATCGTCCCGGGCGAGACGGTGGCGCTGCTCGGTCCGAACGGGGCCGGCAAGTCGACCACCATCGAGCCAAGACCGGGACGCGCAATCGAGTGGAGGCGGTCAGAACGGCCGACGAACGCGGTTGGCTCTGAGCGCACCCCAGACGCGACCGTGGCATCTACGTCAGCGGCAGCGGAACGCTCGTGCGGGCACTGCTCGCCGACGGACTGGTTATAGCTCGGCTCGGACGAGCGCGGCCCCTGCGCTCAAGGCCTGAAGCTTCGCGAACGCCCGCCCCCGCGGGAGGTACTTCATCCCGCAGTCGGGGGCGGGGACGAGCCGGTCGGCAGGCACGTGCGCGAGCGCGACGCGAATGCGGTCGGCCACCTGCTCCGGGGTCTCAACGCGCTCGTCCCCTAGGTCGAGCACGCCGAGCACGACGACCTTGGGACTGAGGTCGGACAGCTGCGAAAGGTCGAGTCGCGGTTGCGCCGCCTCGATCGAGACCTGGTCGGCAACGCTGTCGCTCAGCTCCCCGAGGAAGTCGTAGCGGTTGCGGTCCTTGGCGCCCATCAGCGCGGCGTAGCCGAAGCACAGGTGGACGGCCCTGGTCGCCGACAGCCCCGCGAGCGCGCGGTCGATCGCCGCCACCGCGATCCGCCGAGCGGCCTCGGGATCGTTCCGCAGCCACGGCTCGTCGAGCTGGATCACGTCGGCCCCGGCGGCCTCCAGCGCCCGCGCCTCGGTGTTGACCGCGGCGGCGAGGTCCATGACGAGCTCATCGGGGTCGCTGTAGGCCTCGTTGCTCGCCTGCTGGGCCATCGTGAACGGGCCGGGGAGCGTGATCTTGGTGGCGCGGTCGGTGTGGGCGCGCAGGAACTCGACGTCGGCCACCTCGACCGGCTCGCGCCACCGCACCGGCCCGACGATGCGCGGCACCACCCGAGGCTCTCCGCCGCGGGTGTGGATGGTCGCGGGGTTGTCGGCGTCCACCCCGTCGAGCGCGGTCGCGAACCGGTTCGAATAGCTCTCGCGCCGGATCTCGCCGTCGGTGATCGTGTCGATGCCGGCCAGTTCCATCTCGCGGATCGCGACCACGGTGGCGTCGTCCTGCGCCTCCCGGAGATGGAAGTCCGGAATCCGCCAGGCGTGGCTGGCGCGCACCCGCGGGACCGAATGGGATCCGAGCGCGTCCCGGTCGATCAGCCACTCCGGCTGGGGATAGCTTCCAATTACGGTGCTGGACAAAAGGCGCTCGGTCACGTTCGCGGCGACGATAACCGAGAATCTGCTCGATGAGCACGCCCGAGCCAGCGTCCCGCCCCGTCGCAGTCGTCACCGGCGCCGGCTCCGGGATCGGGCGCGCAGTCGCACGCAAGCTGGCCGGGGCGGGCCACCGGGTTGCGCTGGCGGGCCGCCGCATGGAGACGCTGGAGGTCACTGTGGCGGAGCTGCCCGCCGAGTCCGGGTCGTTCGCGGTGCAGGCCGATGTGACCAGCGCCGACAGCGTGCAGGAGTTGTTCGACGTGGTCGTAAGCCGAGCCGGCAGGGTCGACGTGCTGATCAACAACGCCGGCGTGTTCGGACCGGCAGCGCCGGTCGAGGATTACCCGCGCGACGGCTGGGCGGCGACGGTCGAGACCAACCTGACCGGGGCGTTCCTGTGCGCGCAGGCGGCGTTCCGTCAGATGATCCGCCAGCGGCCGAGTGGTGGCCGGATCATCAACAACGGGTCGCTGTCCGCTCACGTCCCGCGCCCGAACGCCGTCGGCTACACGGCGACCAAGCACGGCATCACCGGGCTGACCAAGGCGCTCGCGCTCGAGGGTCGCCGGCACGGGATCGCCTGCGGGCAGATCGACGTCGGAAATGCCGCGACCGACATGACAAGATCGCTCGAGGTCGGGGCGCTCCAGCCCGACGGGTCCTATGTCGCCGAGCCGACGATGTCCGTCGAGCATGTCGCCGACGCGGTGCTGTACATGGTCGAGCTCCCATTGGGTGCGAATGTCCTGTCGATGACAGTGATGGCCTCGGGGATGCCGCTGGTCGGTCGTGGCTGACCCGTTTCTGCGCGCGGTCGAGCTCCCTCCCGACCGCGAGGGGAGGCCGCGATCCGGCTACCCCTGGTCGCTTCCGGCGATCGCGCCACTCGCCGCCGGCGTGCGACTGCACCCCGCCGTCACCTATCTGATCGGCGAGAACGGGAGCGGCAAGTCGACACTCCTCGAGGCGATCGCGGTCGCCGCCCTGATGAATCCCGAGGGCGGCTCCTCGAGCTTCGCCTTCAACACCCGCGCGAGTCACTCGGAGCTCTCGAGCGCGATTCGACTCGTCCGCGGCGGCCGGCGCCCCAGGACCGATTTCTTCCTACGCGCCGAGAGCATGTTCAACGCCGGGACGTATCTCGAGAAGCTGAACGAAAAGCTCGACGGTGAGGCAGCCGCACTCGCGGGCAATCCGCTCGCGGCGTACGGCGGCCGCTCGCTGCACGAGCAGTCGCACGGGGAGTCGTTCCTGGCGGTGATGATCAACCGGCTCGGGCCCGACGGCCTGTACCTGCTTGACGAGCCGGAAGCGGCGCTCTCGACCCAGAACTGCCTGACCGCGGTCCGCCGCATCCACGAGCTCGTCCAGGCCGGCTCCCAGCTCATCATCGCCACCCACTCGCCGATCATCCTCGCCTATCCGGAGGCGACGATCTACCAGTGCGGCGACAGCGGCCTGGACCAAGTCGACTACGAGGACGCTGAACCCGTGCGGCTCACCCGGAGCTTTCTCGATTCGCGCGCTCGCTTCCTGGATGAGCTGCTGCGAGACTGAGCCGCCAGGTCAACGCACGAGAGGAGAAGGCGATGGAGGCGACGGGCGTACGTACCCCACAGGAAGTGTTCCAGCATCACGCCGAGGCGCTGATCGCCGGTGATCTCGAAGGTATCGTGGCCGACTACTCCGACGACGCGGTGTTCATCACGCCGGCTGGGGTTCTCCACGGCAAAGACGGCGTCCGCCAGGGCTTCACCAAACTGCTCTCGGACCTTCCGAGCGCCGAGTGGGACGTGCCGACACAAATCTTCGAGGGTGACGTGTTGTTCATCGAATGGAACGCGAAGTCCGAGAGCACGATGGCCGATGACGGCATCGACACGTTCGTGTTCCGCGACGGGCTGATCCGCGTCCAGACGGTTCGCTACACGTTGCAGACGAGATAAGGGTAGGAGGATGGCATCGACGGCTACTTGAAAGGAGCGGTCGGATGCCACCTCGTGGAGTGAAGCCGGGAACGAAGCGTGCCCGCCAGTACGAGCACGTCAAGCAGAGCGAGAAGGACCAGGGGCGAAGCGAGGGTCGCGCCGAGGAGATCGCCGCTCGCACCGTCAACAAGGAGCGGGCGCGTGCGGGCGAGTCCCAGCAGCGCTCGAGGACATCCACCCGGGACAAGTCTTCGGGTGAGCGCGGCGGTCAGCGCTCGGGGACGAACAGGCCCACGGGGCGGACGCGCGATCAGCTCTACAACGAGGCCAAGAACCTCGGGGTCGAGGGGCGGTCGAAGATGAGCAAGGCGCAGCTCCAGCGGGCGGTCGACGCCCGCAAGTAGATGCGATCGTGACCCTGGGTTGACGGTGCGGATTCCCGGGTAGAGGGCTGCTGTGATCGAGCGGGACCCCCGGATGCAGCCGGGCGCCTATATCACGGACGGCATCGACCTCTACGAGGTCACGGGCATGCAGAGAGGCCCGGGGGTGATCGGTATCTCTACGGTCCGGATCAGTGTCGAGAACTGCCGGAATCTTCGCCAGCTCGAGTTCCTGCCGGACAAGATCCGCAGCGCGTTCGAGCTCGTGAAGCCGGCGCCGGTCGGTGCCTGCCCCGACATGATCGAAGACATCAGCTGGGAAGCCGGCCTCGCGGCCTGACGTCGCCGCGCGCGTCAAGTGGGCAGCGCGAGTCCGACCAGGTAGGTCGCGCCGCCGACGATCACGCCGGCGAGCGTCATCTCGAGTCCGGCTGACCACCACGTCCTGAGGGTCACGAGTGACTTGGCGGCGCCCACTAGGAAGTGGGCCACCAGCGAGATAACGGCCGCGGTAACAATCGCGACCGTGCCGGTGGTGAAGATGAAGGGGATCACCGGCACGATCGCGCCGAGCCCGGTCGAGATGCCCGCTGCCAGCGCGGCCTGTTTCGGGTCGCCGCGGTCGCCGGAGATGCCGAACTCCTCAATGGAAAGCGCGCGCAGCATCGCGTCGGGCTTCCTGGCGAGCTGGTCCGCCATCGCGTCCGCGGTGGCCTCGTCGATGCCCTTCAGTTGGTAGAAGAGCGACAGCTCCTCGCGCTCCTCTTCCGGGTGCTCGGCGATCTCCTGCCGCTCGCGCTCGACGTTGGCCGCCGCGACCTCGGCCTCGGAGCGCTCGGCGAGGAACGCGCCGGTGGCCATCGACAGCGCCGAGGCGACGGCGGCCGACACGCCGGCGGTCAGGACGAAGCTCGATCCGCCGGTCGCGCCCGACACGCCGGCGACGATCCCGAACACTGCCGCGAGCCCGTCGTTGGCGCCGTAGATCGCGCCGCTGATCCAGCCTCCACCGGTTCGGTGCCATTTTTCGCGGCCGAGGATCTTGTCGAGCCGGTCTTGAGCGGGATGGACGGGGGGCTCTGTGCTGCCGCCGGCGCCGTCGGACCGTCCCGAGCGCATTTCGCTCACGGTGTGCGAGTGCGCCCGCTCCTCCTTACGGATCCCCCGCAGCAGATCGTCGGTGACCGGGTCGCCCGTCGAGCGCTTGTAGAGATCACCGACCTCCTCGTCCTCGGCCGCTTCGCGCGCCGCCAGCAGCCGGTCGACCGGGGCGATCCGCGTCTGGAGCCGTAGCCAGAGCGACAGGTGCACGCTGTCTACGGGCGGGATCGGGATCCCGAGCTCGGTCATGCGCGCCTCGAGGCGCCGGCGATGACCGCCCTCCGCGTCGGCCATGCGTCGGAGGATGTCCGCCTCCCGCGCGGGCATACGCTCGGCGATCAGGTCGTACACACGGCCGGCGACGATCTCGCCGCGCCATGCCTCCAGCAGGCGGTCGCGCACCTCAGGGCTGACCTCGGCCGTGCTTGGAGACATCGCCGCCTCAGGGTAGTCCGCGACGTCGGGAAAGCGTGTTACCCGGGGATGAGAATGCCTCTACCCTGGAGCCGGCCGCCGTCGAGGTCAGCCATCGCGTCGTTGATCGCGTCGAGCGGATACGTGCTCGTGTGCAGGGTGACCTGACCTTGCGCGGTCAGCGTCATCAGGTCCTCGAGATCGGCATACGTCCCCACGAGGTTGCCGATGAACGAGATCTCGCGCGAGATCACGTCGATCGTCGGGATGTTGATGTTCTCGCCGTAGCCGATCACGTAGTAGAAGCCGCCGTCGCGGATCATCGCGATGCCGTCCTCGATCGCGCCCTTCTCGCCGACGAAGTCGATGATCGCTTCGGCGCCGAGCCCGTCGGTGAGTTCCTTGACGGTGTCGACATGCTTCGAGCCGTCAACCTTGACGGTGTGATCTGCCCCTAGCTCGCCCGCCAGCGCCAGGGCCTTCTCTGAAGGGTCGATCACGATGATCGTCGCCGACGTCATCGCCTTGAGGCACTGGACGCCGATGTGCCCGAGGCCGCCGGCGCCGATCACCACGGCGGTCGTGCCGGGCTCGAGCACCGGGACCGCCTTCTTGACGGCGTGGATCGCGGTCAGGCCCGCGTCGGCGAGCGCGGCGATGTCCTTCGGCTCGAGTCCGGGGGCGAGCTTCACCACCGAGCGAGCCGAGGTCTGGAGGAAGTCGGCGAATCCGCCGTCGCGGTTGATCCCGGGGAACGAGCCGTTCAGGCAGTGCATGTCGTCTCCGCGCCGGCACGGCCCGCACAGCCCGCAGGCGATGAACGGGTGCACGATCACGGTGTCGCCGACGGCGACGTTCGTCACGCCGGAGCCGATCTCGTGGACCCAGCCGGCGTTCTCGTGGCCGGGCGTGTAGGGCAGGACGACCTGAGACTTGTCGGCCCACTGCCCTTCCTGGATATGGAGGTCCGTACGGCATAGCCCGGCGGCGCCGATCCGGACGATCACGTCGAGCGGTCCCACGATCTTGGGCTCGTCGATCTCGTCGAGCTTCAACGCGTCGTGATAGGCATGCAGTCTCGCGGCCTTCATCGCAAAACCTCCTCAGGATCGTCGATAACCACTCCGCGGTGGACGCGCAGCAGCGAGCGGCAGATGCCGCCGTTCACCTCGAGACTCATCCGCACCAGCCGGGCCGTGCGCAGCCAGCGCTTGAGCTCCGAGGCCGGCACCGGCTCGCCGCTCGGCAGCACGAACGCCGGCGACTCGGGCCCGTCGGGCAAGCCGAGCCGGCGGCGAAGTTCGAGGCACCGGCGGGCGTCGGGAGCATCGTCCGGCAGGTCCTCGACACGGCGTGCCGCGACCTCCTCGGGGGTGAGCCCGTCGGCCAGCATGGCCTCGCACAGCCGCGACTCCCGCCCGACCAGCGCCTTGCGCACGAACAGCTCGCGGAGCGCGGCCAGGTCGTCGTCGACGGTCTCACCGGGAAACGCCCCGGTGAAGCCGTCGCCACGGCTGAGGGCAGAGTTGATCTCCGCCCCGGTGTAGTGGTCCTCGAGCCGGATAGTCACCTCGCGGACTCCCGGCAGCCGGCGCACGGCGGTGCGGGCGTCGGCTGCCATCAGGAACGCGAAGTTCGGAGCGCACTGCGGCGTGGGCAGCTGGAGCACGACCTGCACATCGCCGTCCGCACTCACCTCGCACGACGTCACGAACCCGAGCCTGGTGATCGGCTCATCGAGCTCGGGGTCGTAAACCTCGGCGAGCGCGTCGAGCACGCTCGACGTCGTCATCGCCGTCGACGCGGTCATGCGGACTCGACCAGCTGCGCGTCCTCCTTCGCCGCCGGAGTGCCGCCGTTCTGGAGCTGGAGGTCGGCGGGCACCTCGATGTCGTACAGCTTCGCCGCGTTCAGACCCATGATCTTCTTCTTGCTCTCGGTCGTGGGGTGGGGGTAGTCCGAGTACTCCTCGGTGTCAGGCATGACCCAATCGATGAATCCCTCGACCTGCCACCTCGGCTCCCAGATGCCGTAATCCGAGCCGAACAGGATCTTGTCCTCGCCGACCCAGAACAGCAGCTCGCCCATCACCTTGTTGAAGAACCGCGGGCGGGCGTGCATGAGGCCGCCGATCACCACGGCCAGGCCGGCGTACACGTTCGGCTCCTGGGTGGCCATGAAGCAGAAGTCCTCGATCCGCGGCAGGCCCACG
>Ga0070765_100001247_pt1 | contig 15451 bp, 11 predicted proteins | sample HubBroMetageWFT5_FD_71516 | JGI IMG/M metagenome (GOLD analysis project Ga0070765, IMG submission 71516) | Warmed and freeze-thawed soil microbial communities from the Hubbard Brook experimental Forest, New Hampshire - Hubbard Brook CCASE Soil... | ecosystem: Environmental > Terrestrial > Soil... | reverse complement strand
ATCAAGGTTCACGACCGCATGGTCGATGCCTATTACTTCTGCGTCGGCGGAGCGCTCGGCCTGCACCAGTCGACGGCGAGGCCAGTGGGATACCGCTGCGCCGCTACTGAGGTTCCCGATGCTCTCGAGCGATTGTTAGGTCGCTATCTCGCCCAACGCGAGCCTGGAGAAAATCTCCGCCGCTTCTTTGCCCGCCACAGTGACAGCGAGCTGCGCGAATTTCTGGCTGGCGGAGCCGTCGAAGCCGTAGTGCGCGATCTGCCCGCCGCGCACATTCTGGCGCAATCCGCAGGAGAATCGGTGACTAACTTATTCCCGATGTTCATGAAACTCAAAGGCCGGCAATGCCTGGTCGTGGGCGCCGGCAAAATCGGCCAGGAAAAAATCAGCGGCCTGCTTGATACGGGTGCACGCATCCGCGTGGTTGCCCTCGAAGCCAGTCCCGCTGTACGCGAATGGGCGCGCGCGAAAAAGATCGAACTCGCGGTGCGCGCTTTTTCTCCGGACGATCTCGATGGAGCGTTCTTGACCATCGTTGCGACGGCCTCACGCGTCCTCAACGAGCGCGTGCATTACGAAGCTCAGCAGCGCGGCGTGCTTTGCAACGTGGTTGACGTTCCCGACCTTTGCGACTTCTTCTATCCCTCCGTGGTGCGCCGCGGCGACTTGCAGATTGCTGTTTCCACTGCCGGACAGAGCCCGTCATTGGCTCAAAAAATTCGCCAGCAGCTCGAAAAACAATTCGGTCCCGGATACGCCACGTGGGTCGCGGAACTCGGCGAGACGCGAAAACTCATTCTTACCAGCAGCCTCGACAAAGAACGAAAACTCGACTTGCTGCATTCACTCGCCAGCAGGGAAGCGCTGGAAGCCGCTCTGGCCGCGCAACCAGCTCTCGCGGCCAAGGGAGAGGGCGCATGAAGGGGAAAGTTTATCTGGTCGGTGCCGGCCCGGGCGATCCGGAATTGCTGACGCTGAAAGCATTGCGTCTTCTCCGATCCGCCGAGGCTGTCTTGCACGACGATCTCGTGGCGCCGGAAATTCTGACTCTCATTCCTCCGACTGCGCAGGTGCACAACGTCGGCAAACGCTGCGGCAAGAAGAAAATCCTCCAAGGCGAAATCAACTATCTGATGATTGCGCTCGCCGCCTCAGGGCTACGCGTCGTTCGGCTCAAGGGCGGCGATCCATTGATCTTCGGACGCGCCGGCGAAGAGATCGAGGCCCTGCGCGCGGCCAACATCCCTTACGAAATCGTGCCCGGTGTTACTTCGGCCATGGGCGCGGCCGCCGCCGCCCAGATTCCGCTGACCCACCGCCGCGCCTCGTCGGCTCTGGTGTTTCTCACCGCGCACCATGCGTCTGAAAGCGAGTCGCCAATCTGGAATCAACTGGCGGCCAGCGGAGCCACGATCGTCATCTACATGCCCGGCCAAAACTACACAGAAATCGCCGCGCGTCTGAAAGCCGCGGGACTGCCGCACGAAACCCCCGTCGCCCTCATCTCCCGCGCCACCACGCGCCACCAGCGAACTCATGTGACGAGCGTTGGCGGGCTGAATCTCGCACCACAGCTCCCAACACCAACATTGCTCATGGTGGGTGATGTCGTGCGTTTCACCGATCCAGAGGCCGTTACCCAGCAATTTCTCGTACCGACAATTCCGGTATCGGATTCCAGCGCTTTTCCCGCTGAGCTGTTTGCCCATTCCTTTGCCGTTCAAACCGACCCCGATATTCCCAAGGAGCCGCACGCGTGAAGACCCCGATCGCAGACCTTACGCAGGAACGAATCGCAGCCGTACAGCAAGCAGCCGAGACCTGGACTCCGCAGCGCACTCTTGCCTGGGCCTTCGACACCTTTGGCGACCGCGTGGCCATCTCCTCCGCATTCGGTGCTGAAGGCATGGTGCTGATCGATATGGCTTCGCGCGTGCGCAGAGATTTTCGGCTCTTCACCGTCGACACGGAATTTCTTTTCCCCGAAACCTACAATCTGATGGACCGCATCGAGGAAAAATACGGCATCACGATCGAAAAAGTTTATTCCGTACTCTCTCCCGAAGAGCAGGAGCGCAGCCACGGACCTGCGCTGTGGACGCGCGATCCCGACCGGTGCTGCAATTTACGAAAAGTCGAACCGCTTCGCCGCAAGCTGGGCGAGTTGAGTGCCTGGATTGCCAGCATTCGCCGCGATCAGACTTCGGTGCGCTCCGGCGCGCACCGAATCGAATGGGATGCGAAGTTTGGCCTGGTGAAGGTCAACCCGATCGTCGACTGGAACTCAAAGCACGTATGGCGCTACATCCACGATCATGACGTGCCTTACAACACTCTGCACAATCAGGACTATCCCAGCATCGGCTGCACGCATTGCACGCGCGCAGTCGCGCCGGGAGAAGATCCGCGCGCCGGGCGCTGGCCGGGCTTCGCCAAGACCGAATGCGGTTTGCATCTCATCGAACCTGCTCCCGATTCAATCGCCGCGGGAACGTCGAACGCAGCTTCGATCGCAACGTCACTGTCCTCTGCCGCAAAAGTCGGCAACTGACCGCGATATCGACGCTGGCATCCGCATCAAACTCGGCTCGACCGTTCGATGGATCCGCTCGCCACCCCCCCGTTTTTCATTCCGACGGATCGCGAAGCGAACCGGAGGAACCTGCTTTTCTTGCGTCGCCTCATCGACGCCTAGCCCAATCCTGCCTGACAAAACGCGCTGGAGCTTCCTCCCCAGTCGCGCACAGTTTCTGGCCTCGGAAAGAATACGCCGTGCAGACGCTGTACTGCCTCCGCGACGTTCGACTCATCCACCAGGAACGAGATCGTTCCCTCAGAGCCGCCCTGGCAGAGCACCCGCACTTCGATGTCAGAAACTGCGGCGAAGGCGCGGCTCGCGATCTCTGGTTGTCGTCGAGTATTTTCTCCGACCAGGCTAACCAACGCTTTGTGGTTCTCCCATCGCAGATTTGCCACTCCCTGTAAATCTGCGGCGATCACCGGCAGATTTGCGGTCGAAGCCATTACAAGAGAGATGCAATCCGCCGAAGCGGCCATCCACTCCACCGCACAGCCGTGCTGGTCGAAGGCCGCATATACAGCGTGCAGCAATTCTGAATTTACGGCCTGTCTCGCTTCGATCTCAACGGCGGTAACATTTCTCTTCGCAGTAATTGCACTTACATAATCGCCAGTACGCGATCGTGCTGATATCTCCGTACCTACGCCAAGCGGCTGGCGAGAATTCAAAACGTATACAGGAACATTCTCGCGCATCGCCGGCACGAGGGTCGCTGGATGCAGCACTTTCGCCCCACAACGCGCCAGTTCGGCAGCTTCTTCAAAGCTCATCTTCCGAATCACTTGTGCCTCGGGGCATAACTTCGGATCGGCGGTCATCACCCCATCCACATCGGTCCAGATCTCGACCCGGCTTGCGCCCAGCGCCGCGCCCACAATTGCGGCCGTAAAGTCAGATCCCCCGCGCCCCAGAGTGGTCGGAACTCCGTCGCTATCGGCCGCGATGAATCCGCCAAGCACGGGCACGAGGCGAGACTCCAGCAGCGGGCCCAGAGCATCTTGTAACCGCTGATTGGTAACATCCCAGATCGGATTCGCTTGACCGTGTCGAGAGTCCGTCACAATGCAGGTGCGCGCATCGACGTACGCTGCGCCCACCCCCGCTTCCGCCAGCGCGGCCGCAATCAGTTTTCCCGCCAGGCACTCGCCGACACCGAGCAGGCTATCCTGCGCCCTGAGATCCAGGCGCGGCAGTTCCGGATTCCGCGAACGGTCAAGCTCGTGCAGAAAATGTTCCAGCGCTCGGAATTCGGCGCGCAGCTCGCCCTCCAGAGACCGCTGTGTCGAATCAGCTGCCAGTTCGTCCGCGAGTTGTTCATGACGAACATACATCGCCCGCACCAGGTCCAGTGCAGCGCCGAGTTGGCCGCGGACCGAGGCGTTGCCAGCTCCCAACAGTTGATCGGTAACGCGCGCCAGCGCGCTGACCACAACCACCGGATGTGCGCCCGGTCTGCTCTGCACAATCGCAATCAGGCGGCGCACCGCGGCCGCATCCTCCACCGAAGTCCCCCCAAACTTCATCACGATCACGTCATCGCTTCTGTCGAATCTGCTCTGTCGCTGTAGTTGGCTCATGTTGAATCGGCTCCGTCGATCGGTTGGACCAAATCCCGGGCAAAGAAAAACCCACCGCCAGATTGCTTCTGGCGGTGGGTTCGGTGAACTTGCTTAAGAGTGCTTTACTTCATCCGATCCCGTCCTCCAGAAGACACGTAATTCGTGTCGACATACCTGTGTCTGTCGATGTAATTCGCGTCGTCTTGAAGTTCGGGATATTCATGAAGGGAATTTACCCTGGATCTCTACTTTGGTAAGGGTATCGCCCCCGATCGAGAGGGGGAAATGCAAAATTCTGATGGAACGTATCTAAATTTCAGGGCCCGGATTCGCAACCGAGCCTACGCTTCTGACTTCTTCCCACCCGCGGCCTGCTGCCGCAGCAGCGCGATAAATGCGGTAGTCGCCACCGAAAGCGTCCGATCACGCCGGTAAGCCAGGCCCAGCTCGCGGAAAAGCTCCGCGTCTTCAATGTCGACCAGCTTGACCCGGCCGGCCTCCACTTCGTCGCGCGCAAATGACGAACTGATCAGCGACACGCCCAAATCCGCCGCCACAAAGCTCTTGATCATGCCAATACTGGGTAGCTCCATGCGCACCTGCAGTTCCGCGTTGTGGGGGCGAAACAGCTTGTCGAGCATGCGCCGCGTATGGCCTGTCTTGGGCAGCAGAATTGGCTGTTTGATAATATCTTTCACCGCCACCGTCTTGTATTTAGCCAGCGGATTCTTGGAGCTGACCATCAGCATCAGCTTGTCGCGAAAAATGGATTGAATTTTCAGGCTCGGAGACTGAATCGGCAGCGTGAGAATGCCCACGTCGACCGCGCCGTTCTCCAGCTTTTCGACAATCTTGTAACTGAAATTTCGATAGATGCTGATCTGCACTGGAGGATAGCGGCGGCAATATTCCGCAAAAACTTCGGGCAAAACATAAAGACACGTAGCTTCGTTCGCTCCCACCCGCAAGGTGCCCCGTGGAGTTCGGCTGTGGTCGGCGACCGCCATCAGCGACTCATCCCGCAGGCTTCTCAGCCGCTCAGCATACTCGAAAAAAACCTGGCCTGCCGGGGTCAGCTTCACGCTCTTGCCCGAGCGGTCCAGCAGCCGGTCGCCATATTCCTGCTCGAGTTGGCGAATCTGGGCGCTGACCGCCGACTGCGAGCGGAAGACTTTTTCGCCCGCGCGCGAGAAGCTGCCTTGCTTCGCAACTTCAAGAAAAGTGATGAGTTGATCGAAATCCATTGTGTGATTGAGACACGATTATAGCCGACTCTCGCTCGCTGTCATCATAGCAACGCAGTGTCGAGCAGGGAGCAAATCATGCGGAAATTCACATGCTCCGCATCGAAAACACGAATAACACAGGTTCATCTCCCAACCAACGGAAAAGCCTTAACCACGAAGCACACGAAGTAACATAGAGGAAGCTCTAGCCTTGAAAAATCTTCGTGATCCTTAGTGTCCTTCGCGGTTGAGGATTTTGCTTTCCTCTGAACCCCACAACCCAATCCCCGCCGCCCGCAAGTCCAAGGTAAGATGACCAAGCCCCAATGATCACCCTTTCCGACATCCACGCGGCCCTCGGAAGAATTCGCGCCGACATTCGCGTGTCACCGTGTCCGCGATCGGAAACTTTCTCTACGCTCACCGAAAGCTCCGTTCTACTCAAGCTCGACAACCAGCAGCGCACCGGCGCCTTCAAAGAACGCGGCGCGTTGAACAAACTGCTCACACTCACCGGCGAAGAACGCGCTCATGGCGTAATCGCGGCATCCGCCGGCAACCACGCCCAGGGTGTCGCCTATCATGCCGGACGCCACGGCATCAAAGCGCGCATCTTTATGCCGCTGCCCACTCCGCTCACCAAGGTCTCAGCGACTCGCGCTTACGGCGCTGACGTGGTGCTCGACGGCGCGAACTACGACGAAGCTTTTGCCAAGGCTGTCGAAAACGGACGCGAGCACCACCTCACCCTCATTCACGCTTTCGACGACGACGCAGTCATTGCGGGGCAGGGAACTCTCGGTTTGGAAATCATGCAGCAGCATCCCGACGTCGAAGCCGTTGTCGTGCCCATTGGCGGTGGAGGCCTCATCGGCGGAATCGCCTGCGCCATCAAGGAAACGAATCCCGCAGTGAAGATCTTCGGAGTTCAACCAGCACGGCTCCCTTCGATGAAGGCAGCAGTCGCCGAAGGCAAGCCGGTCGTGCTGAAATCCGCAACCACAATCGCAGACGGCATCGCCGTACGACGCGCCGGCGACCGCACGCTTCCCTTGGTACAGAAATACGTCGACGGCATCGTCACCGTCGAAGAAGAGGAAATCGCCAACGCGATCCTGCTTCTGCTGGAGCGCGAAAAAACTCTGGCCGAGGGCGCGGGCGCCGCCGCTCTCGCCGCCGTGCTGAACCGCAAATTGCCGCTCGCCGGAAAACGCGTCGCCGTCCTGGTCTGCGGCGGCAACATCGACGTCACATTGCTCGCCCGCATCATCGAACGCGGCCTGGTCAAAGACGGACGCCTGGTCCGCCTGCGCGTTCATCTTCCGGACTATCCCGGAGCGCTGCATCGCCTGACCGGAATTCTCGCCGAGCATCGCGCAAACATCGTCGAGACCGCGTACGACCGCGCCTATCACGGCGTGAATCTTGGCGACACCGCCATCGACGTCACGCTCGAGACTCGAGGCCCCGACCACATCGCAGAATTATTGTTGGCTCTGGAAGCGGCCGGCTACGCGCACCAGAGAATTCTCTGAAAGCTTCAGAAACAGTTTCGCTGAAACGATCCGCAGAATCACGGCTGCCACGGGCTCATCGGACTCGCCCCTCCACCACACAACAGCACACAGATGAGGACGCCTCCAATCACTCCCCCACCGGCCAACCTAGGGATCAGCTCACTCGGAACCGGGCGATTAGGGGGAGGCGCTCCGCAAAGGTCACCTTCGTCGTAGCTGTGCTGTTCCCCTTCGTGAACTGACCCGCCCTGCGATGCCGAACTCTCCGGCGGCGCCTTCCGGTGGCGGCTCTCGCGCTCGACGTTCACATCGCTCTTGTGCGCCGCTACCTGAATGCTTCCATTCACGTCCGTTACATCGTATTGGTTCCACTCGTTGGAAATAGGGACGACCGTCAGGCAGTTGACCTTAACTTTGAAACTGGTCGAAGTTGTGACTGAAACGCTACCGTGATCGAGCTCGAGCAAACCCGCCCGCAGCGTCGCCACCGATCCCGGCTGGATGAGAACGGTCGAACCCTCAAGCGTGAGCGTAGCGGAAAAACCGGGTTTGGTTTCCAGCAGGTCACCGGTAAAAACGGCAGTCGAGTCGTGAGCCTCGTATAAATTGACCCAGACACCGCCCTGGGTATGAAGAATGGCGGAAGGAGTCTGGCCCAGCAACGACAACGGAACGGCCGCGGCCAACACCAGACAAATCATGCAACGTATGACGGAGACACTCATCCCTGGGGTTTGCGTGCACGCACCTTCCTCGACAAATCGTAGCGGGGGCGAATGCGATCGTCTATTAGCAGTCCGGGTGCGCCGCGCTCGCGGAGAAGCAGAGAAATTCGAAATCAGCCATTACCAAGAAATACGACTCCTTGCAAATTGTGTGCCAGCAGGTAAAACTTTGTAAACACGCCGTTCCGCAATCTGCTTCGATGTAAAGTACAAGGTGGGGAACATGACCTCAAAAATCGCATTTCGGGTGGTGGTAGCGCTCTCCGTCGTCGGGGCAGGAATGCTGCCGGAGCCAGCCTCGGCCTTCACCGCAGTACAAGACCAGCCTGCGGCCGGCCAAACTGTCGCTCGCCGCATCGGGACCATCAAGGCGATCAACGGCAACTCGATCACGCTGACGCCAGACTCTGGCCCGGAAGTCGCAGTGACCGTGCAACCGAACGCGCGCCTGCTCCGCCTCGCTCCCGGCCAAACGGATGTCAAAGCTGCGAGCCCGATCCAGTTGCAGGATTTGCAAGTCGGCGACAAAATTCGCGTGCGCGGCTATGCTGCCGGCGACGCCACAACATTTCCCGCGTTGGAAGTCCTGGTCCTCACCAGTTCGGCCGTCGCCGCCGTGGGCGAGCAGATTCGCCAGGACTGGCTGAAGCGCGGTACCGGCGGTCCGGTCACCGCTGTCGACCCCGCGGCCGGAACCGTAACCCTCTCAGTCTCGAGTTTAGGCGGGAAAAAGACGATTACCGTCCTCACGACCAAGAACACAGTCGTGCGCCGTTACGCGCCCGACTCTGCCAAGTTTGAAGACGCGAAGCCGAGCACGCTGCAGGCAATCCACGTCGGCGATCAATTGCGCGCACGCGGCGACCGTAGCCCCGACGGCAGCCAGGTCACCGCCGAAGAAATCGTCGCCGGCAATTTTCCGAATATCGCAGGTCTAATCAAGTCGGTCGATGCAAGCTCAGGAACCATCAGCGTTCAGGATTTAGTGAGCAAGAAAACTGTCGACCTGAAAATCAACGCCGACTCGCAGCTTCATAAAATTCCCGACGAGATGGCGCGGGGCTTCGCTGCACGCTTGAAGGCGGCCGGGGGATCATCGGGCGCAGGCGCAAATTCGTCCTCAGGTTCATCTGCAGCGGGCGCGCACGCATCGACGGCCGGCGCTTCGCCCTCCGGCATGGGCCAGGGCAGCGCCGCGGGCGGCGGCGGAACTCCGCCTGGTGCAGCCCAGGGCAGTGGAGCAATGGGTCCCGGCGGTGCGGGCGGCGCGCGCTCGGGCGGAGGCTTCGACCTCCAGCGCTTGCTGGATCAGACTCCCGCCGTGGCTCTGGCCGATCTGCATAAAGGCGATGCCGTGGCCATCCTCGCCACCGAAGGCACGCCATCGGGCGGAAGCAGTGTCATCAAACTGTTCAGTGGAGTGGAACCGATTCTGCAGGCCAACGGAAGCCAGGCCATGATGCTGGCGCCCTGGAGTCTGGGAGGCGCTCCCGGCGGCGACGCCGGCAGTCAGTAAAGCCATCTTGATCGCAGCCAGGTTGCTGCGCTATGCCCCGAAGCACGTTCTAACGCTGTCCCGGATGTTTGCCGGGTTAATTTGAGAATCCTTTAGAAACGGAATCATCGAAATCATGAAGGTGAATTTGTCGGTGCGCTTCTTCATCCCGCTGTTATTTTCTGTGTTTCTGACCGCGGCCATCGCGCAGACTGCGCCGCTAACCCAGACGACGACTCCGGCCCAGACTGCAGCACCTGCACAGACCGCGCCCCCGGCGCCGACCGGCTCGAGTGCGCTTCGCGGGCAAGTAACCGATCCCTCTGGAGCGGCGATTACCGGCGCCACCGTCGTGCTGACTCCCGACACCGGATCGCCCGTAGCCGTGCAGACCAACGCTCAGGGCAACTACGAGTTCAAAGCAGTCGCGGCAGGGAAGTACTCGCTGACAGCGGTCGCTCAGGGATTCACTCTCTACGAAAACGACAATGTCGTGATCGCCGATCAGCCCCTTCGCCTGAACATCTCGATGGTGATCGAAGTCGAACAGCAGAAAGTCCAGGTTTCCGATACCGCGCCCACCGTCGATGTCAATCCTTCCAATAATGCCGGCGCGATCACGATCTCCGGCAAAGAACTCGAAGCGCTGCCCGACGATCCCGACGAACTGCAATCCGATCTCGAAGCCTTAGCCGGACCATCCGCCGGGCCCAACGGCGGCCAGATGTATATCGACGGATTTACTGCCGGCCAGCTTCCGCCGAAGTCGTCGATTCGCGAAATCCGCATCAACCAGAATCCGTTCTCCTCCGAATACGACCAGCTCGGTTACGGCAGAATCGAAATCTTCACCAAGCCAGGCACCGATAAACTCCATGGACAGGTCTTCGCCGACGGAAACGATTCGCCGTTCAACGCACCGAATCCCTTCGCCGGCTCCGAGCCTCCCTATTACTCGACCCAGTTCAACGGAAACATCGGCGGTCCCATCAACAAGAGCGCCTCGTTTTTTGTCGATGCGCAGCGGCGCGACATCAACGAGATTTCCGCCATCAACGCCGTCGTCCTTAACAATTCGCTGGAGCAAGCTCAGCTAGCCGAGTCCATTTCGAACCCGCGTCAACGCACCAACGTCGCCCCCCGCCTCGACTGGGCCATCACCAAGAACAACACGCTGACGGCGCGCTATCAGTACTACCGCGACACCGAAACCGGTGATCTTTCCAGCCAGCTGAATCTTTCCTCTCAGGCCTATTACTCGAAGGAGACCGAAGATACGGTGCAGATCAGCGACACCCAGGTCTTTGGCTCGAAGATCGTCAACGAAACCCGCTTCCAGTACAACCGCGACAACTCGCTGCAGAATCCGGTCGATACCAACCCGGCGGTCAATGTGTTCGGCAACTTTACCGGCGGCGGCAACGGCTCGGGCAATCTGAACGACAAGCAAAATAGCTACGAGATTCAGAATTACACTTCGCTGATTCACGGCAATCACATCTTCAAATTCGGCGGCCGGGTCCGGGTCACGCAGGACACAAATTATTCCACCTCCGGATTCAACGGCACGTTCTCATTTTCATCCTTAAATTCAGCCAACGATGTGCCTGGGGTCAACTGCACGCTCGGCGGTCTCTCGCCCTGCCCGATTTCCTTGCTCTACGCCGAGCAGCAACTGCAAGGCGGAGGCGCAACGCCCTACGCCACGCAGCTGACCTACACCACCGGCCTTCCCACGGCCGCAGTGACCTACTACGATGTCGAGCCCTATTTTCAGGATGACTGGCGCGTACGCCCCAACATCACCATCAGCGCCGGACTTCGTTTCGAGACCCAGAACGACATTCACGATCGCGGCGACTGGGCGCCGCGCTTAGGAATCGCGTGGGGAGTGGGAGGCAGAAACTCTCCGCCGAAGGTGGTCATTCGTGGTGGATACGGCCTCTTTTACAACCGCTTCCAGGAAGGAAACATTCTGCAGGCCGATCGCCTCAACGGTGTGACGCAGCAGCAGTACATCATCAACAACCCCACTTGCTTTCCGGGCATCGACGTCGCGATCACAAATTTCTCGACCTGCGGTCCGGCTACCGCCGACACGTCGAACACTTACGAAATCAGTCCGAGACTGCACGCGCCCTATACCGCGCAGGGCGCAGTCAGCGTGGAGCGGCAGCTGACGAAGTCCGCAACGCTATCGGTGACCTACCTCACGTCGCGCGGCTTCGACCAGTTCGTCACCATCAACGCCAATGCGCCGTACCCCGGCACAGCTTGCTCGCAGTCCGGGGTTCCAGCTTGCGCACCCGTGACCGGAGGCAATGTCTACGAGTACGTCTCCGAAGGAAATTTCAAGCAGAACCAGATCATGATGAATTCGAACGTGCGCATCGGCACGAAGGTGCAGCTGTTCGGTTATTACTCGCTGGGTTGGGCCAACAGCGATACCGCGGGCGTTTCGAGCTTCGCTTCCAACTCCTACAACATCAGCCAGGACTACGGACGCGCCTCGTTCGACGTGCGAAGCCGCTTATTTCTCGGCGGCAGCATCGGACTCCCCTATCTGTTCCGCCTGAGTCCGTTCATGGTCGCAACCTCAGGCTCTCCGTTCAACATCACTTCGCCCATCGACGTAAACGGAGATCAGGTCTACAACGATCGCCCCAGCCTGGTCTCGACGTCGACTTGCTCGACGGTCTCGACGTCAGGCCCGAATAACAACATCTACTGCACGCCGCTCGGAACGTTTGACGCGACGGCTGCCACCGGCAAACTTCTGCCGATAAACTACGGTACCGGCCCGGCGCACTTCGTCCTGAACCTGCGCCTCACCAAGACCATCGGCCTCGGACCAAAAGCAAAATCTGCAACCGGAGCACAAGGCGGAGGCCCCGGTGGACCCGGCGGCCCGCGTGGCGGCGGAGGCCGCGGCGGCCCGCTGTTCGGCGGTGGCCCCTCCTTCGCCTCCTCCAATTCCGATCGCCGCTACAACCTCATGTTCGGCGTCAGCGTGCGCAATGTCTTCAACAACCTCAACGTAGCCAACCCCAACTCGGTTCTAGGCTCGCATCTCTTCGATGTCTCCAACTCATTGCAGGGCGGACCGTTCTCGCCCAGCTCCGCCGCCAACCGCCGCCTCGACCTGCAAGTCACCTTCAGCTTCTAATTTTCAGCCGCAAAGCGGCGCAAGAATAAAGCCCACGGCGCAAGCCGTGGGACTCCGAACAGGAGAAGGAACAAGCCCTGAAGGGGCGAAAGAGTACTTCCCGGCCTCAAGACCCTCCCGCACCGTCATCAAGTGTGCAAGACCTTTCACTAACCCGAAGGCGTCTCCTCATAAAACCGTCGTAAACGACTGAAACGTAACCACATATATAACCACCCCACTGGCCCTCAGTTTGCGATTACAAAGCTAACACTTTCCCCCACCGAAGGAGCCGTAAGCCTAATGCTCGCTAGAATCTGGCCAGTTGTCCTGCTCTTAGCAACACCCGCATTCGCGGCCGACACGCCCTCGACCACGTTGCGCTCCGTAACCCTCGAACAACGAGAACTCCAGGCCATGCGCACGTTCACCCGCGCTTCGCAATTCGCCGGCGTCCCTCACGTCAGCTCGCGCCCATCGTGTGAAGACGTGCAGCCCCCCGAGCCCCTGACCACGCCCGACCCGCTGTTCACTTCTTCCAGCCAGGGACACCGCGTGAAGGTCAGCTTCATCATCGGCACCGACGGCCGCGTGCACAGCCCGCTGATCCTCGAAAGCGCTGGCCTGGCCGGAGACCGCCACGTCCTCCAGACCGTCCGCTCGTGGAGATACCGTCCCGCAACCTGCAACGGCGTTCCCACCGAGACCGAAGGCAAGATCGAGTTTTCCAGCCGGTGAAACACCCGCTGGGCTAAAATGACCCCAGACGCCGGGGTGATTCGTTTCGTGGATAAAGAAACAAACAAAGATAAAGATAAAGACAAGCGAGTACCCAAACGCCCCGCCATGCCTTCTGACGCGCCTTCGGAACACAGCACCGACATCGACGAGTTTTTCCGCGGGCTGGGAACAGAGATGCGGCATCCCAAGCCCGGCCCCGAGGCCATCGCCGCCGCCATGGAAGCGGCGCAGCGTCTGGCCGCCGAAGCCGACCTCGAAGAATCTGCCGGCGACTCTGCCCAGGAAATTGTCGGCGACCTGTCTGCCCCGGTGTGCCCCACCTGCGGACACCGCAACCGCTCCGGCAACCGTTTCTGCGCCATGTGCGGCACCGCCTGCGACTCAGCGCAGCAGACAGTAATGCAGACTGATCCGCCCGACGCGGGCCGCGTTTCATCTCCGTCGCAGGCCCTGACACGACCGCCCAATGGATTTCCGGGCGAGCCCGAAGCCCGGCATCTCGCCAACCGTTCCGGCGCTCTCGAAACCCACCACTACCATCATCACTATCACCACCATTACTTCCCCGGCGGCTACGACGGCAACGGACCACGTCCCGCCGACTACGGCCGCGCCGAGCACCCCCGTGATTCCGGGCGCGACTCGACAAGGGATTTGCAACGAGACGACAAGCTGCGCCCGAATCCAGGAATGCGCGGCGACATGAGCCGCGCCGAGGCCACCGTCCGGCACATGACCCAGGAGTGGGTCCTCGCCTGCAACACGAAACATCTCGACGACCTGCTCGACCTCTACACCGCCGACGCAATGGTCCTGCGCTCCAACTATCCTCCGGTGCGCGGAGCCGCCGCCGTCCGCGAATTTTTCTTCGGAGTCCTCACCGCCGGACTCGGTGAAGTCGAAGTCGATCCGCTTCGCCTCGAAGTCGTCGGCGATCTAGCCTACGAAGCTGGACGATGCAAAGCCCTTGTCCCCAGCGCAGCCGGCAAACGCCGCGAAGAGCGCGGAAAATATCTCTGGGTATTTGCCCGCCAGAGCGGCAGCGAATGGAAGCTAGCCGCCGATATCTGGTCCAGCGACCTCACACTAGCCACCTTGGAATCCGACATCCCCGCCAGCCCCGGAGTCCGCACCACCCACCCCCGCAAACCCTAGAAATAAAAACGACTCACGTAGGGGCGGATGCCCCCGTCCGCCCAGGCAGCGCCACAAGCATCGAGAGCCGTAGCGTTGTCCCCGGGACGACGGCGTCCGGGGCTACCTGAGCCGTGGTGGCTCAGGCCACGCGAAGCACCCCGCAGTGTCCCTAGTGGTTCAAGCCTTTGATCTCCCCGCAATTGACTTCGCCGCGAAAACCGATTACGTTTCCCCTAGCGCGAAGGGCGCATCCAGTCCGCGGAAAGGGCCGTGCCCACCTTCAACTTAATTCGACTACGAATCTTCTTTCTCGCCTGACTTGTGCGGACTCCAGGCCAACGTTGAAAGGAGCTTCGTATGCCCGACAAAGATCTACCGGCGCGCCCCAACCTCGAACAGTACAAAAAACAAGCCAAGGATCTGCTCAAAGACTTTGCTGACAACCCAACCGGCGCACAGTCTGTAACTCGCATCCGTCGCCACCATCCCCGCTTTCAAAAGCTGACAGAAACAGACATGCAGCACGCCCGCGTCTCCCTCACCGACGCGCAACTGGTTATCGCTCGCGAACATGGTTTTGAAAGCTGGCCGAAATTTGCCCGGCACATCGAAACATTCAATCTGATTCGCTCCCTCGCTTCGCTACCCGACCCAGTGGCGGCCTTCATCGAATGGGCCTCGGTGCCGCGCCACTCCTGGCACCCCTCAGGCACACTTGAGCATGCCGAGATGATCCTGTCGCGTTATCCCCAGGTTGCGACCGCGAATATTTACGCCGCCGCAATCCTCGCCGACGAATCCGCCGTGCGCGATTTTCTCGCGCGCGATCCGAAATCAGCGACGGCAAAAGGCGGTCCCCACGACTGGGATGCCCTGACTTATCTCTGCTTCTCGCGCTACCTTCGCCTCGACAAGTCTCGTTCGGACGCATTCGTACGCACCGCCCGCGCGCTGCTCGACGCTGGAGCCAACGCCAACACCGGATGGTTCGAAGAAACTCACGAGCCGGACCCAACTTGGGAAAGCGCAATCTACGGCGCGGCCGGACTCGCGCAGCAGGCGGAGCTGACTCGCCTGCTGCTCGAATACGGCGCCGACCCCAATGATGATGAGACTCCGTATCACACGCCCGAAAGCTACGACAACGCAGCGCTGAGAGCGCTGGTAGAAAGCGGCAAGCTGACCGCAGATAGCCTCACCATGATGCTCGTCCGCAAGGCCGACTGGCATGACGAAAAGGGCATGCAATTTCTGCTGGAGCATGGCGCCGACCCCAACCGCATGACGCGCTGGCACCACACGGCGCTGCACTGGTCGGTGAAGCG
>Ga0070765_100001243_pt1 | contig 15463 bp, 17 predicted proteins | sample HubBroMetageWFT5_FD_71516 | JGI IMG/M metagenome (GOLD analysis project Ga0070765, IMG submission 71516) | Warmed and freeze-thawed soil microbial communities from the Hubbard Brook experimental Forest, New Hampshire - Hubbard Brook CCASE Soil... | ecosystem: Environmental > Terrestrial > Soil... | reverse complement strand
CGTCCAATCCACGCTGGGCACAGGCACCGCCGTTTCATCCTACGATCCGTTCATCAACATAAACGGCGGAGAAGAACATCAGACTTCGCCAGTCGCCAACTTTCAGATTTATGGTGTGCCATCGCTCCAACTGAATACTGGACAGGTGAACGCCAATTATTCTCAAGCGTTCGCGACCGGAACCAGTATCAATTTCACTTTCAACAATTCACGCCAGACAACCAACAGCCCGTACTTCAATCTATCTCCGACCCTCAGTTCTGCGTTTCGTTTTCAGATTCAGCAGGAACTGCTGGCCGGCTTCGGCTTCGGCCCCAACCTGCGCTACCTGCGCATCGCAAAGAACAATAAGAGGATTTCCGACATCGCGTTCAAAGATCAGGTCATCGCCACTGTCACGCAGATTGAAAATATTTACTGGGACCTGGTCAGTGCCTACGAGCAGACCCAAGTGGACGAACAATCTTTCTCGTTTGCGCAGCAAACCTTCGACAACACTAAGAAACAATTGGAGTTGCAAGCCGTTCCCGCCATGGACGTGATGCGCGCGGAAGCGGAAGTTTCGAAGCGTGACCAGGACCTGACTGTTGCTCGCACCAGTTTGCAGTTTCAAGAGACTCTGATGAAGAACGCCATCACTAAAAGTCTCGACGATCCCGCGCTGGAAGCGATGCCCGTCATTCCAACTGACAAAATGCAGGCTGCCACGCCGCAAGCGGCCCCGCCAATTCAGGGCCTGATCTCCGAAGCCCAGAACAGCCGGCCTGAACTTGCCGAATCCGATATCGATCTCGTGAACCGGCAGATCAGCCGCCGCGCCGCACGCAACGCTCTGCTGCCCTCGCTCTCTCTGGTCGGCTTCTATAGCGGAGCCGGTCTCGCTGGCCCGCTGAACCCGGGTTACAACCTGGGCACGAATGTGTCGAGCGTTCCCGTCGATTTTGGCGGCGCCCTGCAAAATGCTTTCAATAACACCTCGCCCGACTACTACGTGGGTTTGAATCTGAGCATTCCGATCAGGAATCGTGTCGCTAAAGCGGATCAATATCGCTCCGAATTGGAATATCGCCAGGCGGAGCTGCGCTCGGAACAACTAAAGAAACAGGTCCGAATCGAAGTTCGCAATGCGCAATACGCCCTCGATCAGACCGGCGCGCGGGTTGAGGCCGCCCGCAAGGCACGGGACTTGGCCCAAAAGACCTTCGACATCACCAAGAAAGAACAGGAACTCGGATCGGGATCGAGCTACCAGACTCTTTCCGCTCAACGCGACCTCGCGCTCGCCGAACTCGACCTGGTCAGCGCGATGACGACCTACGAAAAGGCCAAGGTCGAATTGGACCGGTCGACCGGCACGACTTTGGAACATAATGGCATACTGATTCAGGACGCTATCAGCGGCGTGGTCTCTCACTCGCCGTAGGCAATCATGCCAATCACGGCTAAATCCGGGGAAGTCGATCTGGCGAGCTTCCGGCAGCAACCCGGGGTGCCCATCCGCGTATTGGCGGCCGACGACCAGGAACATATTCTTGAGGCGCTCGAGTTCCTGCTGCGCCCGCAGGGGTACAAGGTCGACAAAGTTCGCTCTCCCGCGCTGGTTCGCGAGGCGCTTTCCAGCAATTCCTACGATGCCGTCCTGATCGATCTGAACTACACCCGCGACACAACGTCGGGCAAGGAGGGTCTCGATCTGCTCTCGCAGATCGTGGCTCTCGACTCGACGGTCCCAGTCATCGTGATGACGGCGTGGGCCAACGTAGAGCTGGCGGTTGAGGCCATGCGCCGCGGCGCGAGGGACTTCGTGCAGAAGCCGTGGGAGAATGACCGGCTGCTCTCGATCCTCCGCACTCAGGTCGAACTGCATCGTGCCCTTCAGCAGGCAGCGCGGCTGGAGGCAGAAAACCGTTTACTTCGGGCCGAGGGACGGCCGGAGTTCATTGCAGCCGCGCCGGCCATGCAACCGGTTCTCGACACGATTTCGCGCGTAGGGCCATCCGACGCTAACGTCCTGATCACCGGCGATCATGGAACGGGAAAGGAAATCGTCGCACAGACCCTGCACGCGCTCTCTGCCCGCTCCCAGCGCCCGCTGGTTGCGGTGAACACGGGAGCGATTCCCGACGGAGTTTTCGAGAGCGAATTGTTTGGCCACGTGAAGGGTGCATTCACCGACGCGCGCACTGACCGCATCGGCCGGTTTGAACTGGCCGACGGCGGAACGATTTTTCTCGACGAAATCGGAAACGTACCCATGCGCCAGCAAGCCAAGCTGTTGCGTGTTCTGGAATCCGGGGAAGTTGAGCGCGTGGGCTCGTCGCGCTCGCGCCGCGTCAACGTGCGAGTGCTTTCGGCAACCAACACCGATCTCTCGGCCGCCTGCGCAAGCGGACAATTCCGCGAAGATCTGCTGTTTCGCCTCAACACCGTCGAGATCCACCTGCCCGCTCTGCGCGAGCGCCGCGAAGACATTCCAGTGCTGGCCGCACATTTCCTGGCGCGTTATGCTGCCCGTTACCGGCGCCCGTTACAGGGTTTTGACTCGTCTGCGGTTCAGGCTCTCCTGCAATATTCCTGGCCGGGCAACGTTCGAGAACTCGAGCATACAATCGAACGGGCCGTGCTCATGTGCCGCACCCAGGAAATTCAATCGGCCGATCTGTCGCTGAGTCCGCAGCGCATTCAGAGCCAGGGCCTGGAGGATCTTAGTCTCGAAGCCGTCGAGGCGGTGCTGGTGCGCAAAGCCCTTCAACGCTTTCAGGGCAACGTCAGCCAGGCAGCCGAAGCGCTGGGACTGAGTCGCGGCGCGCTGTATCGCCGGATGGAAAAGTATGGTGTCTAGCTCGTCGGGATCGAAATCCTCCCGCGCGCCCAAACGATCCCGCCTCTTATACGAACACCGCATCAGCCTCTACTCTTTCCTGGTTGCGCTCCCGGCTCTCGTCGTCAGCATCGTGCTCATCTGGGGGCAGCCCTGGAGCACCCAATCTCGCCTGTCGCTGATCGGCTCTGAACTGTTCGTGTGGTGGCTGCTGGCCATGGCGTTGCAGGAGCAGACTACGCGGCCTTTGCAGACGCTCGCGAATGTTCTTGCGTCTTTGCGCGAAGAAGATTACTCGTTCCGCGCGCGCAACGCTTCACCCGAAGACGCGCTCGGCGAACTCTCGCTCGAAGTCAATGCCCTGGCCGATACACTCTCGGGCCGGCAACTCCGCTCCGTCGAGGCAACAGCTCTGTTGCAGCGTGTGGTCGACGAGATTGACGCTCCCTTGTTCGCATTCGATCCCTCGGGTTCCTTGCGCCTGGTGAATCCGGCGGGCGAACACCTGTTGCGCCAGGCTAAGGCGCGCATGCTCGGGCGCAGCGCCGAAGCGCTCCACCTGCAGGAGTGCCTCTCCGCCGACAACGAAAGCCTGGTCGAACTCAAACTTGGAGATTCGCAGGCGCGCTGGCTTCTGCGGCGGAGTTCCTTCCGTCAAAACGGCGTGCCGCACACACTCGTCGTTCTGTCGGACGTAAGCCGCGCCCTGCGCGAGGAAGAACGGCGCGCCTGGCAGCGCCTGATTCGCGTCCTCGGACACGAACTAAGCAACTCGCTCGCGCCGATCAAGTCGCTTGCCGGTAGCCTCAGTTCGCGTGTTGCGTCCACGCCTATGGATGAGAGCGTGCGCAGCGACCTGCAGCGCGGTCTGGAAATCATAGAGGCTCGTTCGGCATCCTTGCATCGGTTTCTCGAGGCCTACCGCCGCTTGGCGCAGATGCCGGCGCCAGTGCTGCGGGAAGTGGCATTGGCTCCTCTGGTAGCCCGGGTCGCCGGCCTCGAAATGCGTATCCCAATCTGTGTTCGCCCCGGCCCGGATCTGATCTTTCAGGCCGACCCGGATCAGCTTGAGCAAATGCTCATCAACCTGGTGCGCAACGCGGCTGACGCCGTTCTCGAGATGTCAACCACGGCGGAGCTCAAGCGAACTTCATTCGCTACATCTCACCCGGAGAATGGCTCGGTCGTTGTTCGCTGGGACGCCTCGGCCGAAGACGTCACGCTCGCTATCGAAGATAGCGGTCCCGGTCTCTCGAATCCGTCGAACGTCTTCACCCCGTTTTATACAACGAAACCGAACGGCAGCGGTGTCGGCTTGGTCCTCTCCCGCCAGATCGCCGAGGCGCACGGTGGAAGGATTGAGATCTCCAATCGACCTGGCTCTCGTGGATGTCTGGTGACGGTTGTACTTCCGCGCGTGGCCGTTCGTATCCCATGAAATGCCCGACGTCCGACGAGCTTGTGATGCACTGGCCCCAGCTCAGCGGATTGGATCCAGCGGCTGACCGAGCTCACGATCGATCGTTACATCACGATTCGCAAGGGGGGCAAAGCGGGAGTGCCGTTCTTGAGCCGCGAGCCCTGGCCATGAAATACAGCAATTACCTGATTTGACCAAAGCTTCTCTGGATTTATTTTCACTCGGTCTATCGGCACAAACCTCGGAGCGAAATCACTCTTCATGAGCGCAAACAGATCAGGGGGTTCCCGCACTTCATACGGCACCTGGCGTCTGCTCTATCAGGGAGCCCTGTTTGAGACGGACCGGACCAAGATTATCCATCGCATCGCTGAAGCAGAAAAAGCCATTCTCGTGCGAATCCGGGAGTTGGCTTTCGTCAACGGCGATCACATTGAAGAAGACGTATTGCTCGACGATGCACTGTACGCTGTCCGTGCCCTCCGCAACTGCGTGAATCAAGAAGAAAACGTCGCCCAGAAACATTAATCTGACTCGGGTCATGAAACAGTGGGTTCCTAGGCTGATTCTGCCGGGGCCAGTCTTTCGTCGGTCCCTGCTCGGCGACCGCGATCGCGAAAGAACGTAAGGCGAAAACTGCCGCGATCTGCACGAAACTACCTATCTCTGAATTACGATGCGTCTGGAAGTTTCTGCACGTTTCCCCGCGCCTGAGACGGTTGGTCATTTTGTAGATGACTGAAAACTCTTGCCGTTAGCCGATCACGATCGCTTGGCAACGAGGTTGCAACAGCGAAGATCGGGTTTAGCAAAACCTAAATATTCGAATTTACACGTGGAGGAACAAAATGAAACGACTCTTCTCGCTCGCTATGCTTGTGGGTCTGCTTGGATTCGGGATGAACCTGGTGGCGCAACAGACACCCTCGTCGCAGGATCAATCCGGCGCAGCTCAGCCCGCGCCGCAGACGCAACAGGCACCCCAGACGCAGCAGCCTGTGGACGCGCAGAGCCAGCAGTCCGCGCGCAGCTTCGATGGCAAAATCACCAAGTCCGGTGACAAGCTCGTTCTGCAGGATGCTTCCACTCAGACCAACTATCAGCTCGATGACCAAGACAAGGCGAAGCAGTTCGAAGGTCAAAGCGTTAAGGTCACGGCCACCATGGACCCCACGACCAACACGCTGCACGTCGTAGATATTTCGCCAAGTGCGAAGTAAATTTGCTTTGCTGAACCGGAGATGCCCGTCCGCGCCGCCGGCGCGGCGGGCATTTTCTTTGTCCGCCTCAACCTTCTCTCCTCAGCTGGCCCCGTCAATTCTGGTTCAAGCAAGAACGAATATGCCAGGAATTGGCGTCCCTAAGGGAACAGCGCGCTTGGATCTGGGGCTTCGGCGGGCAGCCTCATCCCGGAAGCCCGGCCGTTCCAGCTGAGGGATCTATGCTTGGACATCCCAAGTGTGCGTTCTCCCAGGCTCCCCGACTTCGCCGGAACGCGCGGCACCGTTCTCGACCTGGTGAGCGACAACCAATTGTGGGGCTGACTTTCGTGGTTGTGATTCGGATGAACCGTGATGCGGAAGAACGTTGCTGTTTTGATTCCAGATGAGCGTTTCGTGGTGAGCAAGGAATGAAGGAGAGCTAACCGCCTGAGAAAGACTTTGATCCGCTCTCTGGATTCTTGGGCTCCCAGACCCACTGCAAATTCTAAACTCCTAGGAGAGCAATTCAATTGCGCTGATGTGAAGCAGATTGCTCCTATCAAGACTCCCAGTAATCTTAACTTGCTTACCTTCGTACGGTCTGGCTTTGTCCTGATCGTCGACTTGGTAGGCGGTGCCATTCACTTTCAGCATATACTTCGAGCCATCTTTTACGATCGTGCCGGTGAAGGTCTGCGCCGAAGGTTGCCCCTGCGACTGTGAATTGGTCGCAGGCTCTGGCTGCCCTGGTTGCTGCTGGCTGGGCTGCTGCTGACCTGACTGTTCCTGGTCAGACTTGTCTGCCGGTGGCAGCGGCTGCGGCACAGGTTGCGGCTTCTGCAGTTCCGACCACATGATGAGCTGCGGCCCGACAATGTCGGCCGGCAGAGGGGTCGCCGGCTGGGGCCCTTCCTGCGAAAACGCCAGTGGCGAGAGCGCAAACAGCGCCGCCGTTATAAACACGCTCGTCCTTCTCATGAACACACCTCCCGAAAGACAAAGCGGCTGACTTCAGCTCAGCAACTTCGGTGCCATCGCTTCCGCTCTCGCATCAATCACTTTGAACTGTGCGCCCGACGTGGCGCGTCACGTTCCGTGCATTAATTACCGTCGACACGGCATTCGTTCCATACCGGATTCCCTGTACTCGCTAACTGAATGATTCAGTGAATCAAATGCACGGGCCTTTCGGGCCCGCGCATAAGTAATTCTCGATAATTCGTTTAGCGGGTGGGTGGCGTCGTGCCGCTATTTGGCGAAACCGATGGCGGACACGGATTACCTGTCGCAGACGCGCCCGAAGAAGGCGTTCCCGCGCTTCCCTGGGTTGAAGCTCCCGGCGTTGAGCTGGACGGATTCGAAGGCGACGATGACGACGAGCCCGACGGATTCGCACTCGAGCTACTCGATGTCCCACTTCCCGCTCCCGGCAAGGCTCCGCACGGAGATCCGCTCGGCGAAGTTCCTGTATTCGGGTTTACCGTTGACGGCTGACCGTTGGGATTCGATGTGGAATTCGACGGCGACGTCGAGTTAGGAACTCCCGTCGGCGATGCCGACCCCGGCGTCTGATTTTGCTGACTCTGCGGCGATGTTGGGGGATTCACCGATCCCGTTGGCGGCGTGGTTGTTCCTGTTGGCGACGTCGCCGACGCAGGGCTGGACGAGTGCCCTGCACTACCGTTGGCTGGGGATCCCGCGGGTGCGCTCTGCGCTAGAGTCCAAGTCGCGCTAAGCAGCACAACCGAAAAAGGCAACATCAGCGTTCTGAGTTTCATGGGTGGACCTCCAAAATATTCTTGCTGCGCTCTTCTCAAGTCATTCTGCAGCAATCTCATCTGCGCTGAGTATCCGGTCGATGCAGTAGACGCGCCCTCCGTTTCTCTGATTGCCGCAGGGGGATCAGTGGGAGGAATTCACTTTCTTTTCGGCGTGCGGTTCGGCGGAGTCAGCGAGGCCGCAGCCATCGGAAGAGAAAGACGCCCTTGTCCGTGACGGGCGAAAAAAGAGCCATCAGAATCGAACCAAAGGCTACTCCTGCAAGCATAAAGGTCACTGCGGTCGGCAGATCGTAACGAGTAGGGGTTCCATGTTGAGAAGTCATTATGTCTCCGCCAAAAACAGACATTGCTTCGATGCTCTCTCCACGAAGAGCGTTGTCGATCTTGTCCCTGCGCCTTGAGAGTGCGGCGAGTCGCCTCGTTGGGAAGACTTGAAGGAAAAAACAGCAGTCCCAGGAGCAGCCTCTACCTGATTCCCACGGCCACGGCTGAACCAAGAGTCGCCGTTTCACGCGCACCCGTGCTGCGCAGCAACTCGAGGGCGCGGTCAGTTCTGGGTCCTTTCGGGCAGGTCACGTAGACCAGCGCCCCGACATCGTCCGAGAGCTGGGGATCCAGTCTCTCCTCGTCGTCCCTGCAGAAGCCCAGGGCCGCGAGGGTTCTGGATCGTCCGCAGAACGAGCGGAAATCCTGCTCGACTACCAGGGCGCGAAAAAACGCCTGCGATCGGATGAAGAGACCGACAGAAGGAATCACCATTGCACCGAGTTCGGAGACCCAGCCAATGATCCGCGCGCTGATTGCGCTCGATTCCCGCTCCTGGTCGAACACGCTGGCATTCCGAACGATGGTTGCGACCGGATGCGACGGCGACACCACCATGCAGATGTCTTCATTGTCGAATCCCGCACGGTTCAGAATGGAAGCGACCTCGGGCAGGGGAATGTGGCGAGGATAAATTCCGTAGGCGGCAGCTTTGGGCTCGATCATGGCAGGATCTCCAAATCAGATTCCGGGAAGTAACTGCAGGGCTAAGGGCGTTTCTGCGAACATACATAATTTGCGAGGGAGGCGCACTAGGGTAAATCGTGTAGATCATCCGGAACCCATTAGTGCATCCGCAAGGAGTATCGCTTCGAAGGAGGACGAGAGTCCCTAGTGGTCGTGTCATCGAAAAACAGGTAAGGAGCACGCTCAGATTGAATACATCGCTGTATTCATACACCGTGGAGTTGGCGGTTTAATGCGCACAGGGGAAATCAACCATGCCCAACCTGAGCAAGAAAATTGCCGCCGCACCCACAACAATAACGTCAACAATGGAAGACCCGCGGCGGACTTTCGAGAGTGCTATTGCCATGATGCAGCCCGGGCGTAGTCCAAAGCAGACTCCGATCAGACTCCAGTATCGAGCAGCAAGGCCGGAGGATCCGGCCACCGAGAAGCGTGCAGTGGCTGACGCGGCGCGGGCATTGGCCCGCCTATGGAACGTCGCCCCAAGCATGGTTCGCTAAGTTCGTTCGCTGAGTCCGCTCGCCGAGTCCGCTACGCTCCATTTACTTCGTAGACCGGAAACTCGCCTAGCCAGAAGCGTCGGCAAGCGCAAAATGCCTCGAGCGCCCGTATTCTCGCAAACCTCTTTTTCCCCTTCGTCCGCGCCAACAAAAATGCAGGGCGACCAGCTACAAGCGCGTAGCCGTCCGCCCTGCTCTCCGAAAGCTGAGATACGTCCAAAGCTACAGCCAAAGCCGACTAATTCCGCGAGTGCCGGATTTCCGCGTCGGTCTCTTCCGGGTCCATGTCGTCCGCGACTCGTTGTGGCGGTTTCGGGGATGTGGCCTCGTCGTGCGCTTTCTTGGCAGCATCTTTGACCTGGCCCAGCGCATTCTGAAGCTTGCCCTCGACTTGTTTCGCCGCGCCTTTCAATTGTGTCTTAGGGTTGTCCGTCAATTCTCCCGCCTTGCGCTCGATACCTCCCTCGATGTCCTTCATTTTGCCTTTGATCCGATCCTTGTTCACGCAATCCTCCGTTCTGGTTTTACTTGCGAATAATTCGTGTAAACTAAATCAGCAGTTCGATTGACACAAAACCCGCGGCGGCCAACTTCGGCGGTCCATCCACCCGGAAAATCCCCTCTACGCCGGACTTCGACCTTGAATGATGCGCACCAGCACGGCGATCACGGCCAGCACCAGCAGAATGTGAATGAGTCCGCCTAGTGTGTAAGAGCTGACCATTCCCAGCAGCCAGAGAATCAACAGCAGAGCAACGATTGTCCAAAGCATTTGCGATCATCCCTTCCCGGCAGACAACGAATCCCGAGTTCCAATTTCAGAATAAGCAACAACGGGAAAGGAAGAATCCGGTAAAGCCAGTAATCGGCAAGGTGAGGCGCTCTAGAGGCAGAGTGTGGCAGGAAGATTCAGTTGTGCGTCCGACGCAAAATGCGGCTGCTCTGGACTGGAAGTTGGCATCCAAGAAGGCGCACGGAGGTGCGTCGATGCGCCTGAGGAATCGCTATATCTTTCGCCTCGGAGCAATGGCAGTCAGCATTCTTATCATTCTTATTATGTGGTGCGCGTTCGCGCCAGCCCAGAGTTCCCAGGCCCCCACCTCGCAGGGACAAAGCTCGCAGGACCAGAGTTCGTCCACGCCTCCATCGGCGCCCGCTCAAGCGCCCGGCGCTGCGCCGACTCAGCCGGTCGCGCCCGCGGCGCCCGCACAACAGCCTACTGTGCCTGCGCAACAGCCCGCAGGCCAGCCGCTTCAACAGAATGCCGTGCAGACTCAGGCCGCGCCCGATCAACAGCCCCCGGCTGAACCGGCTCCCGGCGCGCAGCCCGCAGGACAGGAAGCGGCCGGAGACGACCAAGGTAGGTTCGTGTTCCGCAAGCAGGTCGAAGAAGTAGTGCTGCATGCGACGGTAGTCGATCAGCAAGGGCGCCTGATTACGAATCTTGACCGCAGCGCTTTCTTCGTTTTCCAGAACGATAAGCCCGAAGCCGTTACTTCATTTCGCCGCGAGGACGTTCCGGTTTCTATCGGCATCGTCGTCGACAACTCCGGCTCCATGCGCGACAAGCGACAAAAAATCAGCGAGGCCGTGCTCAATCTGATCCGCGCCAGCAATCCGCAGGATGAAAGTTTCGTTGTGAATTTTGACCAGACGCCCTATCTCGATCAGGATTTCACCTCTGACGTGAGCTTGCTTCAAACGGCTCTGCATCAGGTTTCGGCGCGAGGCACCACCGCCCTCTACGACGCGGTCGTGGCTTCCGCCGTACACCTGCAAAACAATCCGCAATTGAGTAAGAAGGTGCTTCTCGTCATCACCGACGGCGAGGACAACATGAGCCGCGAAACACTGCAGGAAGCAATTCGGCTCCTCCAAACAAAAAAGGGGCCGACGGTATACGCCATCGGATTGACCGACGAAGGGATGACATCGGTTGGGCGCCAGGCATTGCAGAGCCTGGCTGCGGCAACGGGCGGGAGCGCATTTTTTCCCCAGAGCATCAACGAGGTGGATGCGATCACTCGCAGCGTGGCGCGTGACATTCGCAGTCAATACACGCTGGCTTACAACCCCGGAAGCGGCGCGGGAAAATCAGGATACCAGACGATTCGAGTGGAGGCACGAGCCCCGGGATACGGTCCGCTAGTGGTGCGCACGCGCGGCGGTTACTACCCGGGTGAAGCTTTGCGATGAGTGGAATTCTCTTCTCTCGGCGGCCTAAGCCGCCGAGGGTGAGGTCGGCGCTTTCGCGGCCGGAGGCGCCATCTCGATTTGGATCAGGTTATTCTTGATCGCGTACACCACCAGATCCCGAATCGAATGAAAGCTCAGCTTGCGCATGATATTGCTGCGGTGAGTCTCCACCGTCTTGGTGCTCAGGTTCAGCATTGAGGCAACTTCCTTCGAGCTATTGCCTTCCGCCAGCAATTGCGTGATCTCGCGCTCGCGCGCCGTCAGCGTCGGCAACTTCGGAGTCTCGTTTCTCGACATCGGATGCCCCTTGTCCAGAAAGCCGGCTAGCACCAGATCGTTCACCCGCGGCGTGAAGAACATCCGCTTGCTCTGCAGCGCTTCCACGGCCGACACCAGGTCCCGTGCGGCATCGGACTTAAGAACAAATCCGCGCGCCCCGGCGTCTAAGGCTTCCCGGATGACCTGGTCCGAGTCGGTGATGGTGAGCACAATGATTTTGAATTGAGGATCCATCTGCAGCAACTGGCGCGTCGTATCCAGTCCGTTGAGATTGGGCATGCCCACGTCGAGAATGACCACGTCGGGCTTCAGCTGGGTCGCCTTCTCCAGCGCTTCCCGCCCGTCGTTGGCCTCTCCGCAGATTTCCCATCCATCATGCTTCTCCAAAAGCGCGCGCAATCCTTTGCGTACGATTTCGTGATCATCAGCCAATAAAATTCTCAACTTCATGATTCCCCCACAGAAATCAGAGTCGAACGTCAAAGCTTAGGTCGTTGAAACGCGAATCTAGTGCGAGTTCGCCATATTTCGTCCGTTGAGCGCGGTAAAGACCCGATGCTGGCTTACCGCCTCAACCGCTTCCAGCAAATCGCGCGCGGCGTTGGACTTCACCACATATCCCCTGGCGCCCACGTCCAAAGCCTCCCGCATCATCTGCGGCGAGTCGTGCTGCGTAACGAACAGAATCTCAAGATGAGGCGACTGGCGCCGTAACAAACGGCATGCCTCCAGCCCATTCATTCTCGGCATCGTCACATCGAGCACCATGACGTCGGGCTTCAGGTCTTGCGCTTTCTCGACTGCTTCGACCCCGTCCGATGCTTCCCCGACCACTTCCCAGCCTGACCGGCCCTCCAATAGCGTTCTTAATCCTTGCCGCACAATCGGATGGTCGTCAACTAGTAGGATGCGAATTGTCATTCTGTCTCGCTTCTCTGGGGGAGGCCGACCGGACGATTCGCCCTCGTTCAACGAATCCTGCGCTCCTGGCTTGGATGCCCAGTACAGCGCCGAACCGATGGATCAATTGGTGAGTCTAGCACGCGGTCCGGCAGTTCCGGACATACGGGGAATCCTGTATTTTGGGCCTAGCCGCAGGCCCCAACGAGCGAGCGAACGGGAGCTAAGTCCTTTCGGCCGGAATGGGCTTGAAGTAAGTCTGCTGATGCAGCAATACTTCGACCGCTTCCACGACCGAACCGATATCCTGTTTGGCGCAGGCTCCCTTGATTCCGGCTTCCCGGGCAGCCTCGGCCAACTGATTCGAAAGATGCAGGGTGACCATCAGGATCGGAATCTTGGGAAAAATGCTGGCAATCTGCCGCGCGACATCCACTCCGTTCAGATCGGGCATTTGATGGTCCAGGAGAATCAGGTCCGGCTGAGCCTCGAACACCTTCTCGATCGCCTCCGCCCCATTTTGCGCTTCGCCGCAGACTCGCCACGAGCTCTGCTGCTCGAGAATCGCTCTCAAATAGCGCCTTACCGCGGGATTATCATCCACCACAAGAATGCGAATCACGAGCGTCTCCCCGCCGGCTGAATTTTTTGGCGCCGCGTACTGCAGCGCCTCGTCCACTGGACGCCCGTAGGCACAGCGCTGGCTATTGGCCAGTCCTGTGTTCCTTGGCCTTGTGCTGTTTCATCACCGTGCGGGCTGCGACTTCCTTTGCTCTTCCGCCGTAACGGCCGCTACGCTCGGCGCTCTCTTTGATGTGTTCGTACTCGCGCTGCTCCTTGGGGCTTACGCCACGCAGGTGCTTTTTCCCTGGCATCAATACATCCTTTGATAATGACCTGCTCAAACATTAAGCGAAGCACCCCCCCTGCCACCATCCAGTGAAACCTGTAGCACCGTATAACCAGATGCGTCCCACCGAGGCCGCCAACCCCTACCAGATTCCCTTATCGCTGCCCGTGAACCTGTACTCCAGGGCCGCGGCGGTTGCAAGGCATGGCATCAGGCCAAGACGCAAACTGTTGCGCAAGTCGCCCCTGAAGAGAAAGCTTTTCAATTCCCTGGCGTATAGAATCGCCGAATGCGGCACGATCGGTACGCGCAGGAACTTGCTGCGGTACCGAATATCGTCAGCGCCAAACTTCGCCGATCTCCTCACCGACGCCGGGAGCGCAATCCCTTCTCCGCGGTAGCGCTCTACATACTCGGAAACGATCGTCAGATAGGTTGCAATTCCCTCCCACAACCCAGCCGCCGAACTCAGCCACCGCAGGTAAGCAAAGTCGACGACGCCTGAGCCCACAAGTTGCGCATTGTCCGCGATATCGCAGAGACGTATATAGAAGTGCCGATACATGCGTTGCAGCGTGCTGATGACGATTCGGTCTTCGGGCGCGGCCACGGAAAACTGGTGCGCTCCCAGCTGAATAATCCGGGCCCGCGCGGCCAGCGATCGAGTGATGGCGGTCTGCTCGCCCATTTGCCCGAGCCGCCCCGCGTGGACTTCGACCAGTTCGGGCAATCCCGGCACGATGAAGTTCCATTTACTAGCCAGCCGGTCGCCCCAGCTCCGGATGTCGGGCCGCGCCTTGAAATGCAGGCTCATGAGCGCGATGATGCGGGCCGGATTCGTGTCAGTATAGAGATCAAGGTCGCTGCCCAGGTCGGGCCAATGATCGAGAGACTTGATGATGGTAACGGGAGACCCCTCTTGAGCCAGGGTCCCGCAGATCCGTTCCAGAAAGCCGAGAGCATGATCAATGCGCCCCCGCTCGCGCTCCAGTACCCCGCCAACCCGCTCAGCGGCGTCGCTGTTTCCGAGAGTGATGAGTACCCGCTGGAGGGGTTCAAAGAAACGCACTACGACATGGTTTGAAGTCGCCAGCGCTTCCAGTTCCTCGAGATCTTGCGGGCCGAGAGCTGAGCACTGCTCACGAATCCGGGCAGGGTACAGGTCAATCCGGCCAGAAACACTTGGATCGGAAATCGCTCTATCCGTACACTCACGTGCCAGAACGATTTCAGAAAGCAGACGAACGTTGGTGGAAGTGGCGTTAGAAGCGGTGCGCGAAGTGTCGCTCAAAGGTGGGCTCCTTTTCCGGCGTGAGCCGGTCTGCCAGATGTTGACGCTTCGATGTGAAAAATCGCCCTGCGGTTGGCGAGAAAGCGGGGGGGCTCGCGAACCCGAATGTCGCCGGGTATTCGTTATGTATTGTCCCGGCACTGCGTGAAGTTCAGTCGCTCAACGGCCGTTCCCTCTTCGTAGTCATTCCAGGTTTCGATCAGCAGAAAGGGCAGCGGGTTGGCAGCATCATAGTAGCGTCCGTAAAGATGCAGGGTATCTTCAAAAGTCTTGCCGCACCGGCTCTGCATGTGGCGATTCAAGCCCCATTTTGCGGCGGAATCGTCAAATGCGGGCCAGGCCGCGCCCACGGCAATCTTGTCCCGATGCTTGGTGGTCATCGTCCGGTAAAAACTTTCCAGATATTGCTCACCCCAGTTGCTGCCGTCCTTGGTCCACCCCGGCTGCCCCGGCTGTACCCAGGCGTACAGGCCAGCGAAGTCTCCGACGAATTGTGCGGGCGGTTCATCCTTGTAAAACAGCAGCGGCGGCGCTTCCCAGCCGCGGCAATGTTCCGCAATGCGGTCCCAGTCGACATGGCCACGCTTCGGAAAGATGAAGATCACAGGCCGGCCGTTGTAGACGAGGTAGGCTCCGCGATGCGCTGCCTGCGGGCCGATGAAAGACTTGTAAGCGCTGTCCAGAGCGGCCAGGGCAGCGTCCGTCGACTGCGCATCCTCGTCCTCGGACTCGTTGTACAGGAGAGCGACCTGGAAATGATTCTCGTCGGCGGCCTCTTCGAGAAGACCGAAATTGTGATCAGAGAAAACCTGACTCGCACCGTACCAGTCCACGACGAATGCCGTGATCCCCATGTGCTTGGCTTGAACGATCTGCCGGCGCAAGACCGCAGGATCGTTGCTGGAATATCCAACGTCGAGGTGCACATGGTCGCCGAACCACGGCATATAGACGGCGAGCAGTTTGGGCCAGGCGTTCGGAGCGTGCTCATCCTGCGGCAACATGCGGTGCATGGCGGGCGTAGTACAACCGCTGCCTACGAGAAAACATGCGAACGCCAACGCAAGCAACGTCCGGGGCAAATGAGAGCTCCATCTCATCGAGCCAATTTAGATGCCCGCGAAAGCGCTAGTGGTTGGTGGGCTTGTAGTCGCGTGGAATCGTCCGCAAATTGGAAGCTCGGACAACAGGAGCGCCTCTGCTCTGACC
>Ga0070765_100001241_pt1 | contig 15480 bp, 17 predicted proteins | sample HubBroMetageWFT5_FD_71516 | JGI IMG/M metagenome (GOLD analysis project Ga0070765, IMG submission 71516) | Warmed and freeze-thawed soil microbial communities from the Hubbard Brook experimental Forest, New Hampshire - Hubbard Brook CCASE Soil... | ecosystem: Environmental > Terrestrial > Soil... | reverse complement strand
CATCGTGGCGGAATTGGCAGACGCGCATGGTTCAGGTCCATGTACCCGCAAGGGTGTGGGGGTTCGAGTCCCTTCGATGGCACCACTCAATTAAAATAGTCTCCCGAGCATTTCGGGACCCACTATGCCCGCCAGCCTTGACCAGATCGTAGCTGCCACGCGCCGCAAAGTATCCGAAACCCTGCGTTCGGCTGATCTGCGGGAGCTTGAGCGGCAAGCGGAGCAACACGTTCCGCGTGGTTTTCGGCTGGCCCTGGAGAAACAAAACCGCACCGGGCCGGCACTCATCGCGGAACTGAAGAAAGCATCTCCTTCTCGTGGTCTGATTCGCGCCGATTTCGATCCCGCAAGTCTCGCGGCGGAACTCGAAGCCGCCGGAGCGGCAGCGCTTTCCGTCCTCACCGACGCCGACTTCTTTCAAGGTTCATTGCGGAACCTGCAACTGGCCTCAGCCGCCGCCAAACTGCCGTGTCTGCGAAAAGACTTTATCGTGGACGAATTCCAGCTACTGGAAGCTCGCGCCAACCAGGCTGACGCCATCTTGCTAATTGTGGCGGCATTGTCACAATCAGAACTGGAAACCCTGGCCAAGAAGGCCAGGGACCTAAGGCTTGACGTACTCTGCGAAGTGCACGATGAGAAGGAACTGGAGCGTGCCCTCGGTGTGGGATTCGACCTGATCGGCGTGAACAGCCGGGACTTGCGAACTTTCACCGTCGATCTTCAAAGCGCTTTTCGTCTGGCTGGCATGATGCCAAAAAACGTCCTGAGCATTGCCGAGAGCGGTATCCAGAGCGGTAAAGACATCGCGCGTCTCAGGGCAGCAGGTTACCAGGCATTTCTGATTGGGGAATCATTGATGAAAGCACCCTCTCCGGGAAATGCGCTACGGACTCTAATCGCACAGGCCGAGAGCTGAAAGCTGGATTTTATGACTTGGGTCAAGATTTGCGGAATCACAAATGTAGAGGACGCGCTGACCTCCGTAGATGCGGGCGCTGATGCCCTGGGATTTGTGTTTTACGAAAGGAGTCCGAGAAACCTCGCTCACGAAGCCGTACGCGACGTCGTGCGCCGATTGCCGGCAAACATTGAAAAGGTTGGGGTCTTCGTAGAGAAGAGCCTCGATGAAATGGACCGAGTGGCCGAAACAGTCGGGCTAACCGGGGTTCAGTTGCATGTGCGGTTCCCACATTCCCAATGCGCTGCGCTGGACTCCAAGACGACCAAGTACATGGTTCTGCGTGCGAACGACCTGTTGGACGCTCAGGGACGTTTTACGAGTCTCCCGTGGTATCAGGACGTGAAGAAAAATGTCGGGGCGATTTTTCTGGATGCCGGCGCCGAAACACAACCCGGTGGGACGGGGAGGACTTTCGATTGGGCGAACGCGGCGGCAACTGTCCGTCTACTCCAGCCAGACTTCCGCATCGTGGTCGCGGGTGGCCTCACGCCGACAAACGTCTCCGAAGCCATGCGTATACTGAAACCCTGGGGTGTGGATGTGTCAACCGGAGTGGAGGCGCGTCCGGGCAAGAAGGACTCGAAGAAAGTTCGTGACTTCATCGCTGCGGTGCGACACGCCGACCAGGAAGCGTAATGGCCACCGGCACCATCACAAAACGAAAACAACCGGGCCGCTTCGGCGCGTATGGCGGCCGCTACGTTCCCGAGACCCTCATGGCGGCGCTCGATGAACTGGAGCACGCATACGATAAAGCGAAGCGCGACCCCAAGTTCCAGCAGCGCCTCCAGGAGCTTCTGAAAACCTACGCCGGACGCCCCACGCCACTATTCTTTGCCCGCCGTCTCACTGAAAAACTCCGCGGCGCGAAGATCTATCTTAAGCGTGAGGACCTGCTGCATACCGGCGCCCACAAGATCAACAACTGTCTGGGACAAGCGCTCCTGGCCGAACGCATGGGCAAGCACCGAATCATCGCCGAGACCGGCGCCGGCCAACATGGAGTAGCCACGGCCACCGTCTGCGCGCTGTTCGGCTTCGAATGTGTCGTGTACATGGGCACCGAAGATATGCGCCGCCAGGAACTCAACGTCTTTCGCATGCGCCTGTTGGGAGCAGAGGTGCGTGGCGTCGACTCGGGTTCGCGCACGCTGAAAGATGCCATCAACGAAGCCATGCGCGATTGGGTCACCAACGTCCGCACTACGCACTATCTTTTAGGCAGCGTCCTGGGCGCGCACCCATATCCGACCATGGTTCGCGATTTCCACCGAGTTATCGGCCGCGAAGCCCGATCTCAGATTCTCAAAGCCGAGGGCAAACTGCCGGCCGCCATCATCGCCTGCGTTGGCGGCGGGTCCAACTCGATCGGGATCTTCTACGACTTCATCAAAGACAAACGCGTGAAGTTGATCGGAGTAGAAGCCGGCGGGCGCGGCCGTGCTCTTGGTGATCACGCTGCCCGTTTTGCAGGAGGATCACCCGGCGTCTTGCAAGGGACTTTTTCCTACCTGTTGCAAGATCAGAACGGTCAGATTGCCAATACGCATTCCGTTTCCGCCGGACTCGACTATCCCTCTATCGGTCCAGAACACGCCTGGCTGAAGGATTCCGGCCGCACCGAATACGTATCCGCATCGGACGAGCACGCTCTCGAGGCCTGCACGTTTCTAGCCCGCACCGAAGGTATTATTCCTGCGCTGGAATCGGCCCACGCCGTGGCGGAGGCATTAAAGCGCGCACCCAGAATGAAGAAGTCAGAGCTGCTGATCGTGAACATTTCCGGCCGCGGTGATAAGGACATAGGCATTTTGAGGGAGAACCTGAAGTTGGATTGAAGATTCCGCTGCCGCCAAGATGCCGATTTCTTTCCAATCTCGCCCCGCTCTCGTCGCCTACATCACCTGCGGCGATCCCGACCTCGCCACCAGCTGCGACATCGCTCTGGCCGCGATCGAATCCGGCGCCAGCGTAATCGAGCTCGGGGTACCCTTCAGCGACCCCTTGGCCGATGGTCCGGTTATTCAACGGGCCAGCCAGCGCGCTCTTCTGCACGGTACTTCGCTGACGCAGGTGATCGAACTTGGCAAAGAACTCCGACGGCAATCGCAGGCAGGACTGATCATCTTTTCCTACCTGAACCCGATTCTGCGCATGGGTCTCGAGAAGTTCGCCGCCGCGGCGCAAGACGCGGGCATTGACGGCGCCCTCGTCACCGACTTGCCAGTAGAAGAAGCCGACGACTACCTTCGTCAGATGCGTCGCCGCAACCTGGCCACCATCTTTCTGGCTGCGCCCACCAGCACCAACGTGCGCCTGAAACAGATCAGCGATGTCTCCCGCGGATTCGTCTACGCCGTGTCCAGAACCGGTGTAACCGGCGCCCGTCAGGAGATGGCTCAAGACGCACAGAAACTGGTTCGTCGCCTGCGCAAGTACACAAAGCTGCCGGTTGCCGTCGGATTCGGGATCTCGACAGCGGGGCAGTTTGCCGCAGTGGGAGAGTTTGCCGACGCGGTGGTGGTGGGAAGCGCTATTGTGCAGACCATTGAGAACAATCCGGGCAATGAGGCCGAGTCTGTGGCAGAATTCATAAGACAGCTTTCAGCCGTCAGCTCTCAGGCTTTCACCTCAAGAAAAGTAGTTGGGCAGGTTGAAACTGGCAACTTAAGAGCTGAAAGCTGAGAGTTTTTCCTATGAATATCCCCGAGTGGCGCAAGCAAATTGACGAATTGGATCGCAGGCTGGTTGAGTTGCTGAGCCAACGGGCGCATGCGGCGCACGAGATCGGTAAACTGAAGCGCGTCGCCGGAATGCCCATCTACGAACCGGATCGTGAACAGGCCGTATTCGAGAACGTACGCCGTGCGAATCCAGGACCGCTTCCCGACCACGACCTGCTCAACATCTACGAACGCATCATGGACATCATGCGCCAGATCCAGCAGCAAGAAATTGCCCCCCAATCCCCTGTGGCCTCGTCGTCAGGTGGGACCGAGTTAGATGCAGAAGTGAATGATTGAAGTTTAGCCTTTGGTTCTTAGCTCTTGGCTTTTGGCCTCTACACAGGGGCGTCACGTTAAGAGCTAAGGGCTAAAAGCTAAAGACCTCTTCTTATGATCGTTGCCATGCAAGAATCCGCGGCAGAGGAGCAGATCCAGCAGGTCATCCAGTACCTGGTAGGCCTGGGCTTTTCCGTTCACCGCTCCACAGGTGCTCGCCAGACCGTGGTGGCTGCGGTCGGAGACCGCGTCGACTTCGACATTCGCAACCTCGAGGTTCTCGCCGGAGTTGAACACGTTCACCGCATCAGCGCTCCCTACAAGCTGGCTGGAAAAAGTTTCCGCCCCCAAGGCACCGTGGTGGCGTTTTCCAATGGCGTGAGAATCGGCGGCGAAGATGTAGTGGTCATGGCCGGACCTTGTTCCGTGGAATCGCGTGATCAGCTATTTACCGTGGCTGAGCAAGTGGCCAAGGCCGGTGCGCGCGCGCTTCGCGGCGGTGCTTTCAAGCCCCGCAGCTCGCCTTACTCTTTCCAAGGACTCGGCCTCGCTGCTTTGAAGCTCCTGCGCGAGGCTGGCGACAAATTCGGATTGCTTGTCATCAGCGAAGTGATGGAAATCTCCCAGATTGCCCTCATGCTGCCTTACGTGGATATTTTTCAAGTAGGCGCGCGCAATATGCAGAACTTCAATCTGCTGCGCGAGCTGGGGCTCATCAAAAAGCCGGTTCTGCTCAAACGTGGCATTGCGGCCACCTTGGAAGAATTGCTGCTCTCCGCCGAATACATTATGGCCGGAGGAAACTACAACGTAATCCTGTGCGAGCGCGGGATCCGCACTTTTGAAACCTACACTCGCAATACGCTCGACATTTCAGCCATCCCCGTCATCCACAAGCTTTCGCACCTGCCAATGGCATCCGACCCCTCCCATGGCATCGGAATCCGGGACAAAGTTGCTCCCATGGCGCGGGCCTCCGTCGCCGCTGGTGCCGACGCGCTGCTGATCGAAGTGCACAATGACCCCGATCATGCGCGGTCCGACGGCGCGCAATCGCTATATCCGGCGCAGTTCGCCGAACTCATGGATCAATTGCGCATCATCGCTCCGGCGGTCGGTCGCAGGATTGCCTGATGGCCATCCGCCAAATCACCATCGTCGGCGTCGGCCTGATCGGTGGGTCGTTTTCTCTGGCGCTCCGGAAGCAGGGGTTCGCCGGACGCATCGTCGGCTGTGATCGCGCAGCGGTGCTGGATCGCGCGCTGATTCGAGGCGCAATCGACGAAGGCTTCTCGCAGCCCTTTGAGGCAACGCGCGGTAGTCAAGTGGTCGTTCTCGCCACGCCCGTGCTCGCAATCGTCGACCTCATTCATCGCCTCGGCCCAGCCCTTCCACAGAAGACTCTGCTGACGGATGTTGGCAGCACCAAAGGCGAGGTGTTGAAGGAGGCCAAAGCGGTGTTCGGCAAGAACACCGGCCTCCGTTTTCTCGCCGGACATCCCATGGCGGGGAAGGAACAGTCTGGCATCGAGTTCGCCGATGCCGGCCTGTTCCAGAATGCTGCGTGGTTTGTGACACCGGTGCGGGGACAAAAGCCCTACGAAGGCCTGAGCGGCGAATTTCTGGATTGGGTGGATAGAATCGGCGCCCGCATCGCCAGCCTCGATGCCGATGAACATGATCAGCTCTGCGCCTGGATCAGTCACTTGCCGCAAATGATCGCGACGGCGCTGGCAGCAACTTTGGTGGACGAATACGGCCAGGAGGCTCCGCTGCTCGAAGCTGGCGGGCGTGCCCTGAGGGAAATGACTCGTACGGCCAGCAGTCCATACTCGATGTGGCGCGATATCGCCCTTACCAACAAAAAGAATCTCTCGGGTGCGATCTCCAAGATCGAGCAGCGCCTGGCCCACATCCGCGAGAATCTCGATACCCGAGAACTGGCGATGGAGTTCGAGCGCGCCCGCGAGCTGCGGAAACCTCCGAAGACCTAGGTGCGTTGTCATCCTGAACAAGCGTTTTCTGCGCAGTGAAAGTCCTGCCCTGAGCGGCTTCGAGCACCAGCGAGGAGGAGTCGAACGGGGATCTGGGCGACCGCGCCATGGGTCGCGCTCTCTGCGACCCAACAAACGCGCGATTGGCCCGCTTCCTTACCGCCGTGCGCCGAGGGTCGACGTTACACCTCCTTCTGAACTTTTCGTTTAGAATCTTTCCTTGTGCACAAAGTCGTTGCCAATGCCGACGAAGCTGTCCGCGACGTGTTCGACGGCGCTGTAATCATGGTAGGCGGTTTTGGCCTGTGCGGTATTCCGGAGAACCTGATTCGCGCCCTAGTGCGCAAGGGCGTAAAGAACCTTACCACCATAAGCAACAATGTCGGAGTCGACGGCTTAGGCATGGGTCTGCTGCTTTCGGCAGGACAGATTCGCAGACATATTGGAACCTACGTCGGCGAGAACAAACTACTCGAACAGATGGTTCTGCAAGGCAAGATTGACCTTGACCTTGTGCCTCAGGGCACGTTTTCCGAGCGCATTCGCGCCGGCGGCGCGGGCATCCCGGCATTCTTCACTCCCACAGGCGTGGGCACCATCGTGGGTGAAAAAAAAGAAACGCGTGAATTCGACGGCCGCACTTATGTGATGGAACATGCCCTGAAAGCCGATTTCGCCTTGATAAAAGCCTGGAAAGGCGACAAGTGGGGTAATCTGGTTTACCGGAAGACCGCTCGCAATTTCAATCCCATGATGGCGACTGCGGCTGAAGTTACGATTGCAGAGGTTGAGCATCTGGTGGAACCCGGCGAACTCGAACCGGACCTCGTGCACACTCCCAGCGTTTACGTGAAGCGTATTTTCAAGGGAGAACTGTTCGAGAAGCGGATTGAGAAGAGAACGCTGCGAACCACCGCTGGTCGCTAACTCATGAACAGACCCGGCAAAGATATCGACAAGCGCGAGCGCATCGTCAAGCGCATCGCCCGCGAACTGTGCGATGGCTTCTACGTGAACCTCGGCATCGGAATGCCTACACTGGTGGCGAATCACGTGCCCCCAGGCATGGACGTCATCCTCCAAAGTGAAAACGGCATGCTCGGCATCGGCCCGTATCCGTTCGGAGGGCAGGAAGATTCCGACCTCATCAACGCCGGAAAGGAGACTGTGAGTGAACTGCCCGGCACCGCCTATTTTTCCAGCGCCGATTCCTTCGCTATGATTCGCGGCGGCCACATCGACCTCAGCGTCCTCGGTGCCATGGAAGTGGACGAAGCGGGCAACCTCGCCAACTGGATGATCCCGGGAAAGATGGTCAAAGGCATGGGCGGAGCCATGGACTTGGTCGCCGGCGCGCGCCGCGTGATTATCGCCATGGAGCACACCACGCGCGAAGGTGAACCTAAGATCCTGAAGAAATGTACTCTGCCACTCACGGGGGTTGGCGTAGTAAACACCATTGTGACCGATATGGCCGTGATTCAGGTGACGCCAAAGGGCTTGCTGCTGGAGGAAACCGCGCCCAGCCTGACGGCGGAAGATGTTCAGAAAGCGACCGAAGCCCGGTTGATCGTCAGCCCGGGTCTGAAAGTGATGGAAGGCTGACTATGACTGGCGATTCTCCCTCTGTGCTTCTCTGTGTCCTCTGTGGTTCAGGTTCGTTCTAGCTATTCGCCCGCACTCTTCACCCGCGCTGCCTCGAACTCATCACCCTTTAGCCAGCCGACTTCTTTCAACTGAGTCGCTGCCATCCATCCCAGCGCGAAGCCGAAACGCGCCATCACCGCATCCCCGATGAAGTCCATGTCAGGACTGTATTCGTCGCTTGGCTGGTGATAGTGTTTCGCTGTGTATTCGTCGGCTTGAGCCTGGCCCCACGCGACATCATGACCTTTATACTTCACGCCTTCGTTGATCGAGAAGGAAGGAATCCCCACCCGCGCCAGGCTGAAATGGTCGGAGCGATAGTAGTGTCCGGCTTCGGGGCGCGAATCCGGGCGGATCGCCAACCGGAAAGTCTTCGCCATAACCGTGATGACAGGATAGAAAGTCGTCCGCTCCGCACCTGAAACCTCCACTTCTTCGGGCGCACCCAACGGTGGCACGTCGTCGTAATTCATATCGAGGCTGATCTTGCTTGCGGGAATCGGCGGATGTTTACCCAGATATTCGGAGCCAAGCAATCCCTGCTCTTCCGCGGTTACCGATACAAACAACATCGACCGGGCTGGCCGCTGCATAGCTTCAGCGTATGCTCGCGCAACTTCCAGCAGAATGCCGCAACCGGTGGCATTGTCTTTCGCTCCGTTGTAGATGTTATCGCCCGCCATATCAGGCCGAATGCCCAGATGATCGTAATGCGCGGTGTACATTACCGCTTCGGCCTTGAGCTTGCGATCACTGCCCGGCAGCATGGCAATCACATTATTCGATTCAAACGGACGCACCCTGCTCACCATGTGCGCCTTCAGCTTTACGGAAAGCGGCATCGGATGAAAGTCTGGCGAGCGCGCATCGGCCAGCATTTGGGACAAGTCCATACCCGCGTTTCCGGCCAAGATTCTCGCCGCATCGAAATGAATCCATGAAGCCACCTTTAACACCGGCACGCCTTCCAATTTCAGAAACGACTTCTCGCCGGAATTCGAGTTGCGCACCACTTCCCAGGGGTAACTCGCCATCTCGGCCTCGTGGATCAGAATCGCCCCCACCGCGCCCTTGCGAGCTGCTTCTTCGTACTTATAGGTCCAGCGGCCATAGTAGGTCAGCGCTTTGCCCTTGAAGAATTTCACGTCATCGGACGGCGGCTCGTTCACCAGCATCAGCAGCACCTTGCCGCGCACATCTACGCCTTTGTAGTCGTCCCACTTGTATTCCGGCGCTTCGATGCCGTACCCGACATACACGATTTGCGCATCGACATCCGACTGCGGCTGCTGGGTCTGGTCGTAGGCAACGTACTGATCGAGCGGCTTTAGGTTGATCGCAGCATGGTTGGCCGGCACCAGCGAGAAGACGGTTTGCGGATCCGGCGTTATGCCCACCATCGGCACTTTCTGCATGTAAGTGCCGTTATCGCCGGCCGGCTTGAGTCCGGCGAGCGCGAACTGAGTGGCAATATATTCGGCGGCAATGTCGCCGCCGCGCGCTCCCGTGCCGCGCCCCTCGAGCAGATCGTGCGACAGGTAGCGAACATGCGCGCGAATACGCTCCGGATTGATCCTTTGCATCGCGGCAATCGCTGTGGGCGGCAAGCGCGTCGACACACCGTCACCGGCCGGCGGTTTATGCGCCTGAGCTCCCATCAAGCTGGAAGTCACCAGCACTGCGCATAAGACCAGCCATGCCAGATGCGGATTTCCCTTTTGCACCTTCGTGTCCTTTGTGGTTCAGAATGTCTTACTGTTATCGGCTGTTCGAGCTGCTTGACCCGCGACCGCGGGTCAATTCTTGGACCCTCAACCGGCCCGAAACTCTGGCACATTTTCACCCGGCAGGAATATAGCTGGCGGCGCTTTTCCCGAGGTTGCCCCTGCCTTCTGGTTGATCTCGTCAAACTCTTTGCGCATCCAGCCCACGCTCGAAATCTCAATCTGTCCGTCCGGCGCGATCCAGAACAGCGACGGCACATTGGTCAAGCCGTAAGCATTCGACGCCGGATAAGAGTCGGTGTCATCCAGCAGCACTGGGAACGTCACACCGTATTCCTTGATGAACGCAGCCGTGTCCTTTTTCTTGTTCTGCGAGATGCCAACCAAGGTCACGTTCCGGTTGCCGTAGGCCTTGAAAATCCGCTCAAGATAAGGAAACGCAAACTGACAAACCGGGCAGGAGATCTTGAAGAACGCCGCCAGTACCGGTCCGCGAACCAGCGCGTCTTTCAACGAGAATTGTTTCCCATCCATGGTTGGCAGCGTGAAATCCGGTGCTGTAGTCCCCACCGTTAAGGCAGCCATACGAGTTCCTCCGAAAATGTTGCCCAGCCAGTTCTTCATTTATTATTGTCCAGCCACGGGAACCACCTATTCTAGATGACTTTAGTGGCACGCAGGATTTTCCGGGCGAGCCCCGTCAAGGGTAACGTTGAAAGCCGGGATTTCGCCACCCAGCACCCGGTTGTCCCATCGGGCGCGGCGCCTTCCACTACGCCCACCTGGTAATCGGTTACCGTGATCGAATGGCGCAGGGTCAAACTCGGCTGGGATTTCGTCTTTGTGCCGGCAATCTCGGGCAACTCCCACATGCCTGGCATTAAAGACGCCGTGGCCGGTCGCTTGATCAAGAATATGGACCCGTTGCGGCGATCCAGCACGTAGTTGACTTCCCGTTTTTCTTGACGAACCCCGCGCCCAAGCCGGGGCAGTTCCCCTCGCGTAGCACACATTCGTGAAACCGGACATAAGGAACATTTCGGTTGCCGCGGCAAACACACCGTCGCGCCCAGTTCCATCATGGCCTGATTGAAGTCACCCGGCCGGTCGAGGCTCAGCACCTCTTGCGCAGCAAGCCACAACGATTCGCCCACGATCGGCTTTCCGAGCAGGCGCTGCAATACGCGCTCGACATTTCCATCCACCACAGCAATGGGCTCATCAAATGCGATACTGGCAATCGCCGCCGCCGTATAGCGGCCGATTCCGGGAAGCTCGCGCAACTGCTCGGCGGTGGAGGGAAACCTGCCTGAATCTTTCACGACTTCTTTCGCAGCCTTGTGCAGCATGCGTGCCCGACGATAGTAGCCGAGCCCACTCCAGGCGGCTAACACGGAAGCTTCCCGGGCCCTGGCTAACTTATTCAAGCTGGGGAATCGCCGCAGAAATCTCTCGTAGTAGCCCACCACCGCTGCCACACGAGTCTGCTGCAGCATGATTTCCGACAGCCAGATCCGATACGGATCACGATCCCGCCGCCAAGGCAAATCTCGCTTATGCCCATCGAACCACCCGAGCAAGTTCTTCCGAAACCTGGCCTGATCGAACGTCGCCCCTGCTAGCAAGCGGTTTGATGCGTGCCTCATAACCTTCCGGCATTGTACTGTGCGAACGGCCCGTCCTGATCCGCCCGGCAGAGTGTATGCGAGGATGCTCCCCATTGACCCTCACCGAGGTCGCGCGAAATAATAGCTTAGCCTGGTGTCCGCAAATCACGAGTGGCCGTTTTCGCCCTCACGAGGAATCGCCATGAACGACTTCAACCGCAAGGTAGAAGAGGCTTCAGCGCGCTTCAATCAATCCATCAACGAAGTGGCGAGCAGCCTCGAAAAAGAAACTGCGGAACTGGTCGACTACGTGAACCGGGAAGTGGTTCCGGCTGTCCGCCAGCACTCCACCAAGGCCCTTCGAATCGCCGCCGACAAGCTGGCGCGTCTGGCCGATTACATGGAGACCCACCCGGAGAAGAAGTGAACCGACCGCTCACCCTCTTCTGCGCCTGCGCCCTCGTCTGCGTCTCGTCGTTCCTGTTGACCGCTTGCGGCGGAGCCAAGCAAGCCAAGGTCGAGGTGCCACCTCCACCCGCGATCGCCGCCGATGAATCAGCGGACGCAGCCGACCCCCACGAGGTTTCAGCTCCGCCTTCCCGCGAGCCAACCCTTCGTGAGGAAGAACCGCACGAAACCGCGCCGAGTAAGGACAAGCCTCTCTTCGTCGAGACCGGCCTCGCGAGTTGGTATGGCGCGCCTTATAACCACCGCCGCAGTTCGAATGGCGAAGTCTACAATATGCACGCCATGACCGCGGCTCATCTGACTTTGCCGCTAGGCTCGACGGTGCGCGTAACTAATCTGAAGACGGGACATGCGGTAGTCGTGCAGATCACCGATCGCGGGCCGTTCGTCTCCGGCCGCATCATCGATCTTTCGGAGGCTGCCGCAAAGAAGGTGGACGTTTGGGGAGCAGGAGTCGCCATGGTGCGCCTCGAAGTATTGCGCACTCCCACACCTCTCAATCATGGCGGACGATGGGCGGTGCAGATCGGCGCCTTCGACAAAGAACACGCCGCCAATAAACTTAGAGATCACTTGTCACACCGCTATCAAACCGCCAAGGTGCAATGCTTCGGCAGCCCGGTCGGAGATTGGTGGGTGCGGGTGCGAGTACAGGATGACGACCGTAAACGCGCCGAAGAAGTGGCCCACAATACCCGTACGTCAGAAGGTGACATCTTCCTGGTTCGCCTGGACTAGTTAGACCAGCCCGCCAAACCCAACCTCAGGTACACCACAAACACCCAATTCAGTGCTATGCTGTTTGCGTTCAGTTTGATGCCCAGTAACCGAACAGTCGCTCTTGCATAGAATCGTGTTCGGCTATAGTTAGCCTTCCCCCAAGGCTGCCGGCTCCGAGTTATAGTTAGACTCCAAATTCAAAGCTTGGACGTTGCCATGAATGATTGCCTATTCTGCCGCATCATTAACGGCGAAATTCCTTCAAAGAAAGTTTACGAAGACGACCACACTTACGCGTTTGAAGACATCAACCCTCAGGCGCCCACGCATGTGCTGGTAGTTCCCAAGAAGCACATTCGCGGATTGAAGGAAGCCCGCGCCGAAGATAGCGAACTCATCGGCCTCTGCCATCTGGCCGCCGCGAAGATCGCCCGACAGTGCAGCATCGAGGACGGTTACCGCACCGTGCTCAATGTGGGTCCACGAGCCGGTCAGTCAGTCTTCCACTTGCATGTGCACTTGATCGGCGGCCGGGGTCTGCAATGGCCACCAGGATAGTCGGGAACTCTCCAGCCTTAATGTCACGCGCCTAACTGCCCGTGGCTTCTCCGTCGGGAGCGCCATGACGGCGCAACAGTTGCGGCAGGTTCTGCGAGAACGCCGAGCGTGGCAGCACCATGTCGCATCCGACTTCGTGCGCCTTCTGCTTCAAATCGCCTTGCACGTGGGAAAGAAACCCAATAATCGAAGTTCCCTTCTTGAGCTTGGCCTTCAGTTTCGGAATCAGGATTAAAGGCTTGGAGCTGACGCTGTTCAGGTCGAAGATGATCAACGAGGGCTTCTCTTCCCCGTTCTGCTTCATCTTCTCAGCCAGTTCCTTGTCGCTCTTGACGAATTCCATCTTGACGTTCAGTTTGCGCGCGGTCTCCTGAATTTTTGCCTGGAAGAACAAATCGTCCACGAAAGCAAAGATGCGCGATGTGGCGTCTTCACTCGGAGGCAGCGGCTCCGGTTCCACCGGCGCATACGATGGCCCAAAACCAGGCCGTCCGCGTCCTCTGGGCCCCTTATTATTATTGCTGCCCATGCCGGCTCTGTAACTATGATCCATCGGGGCGGTGTAGATGCCGCTGTGTTGCTGGCGGTCACGACCACCAATTGGCGCACTTTGATTCGAGGGACGGCGTCCACGCCGCCGTCGGTTTCTCCCTCCGCCGCCGGAGGGATTTCCAGGTCCAACATTCATAATCGTTTCTCTTCGTGTAGGACTATCTTTGTCTTGCCGACCCTCAGACTCGGTTGCAGCCTGTTCGTTTGCTCTTCTGGGGTAATCTTTGGCCTCGCGCGCTTCTGCACGGGACATATGTAGAAACCGGCTCCTGCCCACTTCTCTGGTGAATGATCTTTGTCCGTTTCAGGCGCCTGGAGCTAAGCGGCGCGGGAGGCTCGCTAGGAAGCGCAGCCACTAGGGAACACCTAAATGGTATCCTTCGCAGCCGTTCTTGCGCAAGGGCTAAAGCAACGATATTTTGCACAGAAGTAACGGGAGGCCCGCTCACCGTTGGCCCACCCTTTCCGGCAGCACAAACCCAACCGTGGGTTGCCCGAACCCATCGCGCTGTTCGATAGGCCGGCGTGCAACGATCCCCTCGGGGCTTAATTTGCCGTTGACACGCTCAGGGGCGAGCCTATACTGGCCGTGCCACACTAACTAGCGTTCGCTTCGTCCCACAACGCTGGTTGATGTTCCAAGTCTCTCCACTGATAGACGACGTTCTTACCTAGCCGTTTATTTCTGGACCGACCGCAGGAGTAGAAAGTCATGAAGACTCGAATTGTTATCGGCGTGTCTCTGATTGTTGTAGTTCTGGCAATGGCAAATTTGTTTGTGAGCCATGCGCAGCAAGCCGTTGGTGTTAGCGCGTCGCCGCCAGCAGGAAACGGCGCGCCACCGTTGCCGAACCCGCTGAAAGTGGCGCTGCTGAAGTGGTATCAGGCAAACGAAGTTCCGACATCGTTTCCGGTGGGTAAGCAGCCCTACGGGGTCGCCTTTGACGGGCAGAATATCTGGACCGCAAATTTTGGTGATGGAACTGTGACCAAGGTGCGAGCCAGCGACGGGTCTGTGCTTGGCTCGTTTCCCGCCGGGAACGGGCCGTATGGCGTGACCTACGATGGAGCCAATATGTGGGTTTCTGACCTTGGCGGCACGCTCGTAAAGCTGCGGGCTAGCGATGGCAAGAATCTCGGTACCTTCGCAGTCGGACCTAGCCCAGGGTGGATGATCTTCGATGGAGCCAACGTCTGGGTGCCTACGGCCCCGAGCCAGGGCAATGGCAGCGTGGCAAAGTTGCGTGCCAGCGACGGCAAGAATCTGGGCAGTTTTACGGTCGGGGTAGGACCGGTCGCAACTGCGTTCGACGGGGCGGACGTGTGGGTGACAAATCAGACCAGCTTTGATGGCGGCACCGTAACCAAACTGCGGGCCAGTGACGGCAAGGTCCTCGGTACATTCACCGTCGGCTTCACACCTCTGGGCATTGCTTTTGATGGGGTGAACATCTGGACTGCAAACAGCGGCGACGGCACGGTGACGAAGCTGCGGGCTAGAGATGGGGCCTTACTCGGCACGTTTGCGGTTGGGGGCGTTCCCTACGGGTTGTCCTTCGACGGGCAGAATATATGGGTCGCTGGGTCGTCGGCGGTGACCGAGCTGCGAGCCAGCAACGGGAATGTCATTGGTCAGTTTTATTGTGCCCAGTGTCAGAGCAACGCCTCGACCGGCATCGCTTTCGACGGGGCCAACGTGTGGGTGTCTTTGCTCAACTCTAACGTCGTAGCCAAACTGTGAGGCCGTAAGGTTTATGTGGGAAGCGGCTTTGGCAGTCGCGCAACGGGAGGGATTATGAAACAGCGTTCTAAGGCAGAGCCATTTATTTGTGGGCCGCCCCTGGGGAGTAGAAAGTCATGAAGACTCGAATCGTAATTGGCGTGTCTCTGATCGTGGTAGTTCTGGCGATGGCGAACTTATTCGTAAGCCATGCGCAGCAAGCCGCTGGCGAACCGCAGCAGCCCGCCGGAAACGGTGCACCGCCCCTGTCGAACCCGCTGAAGGTGGCCTTGCTCAAGTGGCACAACGCAAACACCGTACCAACGGAGTTCCCGGTCGGAAAGGAGCCCGAGTGGGTCGCTTTTGACGGGGCCAACATCTGGACGGCGAATTTTGGCGACGGTACGGTTAGCAAGCTGCAAGCCAGCGATGGTGCCGTGCTCGGCACTTACACGGTGGGCGGCTTTCCGCTCGGATTGGCCTTTGACGGAGCGGACATTTGGGTAACGAACGGCCTTGGCACG
>Ga0070765_100001240_pt1 | contig 15481 bp, 12 predicted proteins | sample HubBroMetageWFT5_FD_71516 | JGI IMG/M metagenome (GOLD analysis project Ga0070765, IMG submission 71516) | Warmed and freeze-thawed soil microbial communities from the Hubbard Brook experimental Forest, New Hampshire - Hubbard Brook CCASE Soil... | ecosystem: Environmental > Terrestrial > Soil... | reverse complement strand
AAGAACCAGCTGCTCGACCGCGGGGTGGCGCCGGAATTTGCGCTCTACCTGCTGCCGAACGCCAAAGCGATTCGCCTGGTAGAATCCGGATCGCTGCTGCACCTGCTGCACAAATGGACCATGCGCACGTGCTTCAACGCGCAGGAAGAGATCTACCAGTCCTCTATCGACGAGGTTGAACAAGTTCGCGCGATATTTCCCGAACTCGCGCGCTACATCGGGCCTCCCTGCCATCTTCGCGCCGGAATTTCCACGCCCATCTGCACAGAAGGCTCGCACTTCTGCGGCGTGAAAGTCTGGCTCGACTTCCCCAACATTCAGCGCCGAATATGACGCGCCGGGGCAGCCTGATTTATTACCTGGCGGCCTGGGCGCTGGGCTGCTTTTTCATGGTGCTGGCGGTTTGGTGCCAGAACATGATCCTCGTTTCATCTCGGGATTTAGTGCGGCAAGCAACCGAGGGCTTTCTGACATTAATCGTCTACGGATATTTGTTCGGCGCGCCTACTGCCTTGCTGTTTGGGCTGCTGCTGCGACGAATCATGCTGGCGTTGAAATGCAAGACTCCTCTGCACTGGGCAGTAGCAGGCGCGATTCTCGCGCCGCTGGTGGTGGTGGCGCTGGGCATTGGCAGCCGGCGCGCGGCATTGGTGCTGCCGCCGGAATATGCGTCCGTACTATTTCCGTTCGTCGGCTCGGAAGCGGTTCTGCGCGTGGGATGGTGGCTGGCAATTCCAGCAGGAGCCACAACGGCATACTATCTGGGACGAATTCAGCGTGCGTTCGCGCCGGTCGCCGACACAACGGCGAGCGCTAGCGTTTAACAATGCGCGTCATATTGGGCGATACCAGTTCGTAGCGGACGCCGCGCCAGCGGATGCTCTTGGTCAGCAGCGACATAATAAAATTCCACGAAAATAGAAATGGCACGACCGGCGCAAACACCGGGGCAACCCAGCTCCATTCCTGCAGTTTCGCTTTCGACTCCTGCATCGCTTCGCTCACGGCGATCGTGCGTATGGCGCCCTTCATTGCCGCCAGCAATGGAATCGCCAGAGTGAGCAACAGCAGTTGGCCCCAAGGATCCACGTCCACCATGCTGTAAAGGATCACGTACACGGCGTAAAACAGCGTCAGCGAATAACTCAAATGCGCGGCCGCTCCAAATTGCCAGCGGCGCGGCGAATAGATTCGCGTGATCAAAATCTGACGGTGGGTGAATTCCAGCAACTCCGCGCCAGTCCAAGGATGCAGCGTGGCAGCAAAACACTCCGGGCAAAAAACGATGGGCTTCCCGGCCGATTCGAGAGCATAGGTCATCGCAAAATCATCGCTCACCGCTCCTTTCCAGGCTTCGAGCACGTTTACGTCATCGAACGTCTTGCGACGAATCGCAGTGCCGCCTCCCCAGCAGAAATTTCCGTTGGGTTTGCCGAGCATTGTCGCGATCGCGCCGTTCCAAGCAGACGCGAAGCAACTCGCCAGCGATTCCATGCCGGATCCGCTGGGAATGATCCAGCGATAGGCGGTGGTGGCGCCGATCCGCCCGTCGCTCAGCGGCGCAATCAACTTGGTGAGCCAGGTGCGCGGCAGGCGCACGTCGGAATCCGTAAACGCGAGCATTTCGAATTTATCGGCCGGCAAGGCTTCGACGGCGCGCTGCAAGTTGTAAACTTTTTCCCCGCAGTCCGCGGGCGGTCCAGCGATAACGATGTGCACGGGCTTCTGGCTCGCGGCCTTCACGCGCTCGATTACCTTCAGCGCCGGATCCAGACTGGTCGCCAGCGTGAAATATATTTCGTAGTTCGGATAATCGAAGCGCGTGAGCGCCAGAAGATTTTCTTCCAGTCCGCGCTCGTTGCCCTTGCAAGGGCAGATCAGCGCTGTCGCCGGCGTGTAGAATCCCGCGTGGGACGCCAATCGTCGCCGCACCATCTGGAACCATGCGAACCCATCCCACAGTGAATACAGGCCCACGGCCACCTGCGCGACAACCAAAATGTAAAAAAGTATCTGCACGGGCGCGAGGATAGCAAAATCGTCGCGCGAGTGGCACAACCTTCCACGATTGACTTGCCCTACACGCAACGTTAGACTCGGCGGAATTCCCGAGACGTCCCCCGGTCCACGCTCACGCAGGAGGTACGCTCATGTCCGCTACAGCACCACAAGCCGTAAACGAAGCAAAGCTGCACGAATTCATGATGAAAGCCGTCGGTGAAATGGGCGCCGCGATCAATACCGCGCTCATCGTAATCGGCGACAAACTGGGTCTCTACAAAGCCATGGCCGGTGCCGGACCGATCACGTCGGCTGAACTCGCCGCCAAAACCAACACCACCGAACGCTACGTGCGCGAATGGCTTTCAGCGCAGGCCGCCGGTGGATTCATCACCTACGATGCCGCAACGAGCCGTTTCACCTTACCGCCGGAGCAAGCGCTGGCATTGGCAGATGAAAGCAGCCCGGTTTTCTTGCCCGGATTTTTTCAGGCAGTCGAAGCCACGATCAAGGGCATTCCGAAAATCACTTCCGCGTTCCAGACCGGCAAAGGAGTTGGCTGGCACGAACACGACGCCTGCCTCTTTGTCGGGACCGAACGATTCTTCCGCCCCAACTACCGCGGCCATTTGATCAACGAATGGATTCCGGCGCTGAGCGACACCGAAGCAAAACTGAAAGCGGGGGCACGCGTCGCCGATGTCGGCTGTGGATTGGGAACGTCTACGATTCTGATGGCGCAGGCGTATCCGAAATCCACCTTCGTTGGTTTCGATTACCACGCAGGCTCGATCGAATTGGCGCGAGAGGCAGCGGCCAAGGCCGGCGTTTCCGATCGCGTGAAATTCGAAGTGGCCTCGGCGAAGCAGTATCCGGGGAAAGGCTATGACTTCGTCGCATTCTTTGATTGCCTGCACGACATGGGCGATCCCGAAGGCGCCGCGCGGCATGTGCTGGAGACGCTTGATCCCCATGGAACGTGGATGATCGTCGAGCCATTCGCGAACGACAAGCTCGAAGACAATCTGAATCCCATCGGACGCGTGTTCTATTCGGCTTCGACCATGTTGTGCACGCCGGCTTCACTTTCGCAGGAGGTTGGCCTGGGATTGGGAGCTCAAGCGGGCGAGGGACGGCTCGCGCAGGTGTTGCATTCTGCGGGTTTCACGCGGGTGCGGCGCGCGACGGAGACACCCTTCAACATCGTTCTCGAAGCGCGACCGTAAGATCGCGCGCATTGTGCTGATCCGTTGGTACGGGCCGCTCGCGCACGCAGCCGAAGGGATCAGTTTGCGCGGCGGCGCGCGAAAACGCCGCGAAGGACGCGATCGGCGGCGACGTTCAGCTCCAGCTGAAACTTTCCGGCGGCGCGGCGGGCTTGTTCCATCAGCGATGGATCGAGCAGCAGCGCCGTCCGGTCAACAAAAGGTCCAGACGCGATGGCGCGTCTTGCGGGCCGTCGCGGCTCGCTCGCGGTGAGGCTTTCGTACAATTCCAGGTCGTGCCAGAAAGCCCGCGCGTCCTCGTCCGACCAACGAAGTGCCTGGCCCAGCGCGACGAAAAATTCCTCGCGGAAGAGATCCAGCAACGGAATCGCCAGGTCCATGCCTGGTTTTCGCGCGTGCTTTTTTGCCCCGCGCTTGCCCTTTGCGGATTTCCTTCCCTTCTTCGGTTTCAGCCGCGGCTTCGTCTCGCGCACGGTCACACGCACATTGAGGCGCGTGGGTAAGGCCGCTTCCGCGCGCAGGACCATAGCGAGCAGCGCTTCGCGGCGGATCGTTTCGAGTTGTTCGCGGTAATGCGCAGGCTGATCGGCGCGTCCGGGGCGACGATTTTCCGCCGCATACATATCCAGGAAGCGCGGGACCATCTCGTTGTGGTCGAGCGTAGCTAGCAGTCGCGTGGCAGCTTCGCGTGCGCGCACCACGAGTTCTCTTGGGCGATAGGGCATCGGAACTTTTTAAGCTGTACGCGATTACGCCGCGCGCCGCAAGAGGAATCACTTTTCGTGCGCGAAAAAGAAAAGGCCCAGGAAGAAATCCTCCCGGGCCTTTTGTTGGCTGTCTCTTATCGCTTTCTGGGGAATTAGTGAATCGGTCCCGCAAGCGGCGGGCGGTCTTCGTGCGTCCCGCCCGTTACCGGCCGCACAGTCTTCTCGAATTTGCCCAGTGCAATTTCCAGAGCCTGTTCAGCCGTACGGACGAAGTGCACCTTCATGCCTTCCAGCATTTCCTCCGGCAAATCCTCCTGCACGTTCGGCTCGTTCTCCGACGGCAGAATGACTTCCCGAATTCCGGCGCGCTTCGCTCCCAGCACTTTTTCCTTGATCCCGCCTACGGGCAGCACGATCCCGGAGAGAGAAATTTCTCCAGTCATCGCCACTCGTGGACGAACGGGCCTGCCGGTCAGCAAGCTGACCAGCGCCGTCACCATCGCCACGCCCGCGGACGGCCCGTCTTTCGGAACCGCGCCCGACGGCACGTGAATGTGGATGTCTTGCTTGCGGAAGAAGTCTGGGTCAATTCCGTACCGCTCGGTGTTAGCACGAACCCATGTGAGCGCAGCTCGCATGGATTCCTGCATCACATCGCCTAGATGGCCGGTCATCGTGAACGTCTTCCCGCCGCGCATCTTGCTCGCTTCGATGAAGACGATGTCGCCGCCCACCGGAGTCCAAACCAAGCCGACGGAAACTCCCGGCTTCTGCACCCGCTCTTCCACTTCTTTTTCCAGATGCACCTTGGGAATGCCCAGCACTTCGCGAATCACTTCGGGCGAAACGACCAGCTTGTCCGTCTTGCCCTCCGCCAAACGCCGCGCCTGCTTGCGAACCAGCGTGCCGATTTCGCGCTCCAGATTGCGCACGCCGGCTTCCCGCGTGTAGTGGCGGATGAGCTCATGCAAAGCCTCATCGGTGAATTCAATCTGCTCGCCCAGCGCCAGGCCGTTCTCCTTGGCTTGGCGGGCGATCAGGAACATCTTCGCGATGTGGACTTTTTCCTCTTCCGTGTATCCGGAAAGCTCGATGATCTCCATGCGGTCGCGCAAAGGCTCCGGAATCGGATCGAGCCAGTTCGCCGTGGCGATGAAGAGTACCTTGGAAAGATCGAACGGCACGTCCAGGTAGTGATCGCGGAACGTCGCGTTCTGTTCCGGGTCGAGCACTTCCATCAACGCAGCCGAAGGATCGCCGCGGAAATCGCGGCCCAGCTTATCCACCTCGTCCAGCATTAGAACGGGGTCCATCGTCTCGGCGCGGCGAATGCCCTGAATGATCTGGCCGGGCAAAGCGCCGATGTAGGTGCGCCGATGTCCGCGAATTTCCGCTTCGTCGTGCATGCCGCCCAATGAAATGCGCACGAATTTGCGTCCTAGCGCGCGAGCAATGGATTTCCCAAGCGACGTCTTACCGACGCCCGGAGGCCCGATGAAGCACAGGATCGGTCCCTTCATACCCGGCTGCAATTTCTTCACCGCCAGGTAATCCAGAATACGTTCCTTAATCTTCACCAAGTCGTAGTGGTCTTCGTCCAGGATGGCCTGGGCGTTGGGAATGTTGATGTCTTCGGTCCCGGAAGTTTTGTTCCAGGGCAGCGAAGTCATCCATTCCAGATAGGTGCGCGCCACCATGTATTCCGCGGACGCGGGAGTCATCTTCGCGAGGCGCTTCAGCTCTCGATCGCACTCCTTCTTAGCTTCCGCGGACATGCCGGACGTTTCAACCTTCTTGCGCAATTCATCAATCTCAGCTTGCCCGTCGTCGGACTCGCCGAGTTCTTTCTGAATCGCTTTCATCTGTTCGCGCAGCAGGAATTCACGCTGGCTCTGGTTTACCTGCTCCTGGACCTGATCGTGAATCTTATTGCGCAGATCCAGCACTTCGCGTTCTTTAGTCAACTCGCTGATCAGCGCTTCCAGGCGCTTGCGCACGCTGAAAGTTTCCAGCAATTCCTGGCGGATCATGGTGCTCAGCGAAGGTAGCGTGGAGGTAACGAAGTCCGCCAGGCGTCCCGGCGAGTCAATACCCATCACTTCGGTTTGCAGATCGTCGGAAAGCTGCGGCGAACGCGCCACGACTTCGCGGAACAATTCCTGCACGTTGCGTTCGAGCGCAGTCAATTCGGCGTCGCGTTGATCTTCCAGGTCCGGCTGTGATTCCACGCGCGCCTTGATGAACGGCGTGAAACCCAGCACCTCCATCACGCGGATTCGCTCAATCCCCTCCAGAAACGCGACTACGTTTCCGTTGGGCATGCGCACCATCTTGTGGACTTTGGCCAGAGTGCCAACGCTGTGCAGGTCGGTCCCGGTGGGCGCTTCCACGCGAGGATCCAGTTGCGCCACTACGCCTAGAATCTTTTCGGTCCCTTCGAGTGAATTCAGCAGGGCCAGCGAACTCTCGCGGCCTACCGGCAGCGGCAGAACCGCTCCCGGAAACAGAACCGTGTCGCGGACCGGAAGAATAGGCAGTTCGTTCGGTATAACCCTATTCGATTTAGTCACCATTTTCTCCCTGGGCCTACAAAGCTAGTCGACCCATCAGGCAGCTAATCGGCTGCCATAAAGCTTAGATGCAGAAGGCTGGAAAAAGATTTCCATAACTTTCGTCGCCGTTAAGCAAGCAACCTTATAATACCACACTAAGATTTAGGAACAAGCCATTTCTTGCGTCGATTTCTTGTTCATAACCGTTTGATAATAATGCCATTACGCTATGGAGAAGGCGCCCGATAATACCTCCGAACCCAGATCACGGCGTCTTCACGAGTGCTGATATTGCCCTCCAGCTGAGCGTCCTCCGCCGCTTCCAAGATCTCCTTGAATTTTGGCCCCGGCCGGAACCCCAAGCCTATCAGGTCGTCGCCCGTCAGAAGCCGAACCGGGCGTACCTCCGCTGGGGGCGTCTCCGCCAGGAAACGTCGCATGAACTCATAATTCTCCAGATTGCGGTGGCTCGAGGAGCAATCCAGCCGGTGCAGCTCCATATGCTCTTCAAAGCGGTTGAGCCGCACGAAGCGCTTCAGCGTTGAACGCTTCATCTGTGGCACGTCTTTGAACCGCAAGTGATTGGCCACTAAGGAGGCGATCTGCGCCGTGTCGTCATTTGAAAAGCGCAGGCGTTCGCAGATCTGCTCCGCCATCCGCGTGCCCACTTCCACATGACGATCGAAACGGATGCGCCCACTCGGCCCTGAAGGTGGCGAAAACGTGGGAGGCTTACCCACGTCGTGCAACAAAACGCCCCAGGCGAGAGTCGGCGAACTTTGCGGCGGCAGGCCTTCCAGCATCAGCAGAGTGTGGATCCATACGTCGCCTTCCGGATGGAATTGCGGCGGCTGCTCGACGCCCTTCATCTGCGCGATCTCGGGCAGAAGGTGGGGCAGCAGGTGCGTCTCGTCCAGCAATTCAAAGCCGCGGCGCGCTGCACCTTCCGTCAGCAGTTTGGTGAATTCGTCGCGCAGCCGCTCCGCGGAGACCTGGCCGATTTCCAGAGCGAGCTTCTGAATCGCGCGCATGGTTTCCGGTTCTATCGTGTAGCCGAATCGCGCGGCGAAGCGCACGGCGCGAAGCATCCTCAACTTGTCTTCGCGGAAACGCACTTCAGGCCTGCCTATGGCGCGAATAATTCCCGCGCGCAGGTCGTCCCGACCACCGACGTAGTCGAGAACCTCGTTCGTTTCAGCATCGAGCAACAAGCCATTGATCGTGAAGTCGCGACGCTGCACGTCTTCCCGTGCCGACGACGCATACACCACTTGATCGGGATGGCGCCCATCGCTGTAGCCGATGTCCGAGCGAAACGTCGCAACCTCGACAGTCAAGACGGGGTCCTCTATGTTTCGCTCCGGGTCTGCCACTAACATGACGCCGAACTTCGCACCGACGTCAATTACCGAAGAGAATCCTGAAAACAAATCCCGCACTCGATCAGGCGTCGCGTCTGTTGCTATGTCGTAGTCCGCGGGTTCGCGCCCGAGCAGGAGGTCGCGCACGGATCCGCCGACGAAGTATGCTTGATGGCCAGCCGCCTTCAGCGTGCGATCGATGTGCTTCGCGAGATCGAGGGCTTCCATGTTGCGATTATGAGCGAAACGACGCGAGGTTGGAAGTTAGAGCTAACTCAGAAAGAGAAAATTGCACCCGCAAACATTTGGCTTATGTCGTTATCCGCAGGACCAAAGCGGTGATGTCATCATGTTGCCGCGCGTAACCGACGAAAGTGTTCACGTCGGTCATCACACGATTCAACACCGCGGCCGCAGTGCCCGTCGGCATGGAAAGAATCACGGGAACAATTCGCGGCTCGCCGAACTCCTCACCCTTTTCGTTCACCGCCTCGGCGACGCCGTCGGTGAAAATGAAAAGCAAATCGCCCGGCTCCAGCTGGATGCGGCCCACGCCGTAGGCAATCTCGTTGTCCGTAAAGAGCGGCACGCCAAACGGCGGGCCGCCGGTTTCCAGCCGCTCGACGCTTCCCGACGCGCGCCGCAGAATCGGATAGTTGTGCCCCGCGTTGATATAGCGCATCGCGCGCGTTTGCGGATCGATTTCCGCAAGAAACGCGGTGGTGAAGCGACGGCCTTCCAGACTATGTGCGCGCGCGTAACGCTCCAGGCCCGCGACGATCTCATCCAGAGTCGCGGGGGTCGCGGAAAGCGCGCGCAGGCCGGATTGAAATGTCGCCATCAGCAGCGCCGCCGGCACGCTTTTCCCGGCGACGTCGGCAACCACGACCAGCAGCGACGGCGATTTCGCGCCCGCTTCCGGCACCGGCCGTAAAAACGCGTCGTAGTAATCGCCCGCCACTGTATTTTGCGGACGCGTCGCAAACGCAATGTCCATCCCGGGAATTTGCGGCGGTTCGCTGGGCACCAGCCACTGCTGAATTTCGCGGGCGATTTCCAGATCGCGCTTCATGGTGACGCGGTCGGCCAATTCCAGAGCCAGCAGCATGAAAAGAATCAGCGCGGCCACGCCGACAAAATCAAAATTGACTTCGTTGTTTCCCCAGCGCACGTCCGGATGGAAAAGCAGCAGCAGGAGCGCGAAAACCAGCAGCACTCGCCGCGCGGGCGAAAGTTTCATCAGGATGGCTTGAAACAGCGCCCAGCCTGAAAGCAGTATCCGCTTGAATTTTGATTTCTCGCGGCCAATAGCTTCCCAGTCTACGTCCTTCGAATACAGGACGTAGCCCGCCTCCGCTTCGGATCTAAATTGCCCCCAGAGCTGCTCGAGTCGGAACCCTTCAGTCAAGCGCGCCCAGAAAGCGCGCAAACGCTGTACGAGGCTTGGCTTCGGTTCTTGTGCGTGCGGGCGAGTAGTCGACATGCGAGCTGCGATTATAAGGCAAGAATCCGAATGCGATGGGACGATGCCGCTGGTTTATCCGGCAGGGCGCGCGGTATGGCAGTTTGCTTGAGATTTTTACTCGGAATCATCATCGCGAATCGGCAGCGAACCGCCGAACTGCACTTTGGAAAATCCGAAGCGGTCGCGCAGCTTGTCCGTGGCTCGGGCCAGACGTTCAAGCTTTTCGCGGCGTTCCGGATCGAGCAGATCGAATTGCGCCGAGCCCGAGGAGAACGACGTCAGCGCCACACCCACTAGTCGGAGTAGTACCTTGCCGTTCCAGGCGTGCTGAAAAAGTTCACGCACGGCCGCGAGAAACACCGTGTCGAGATCGGAAGGCTCCGAAAGGGTGTGGCTGCGCGTGATCGTCGTGAAATCCGCAAAACGCACGGTGAGAGTGACGGTGCGCGCGTGTAACGCGGCGTCGCGCAGGCGCTTCGCTGCTTTCTGGCACAAATAGCTGAGCGTGGATTCCAGCAATTCGCGGTCGCGCGTGTCTTCCCCAAACGTCTGATTGTGCGAAAGCGATTTCGGTTCGGCATCCACGAAAAATTCATAGGAATCGATGCCGCGCGCTTTGCGGAACAGCGCGGTGCCCCACTGCCCGAAGGTATCTTCGAGCCGTTCGAGAGGAACATTCTGCAGTTGCGCGATGGTTTCGATGCCCAGGCCGCGCAAAGCCTCGTCCGTGACTTTACCAATTCCAGGGATGCGCCGCACGGCGAGCGGCGCGAGAAATGCCGCTTCGCTGCCTGATGGAATCCACACCAGACCGCGCGGTTTGGCCTGTTCGCTCGCGATTTTTGCGACGAGTCGCGTGGCACCCAGTCCGCCGGAGCACGGAAGTCCGGTCGTCGCCGTGATTTGCTTCAGAAGTTTGTGAGCCGCGGCGAGTGGCGGGCCGTGCAAGCGTTCCGTTCCGGCAAGGTCGAGATATGCTTCATCAATCGAAGCCATCTCCACGATGGGCGAAAATTTTCCCAGAATCGCGGCGACGCGGTTACTCCATTGGCCGTAGAGTTCGTGATGGCGATCGAGAAATATTGCGTGCGGACACAGTTGCGCGGCGGTGCGCAGCGCCATCGCGGAATGCACGCCGAATTTTCGAGCTTCGTAGCTCGCGGAAGTGACGACGCCACGCTGATCGCGCTGGCCGCCCACGATGACGGCCTTGCCGCGCAACTCCGGCCGCGCCAGCAACTCCACCGAAACAAAAAACGCGTCCATATCAACGTGCAGAATGGACGCGGAGCCTTCCGCCGGCAACTCGAGTGGCGCATCGTGCTTCGCGCGGTATTGTGCCAGCTTGGTCATGGCGGCAAGGCCCAGCTTAAATCACTGTGCGTCCGGAGTGGGCAACAATGTTGCGCGGAAACTAGCGGACGCATTCGGCGGCGAGCACGCGCGGGATGCCAGCAAGATCCATCGTGATCGCAACTTTCGTCCACCCAGGCTGCGCGTCGAAAATCCCGCGTACATGTTCCGCGCAATCGTGTCCCAATTCAAGGACGAGTATGCCGCGGTCGCGCAGCAGGTCGCGCGCCTGGTCAATCAAGCGCTGGTACATTTCGACGCCCGTGGGTCCGCCGAAGAGCGCCGCGTGTGGTTCGTGGTCGCGGACTTCGCGCTGCAGTTGGGCTAGTTCGTCGCGCGCGACGTATGGCGGATTGCTTACGATTAGATCGAATTGCGATTCGCGTTGTGCGGACGCGGGTACGGCATGCCGTGCCCCGAAGCTGTTCGTATCGCCATTCTCAAGACCTGTGAGGAGGTCGCATTGCACGAAATGGATGCGATCGTCGACTTTGTGGCGCGCAGCGTTGCGGCGCGCCACTTCGAGGGCCGGCGCGGAAATGTCCGTCGCAAATACCTCGGCGTGCGGCAATTCCCATGCCAGCGCGACGGCGAGGCAGCCGGAACCAGTGCCGACGTCAGCGACACGCAATTTTTCGCGCGGGGCGCCGGTGTCCATGTGAATTTTTAGGCCGCGCTCACCGAGACGTGCCAAGGCCACTTCCATCACATGCTCGGTTTCCGGCCGCGGAATCAACACGGCGGGCGTCACCTCGAATTCCAGACCCCAGAATTCCTGCTTGCCGGTGAGATATTGCACTGGCTCTCCTGCCGCGCGTCGCGCGATCAGCGCTAGAAACTTCTCCGCGATCGCTGCATCGAGTGATTCTTCGGGACGGCTGTAAATCCACGCGCGATCACGGCCCACTGCGTGCATCAGCAACAACTCAGTTGCAAGCGTGTGCGAAGGAATTTGCGCCGCGCGCAGTTGCGCCATTCCTTCCTTCAGCGCGGCGCGTATGTCCATTGGATTTGAGTTTGCCACGATGCTCGGGACACGGCAGCTTTCCGACACCCGAAGAAAAATGCACAGGCAAGATTGCCCATGCTACCTGCAAACGCTCTGAAAACCGCGCTTACGCTTCGACGAGCTCCTGTTTCAGGCGCTCGGATTCGTAATGCGTCGAGAGCGCATCCACGATCGGTCCCAGCTTGCCTTCCATCACTTGATCGAGCTGGTGCAACGTCAAACCGATGCGATGGTCCGAAACGCGGTTCTGCGGGAAATTGTAGGTGCGGATTTTTTCCGAGCGGTCGCCGGTCTTGATCTGGTCGCGCCGTTCGGCCGCAATGGCTTCATGCTGCTTGGACTGCTCCATTTCATAAAGCCGGGCCCGCAACACCCGCATGGCCTTGGCACGATTTTTGATTTGCGATTTTTCGTCCTGCTGCGAAACTACCAGGCCGCTGGGAATGTGCGTGATGCGCACGGCCGAATAAGTGGTGTTCACCGATTGCCCGCCAGGACCAGACGAGCAGAACGTATCAATACGCAAATCCTTCGCTTCGATCTTGATGTCAATTTCATCCGCTTCGGGCAGCACTGCCACCGTGGCCGCGGAAGTGTGGATGCGCCCCTGTTGTTCGGTGGCGGGCACGCGCTGCACGCGATGCACGCCGCTTTCATATTTCAGCTTCGAATAGACTTTGTTGCCCTGGATCGCGGCCACTACGTCCTTCATACCGCCGATGGACGACGGCGAACTTTCCAGAATTTCCAATTTCCAGCCTTGCGTTTCCGCGTAGCGCGAATACATGCGGAAAAGTTCGCCGGCGAAAAGGGAAGCCTCGTCGCCGCCCGTTCCCGCGCGAATTTCCAGGATCACGTTCTTGTCGTCGTTGGGATCTTTGGGCAGCATCAGGAATTTCAGCTCGCGCTCCACAATCTCGCGGCGCGCCGTCAGCTCGTGCTCTTCGTCGTGCGCCATCTGCTTCAATTCGGCGTCTTCCGCTTCTACCAGCATTTGCTTGGTGCCCAGCAGGCCCTTCTCGATTTCTTTCCACTCGCGGTATTTCGCCACCATTTCGGCCATGTCCGCGTGCGTCTTGGCGAGCTTCTGGAAACGCGCCGAATCGTTGTGCACTTCCGGCGAGGAAAGCTGCTGGGTCAACTCTTCGTACTTCGACTCGATGTTTTCGAGCTTTTGGAACAGCGTCAAATTCGCCATGGCGATACCTCAAAGTTGCAGAAAATCATAAAGCGGAATCGGAAAATGAATGCAGCTACACGGTAACGTGGCCCCGGGCGGGGTCGAGAGATATCGCTAATAGAACGAGGTGAACATCGTAGTCATCGCAGAGCCAAGAATATCGGCAATCCGCGTTTGCGTCAACTCAGGAGTCTCACTCTACAACACTCCAATCTAGCTGATCTTTGAGAGCTTCAAAACAGGAGGCACAAACCCAATGGTAACCTTCGCGTCTTTCACCATCAGCTGTTACCGCGTAACCGTCTAGTTGAATCCCAGGCCCAGCTCTATCCATAAACTTTGCCCAGCACCCAGAACAATGATCGTGATCCCATTCCGGTCTCGGCGCTATGTACCGCTTAAAACGAAACTTCTGGCGCCTCAAGAACTCAGCATTGAGAAGGCGCCAACCGTTCTCGGGAGCTGCCACACACAGAAAATACTCTCCACGAACCACAAACGACAAGAATTCTCGGCATACTTTGCTCCGGCAGCACTCTGTACTAGGATGAATCGCGAAATGAACGATTCAAATGTTTCCCGCTCGGGCGCGCGCTCGAGCGACATGCTGTGGGGATTCTGGTATCCCGCGCTGCGCAGCGAACAGGTGCGGCGGCACAAGCTGGTGCGCGCGATGCTGCTGGACGTGCCGCTGGTGCTGGGCCGCGACGCCGCGGGAAAACCATTCGCCTTACGCGACGTGTGCCCGCACCGCGCGTTTCCGCTTTCCTTCGGCCAATTTGACGGCAAGACCGTGGAGTGCGCCTATCACGGCTGGCAATTCGACGCGCATACCGGCCAGTGCCGCACCATCCCATCGCTGACCGATGATTCGAAACTCAAGTGCGAAAGAATCTACGCAGGCAGCTTTCCGTGTGAAGAGCGCGACGGCTGCGCCTGGGCGTTCATGACCAATCCCGAAGGCCGCACCGCGAGCGACCAGCCGCCAGCACCGCCCGAATTGCCGGTCTTCAGCTCCGGCTACAAAAGCGCGCATCTTTACGCTGACCTGCCCTGCGGAGTCGACCAGGCCATCATCGGCTTGATGGACCCCGCGCACGGGCCCTTCGTGCATCAAGCGTGGTGGTGGCGCAGCCGACACAGCATTCGTGACAAATCGAAAACATTCGAGCCGATACCCAACGGTTTCCGCATGAGCCCGCACGCGCCTTCGGCCAACAGCGCGCCCTACAAAATTTTGAAGCTGCTCACCGGCGAACCAGCCACCACGATGATTGACTTCGTGCTGCCCAATCAGCGCTTCGAACAAATTCGCGCCGGCCGTTACTGGCTTTCCAGCCGCACCACGGTCACTCCCATCCGCCGCGATTTCTGCCGCCTGGATTTTTGCGCCGCGTGGAACATCTTGCCGTGGTTTCCGATCGTGTCGTTCATCATTAATGTGTTCGGCCCGCGCTTCATCCGCCAGGACACTGAAGTGATCAAGAAACAGGCGATTGGATTGCAGTACGAGGACCGCATGATGTTGATTGACGACGCCGATCGCCAAGCCCGCTGGTATTTCGAACTGAAGGCCGCGTATCAGGAATCCCAGCGCAGCGGCGCGCCGCTGCGTCATCCGATGAACGGTCCGGTGACGCTGCGATGGCGATCGTGATCCTTTCTGTCCTCTGAAGGAAATCGCGAACCAGCGCCGGCGGAGTGCGCCTATCGAAGGTGGCCTAGATCGAAAGTCGCCTTCACGTGCTGATCATCCGGCGTGTGCACCTGCACAACCACCTCGTCATTAGGGTTGACCTTTTCCGGGTCATACCTCAATACGATGATCGCGCCGGAGACTTGGTAGGTGTTGCCGACTCCATCCGAGTAGAGCACATTGACCCGCGTTGATTGCGCATCGATCTTCGTGCCGTTTTGAAAGAGTTGGATGCTGAAGTCCTGCTCAAAATCGGGTGCCGGCGAACCGGACGCGAGGTTTGTCACAGGCGGATCAGGATAGGTCGGCGTCAGGTCAATTCCCACGCTTACAAGCAGCGAAAACTTCTTGTTGACCAATTCCTCTTCAGCGCCCTGCACGTCGGAATTCACAGCGGATTGACCCAACTCGACGACCTGGGCATACGGGGTGTTAAGCGTGATCTTCGCAACGTGCGGGCCGGTTTCGGGCATGGGTAACTCGCGCACGTACTCAGCGAAAAAACTAGTCGTGTTCTGATCCTTCGCGTAGCCCAGCAGGTAGGCATTGCGAATGTCGGAAGACGAAAGCGGATATTGATATGCGAGAGCCGGAAGCGTGATCAGCGAAACGATGACGAACGTGCCCAGAAGTATGAATAAACCGGAGCGGGCGGCTGGCTTCATGGCAGTCTCCAGTGCTCCCAGTTAGGACGCGCCCAAGTAACCGAAGGGTACAGCCACTTCATTTCGCGATGCTGCTCAGGAACGGGTAGTGTTCCGCCGCACCCATGAAGAAAAGCATGGGGAACGACAGCCAAAAACCCACGCGCGAGGCGAGGAATCCCCAACGCGCCAGCCGCGCCGCCTGCTCCGGCATCGGCGTGCCCAGTTCGGCGCTGGCGCGCGTCCAGGCAATCAGCTTTTTCTGCACGCGCCACACCACGCCCCAA
>Ga0070765_100001236_pt1 | contig 15494 bp, 16 predicted proteins | sample HubBroMetageWFT5_FD_71516 | JGI IMG/M metagenome (GOLD analysis project Ga0070765, IMG submission 71516) | Warmed and freeze-thawed soil microbial communities from the Hubbard Brook experimental Forest, New Hampshire - Hubbard Brook CCASE Soil... | ecosystem: Environmental > Terrestrial > Soil... | reverse complement strand
AAAGTTGAACTTAAAACTTAAAACTTAAAACTTAAAACTCAAAACTTAAAACTTAAAACTTAAAACTTAAAACTTAAAACCTCAATCACGGCAACACGCTCTTAATCGGCGCGGCCGCCTTAGCTGCTGCCGCGTTGTAATCCTTCCCGAGCAGTGCGGCCAGGGTCGCCGCAATTTGCGATTGCGTTACCGGCTCGATATTCGTCCGTTCGCCTAAGGCTTTGGTATCCGGGCCAATCACTGCGATCCAGATATTCTGCGAACCTTTCTGGTCCACTCCGTGATCCTTCCACTCCTTCGGCCCGCTGCCGCGCCCATGATCCGCGGTCAAAATGAAGGTGGTTTGATCCTTGTACTCAGGAATGCGTTGCACTGTCGTCCAGAGTTCTTCGACGAAATGGTCGAAACCTCGCGCGCTTTCCAGTACCAGATCGTAGCGCCCCTGGTGAGCCCAATTATCCGTCTCGCCATAACCGACGAACACCACACGCGGATGTTCCGCCTTCAAATGATCCAGTAATGGCGCCTGGATAAACGAGTTATACGTATCTTCGTCGTCCAAAGCGGTAGTGTGGCGACACAAATCGTTCATCAGTTCCTGGCGCGGCGTCAAGGAAGCCCCAGAATACGGCACATCCCATCCCACCTGCATCCGCAGATGGCTTCGCGGTTCGTTGAAAATATTCTTGAAGACGTTCCATGTGGCGTAGACCGAAACGTGTCCGTGGAACTCCGGTTGGCCGTTCAGCCATTCGAACACCGTGACATTGGGATTCGGGCCGAACTGATTGGAATTGATCTGGTGATCCGGGAAGCCCGTCAACATCTCGTTGTATCCGGGATAGGAAAAGTCGTAGCCGTTGGTCACACGGGCCGCGCTTCCTTTCGCTTGGTTGCCGAAGATCTGCCCTTGCGCCGCGATCACGTTCCAGAAAAACGGAAAAACGGCTTTGCGCCGCTCTTCCACGGTTTCCCGCCAATATTCCTTGGTCAGGGTTTCCTTGCTCGCCCAGTTTCCGCCGTGTTCCGTGGTCAGCAGATCCTTTTCCGCGCCCGTAAAAATCTCTTGCCAACGCAATCCATCGGAGACAATCAGGAAAACATTCCGGGTTTTTGTGGGTGTACCGGTTTGCTGGCCGTGCGTCGGAAGCGCTCCGATAATAAATAGCAGTCCGATGCAAATTTGAATCCGCAGTTTTCGTGGCATCGCATCTCCAATGTTTGTTCGAATGTTCCGCTGACTTTATAGCCCAGATGTTCCGTCAGGATGTGAATTAAAATCACTTCGGTGAACAACATTGGTCGCTAAAGACCTGTTATCCCGATGTGCTAGCATGAAATTCAGGCTGACGGATGGGACAATCCAGCAAAACCATAAGAATCCTGGGCATAGAGTCTTCGTGCGACGAAACCGCCGCGGCTGTCATCGCCGATGGCCGCACCATTCTCTCCAGCGTGGTCGCTTCGCAGATCGATATTCATCGCAAATACGGCGGGGTCGTACCCGAGCTTGCCTCGCGGGAACACCTGCGCGAAATTGTCCCGGTGGTCCGCGAAGCCATGGAGCAAGCGGGCCTCAGTTTCCAGGAGCTCGACGCTGTCGGCGTGACGTATGGCCCTGGTCTGGTGGGGTCGCTGCTCGTCGGGATCACCTACGGAAAGACGCTGGCCCACGCGCTGGGCAAACCGCTCATTCCGGTCAATCACTTGGAAGGACATGTTTGCGCTGCGTTTCTGGAAGCGCATCAACAGGGAACTGAACCGCGACTGCCTGCGGTTTGCCTGATCGTTTCGGGCGGGCACACGGTGCTATACCAGGTCGGTGAATCGTCGCCGGATTCCCTGGATGCATTCGCGTATCGGAAACTCGGCCAGACCCGCGACGATGCCGCCGGTGAAGCCTACGATAAGGTCGCCAAGCTCCTTGGGTTTGGTTATCCGGGCGGACCCATTCTCGACCAGTTAGCCGCGCAAGCCGTTTCCGCCAAGCCGCCCGTTAAGTTTGGCCCGACCAAGACGCGTGGCAATTCGCTGGACTTCAGCTTCAGCGGCATAAAGACCGCCGTCCTTTACCACGTTCGAGAGCACCCCGAATATCAGGAGGAAATCCGCAGAAGGGAAGAGGCTGTTGCCGCGGGAGATCGCACGCTTGCTGACTTATTGCCGCTTTGTAGCGAGCAGATGCTCGGACTGGTGCGGGAATTCCAACGTGCCGTCGTGAGAGACCTGGTGGAACGTACTTCAGCCGCCGTAGATGAATGTGGCGTGAATACGGTTTTGATTTCTGGCGGCGTAGCGGCCAACTCCGAGTTGCGCGTCCGGTTACTCGAGCGCGCCGCCGAACGTGGTTGGCGACTCTACTTTCCTAGCCGCGCTCTTTCCACTGACAATGCCGCGATGATCGCCGCCGCCGCGCACCTGGGGTTTCTCCGCCACCGCTTTGCCGATACAACTCTAAACGCGAAGGCGACACTTCCGCTCGCGTGACATTCTAGTGACAAGAAAAGGGCTAGTGACAAAAAAAGGGCCCCGGCGTAACCGGGGCCCTTTCGTTCTCTTCTAATGTTGCTGCCTACTTAGTCGAATTTCTCCTGCATTACTGGAAATTGCAGTTTTGCTTTCGCCAGCGACTTCACTACCAATCCTTCTGCGTTCTCCGAAGTCAGATTGCGCGCCGTCGCCATCTCGCTCACCAACAGATACTTCGCGCGTTCCAGCATTTTCTTTTCGCGGAACGATAGCGGTTTGCTGCGGCTGAGGGAGACCAGACTTTTCAACACTACTGCTACTTCTAACAGTGAACCGGTGCGCATGCGCTCCGAGTTCTCTTTGAAGCGGTGCTTCCAATCGTGATGTGAGTTGAGCTTGCCCTTCTCGAGGAAACCGAGAACCTTCGTGGTGTCGTTCGACCGGATGACTGATCTTAGACCCACTGTTTCTGCGTTCGAATGTGGAACCATTACTCGCAATCCGCTAGAAATTACACGGATCATGAAATAACGCTCCGTCCTGCCATTCAAAACGCCATAACTGATTTGTTCTACAACCCCTACGCCGTGGTTCGGATAAACGACTTTGTCGCCAATCTTGTATTCCATAGCTTTCGGTTGTCCCCCTAGGAGATGAAAGAAGTGTAAGGAAGTGTGACGCAAGAGTCAAGATATATGGCGTGGAATCAGGAAGATAGGGACACCTGCACCAAAATGTGGCCCTCGAATTGCTCTGCGCGTTACTCGGTTAAACCGCTTACTCCCAGCCATCGAGGTGCGTTCTTTAGATTCCATTCACGTGTGCCCACACGATTTCGCACGTGCAAGCCGCTTGTTTTGAGAGAATAACGTTAGTTCGCGACTCCCAAGTAGCGTAAGGTTTTGGTCGAATGATCAGCTTAGCGATCGACACGAGTGACTCGCGCGGCAGCGTGGCAGTTCGCCGCGACGCCGTCACTGTCGTTTCACACCGTCACGAATCCACAGAGGACTACTCTTCGTGGCTTCTGCCCACGGTAGACTCCGCGCTTCGTGAGGCTTCGGTTGGCTTTCGGGATCTGAATCTGATTGCCGTTGCAACAGGGCCCGGGTCATTTACTGGGGTGCGTGTTGGGCTTACCGTCGCCAAGGCTTGGGGCGAGGTATACGGCGTGCCGCTCATGGGAGTCTCCAGGTTGGAAGCGATCGCCCAGCTCGCTCATACCGTTGGCGGTGGAACACGGTGGGTCGCCCCATTTTATGACGCTCACCGGGGGCAGATCTTTGCAGCACTCTACCGGGTCGACGGTTCCACGCTCGCTCTAGCCGACAACGAAGCTGTCATCGCGCCGGCCGACTTTCTCAGCGCCGTGAACGAAAAAGCCAGAACGCAACCGGTTCGCTGGCTGTCACTTGATCCTCTTCTGCTGTCCAGTCTACCCGAATGGGCCTCCCGCGCTGCACTTCACGAGGACATCGCCTTGTGCCCAACGGATTTGGCCTCTTCGATTGGCGAGATCGGAGAGCGACGCGCCGGAGAGTCTCTAGCTGCCGATTCTCTGCATCTCGACGCGAACTACGTCCGCCGCTCCGACGCCGAGTTGTTTTGGAAAGACGTCACCCGCAAGGGTCCGGCCAGACCGTGACACCCAATGCTCCACCGCGTGCATTCGCGATTCGCGCCTTCCGACCCATCCTGGAAGATACTGCCGCCGCGAGCGCTATTCTCCGCGAGGCCAAAGACGCTGCCCCTTGGCCGGAAAGTGCACTGCAATCCGGCGCTTTCGACCCCTCCACGACATTTGCCTTCTTTAGCGAAATTGGCGGCACTCCCACGGGGTTCATTATTGGCAGACACGCTGCGGATGAAGGCGAAATTCTAAACCTAGCCGTCTCCGCCGTTTCACGCCGTCAGGGACAGGGCCACGCCCTCGTCAACCAGCTTTTTCAGCGCTTCCGCGAGCATTCCGTCGTCAGGGTTTTCCTCGAAGTGCGTGAATCCAACGCTGCGGCCATCGCCTTCTATGAAAAGCTCGGCTTCCGCCTTTCCGGTCGGCGGTCGTCCTATTACCGCGACCCGGTTGAAGCGGCGCTCCTCTACAGCAAACTACCAGAATCCACAGGCTAGTACGGAAATCTGCTTGACGCCCACCTTCCCGGTGCTACTCTCCGCTCATGCAGTCTTTACATTGCAGTCACAATCGGTCAGGAGGAGGAACGCATGGCAACTGCTCAGCGGAACCCTCGGGACGTAATATTTGAAGCAGACGCCGAGTATCAGCGTCTGGTACAGCAACACCAGCAATACGATGCAGCCCTCAAAGAACTCTCGCTCTCCCCGTATCACAACTCCGAAGACCTCCTCGAAGAAGTAAGATTAAAAAAATTAAAACTTCGCGTAAAAGACGAAATGGAACGTCTTGCCTCGCGCATTCCGGACGTACGAGCTAAACACGCTCCCCGACCTACGCACTAACCGTCCATACTGCCGTCGGTATCTGTAATAATAAGACCAGAACCTCCCGCGGATTCTTCCCGCGACGGAGCCGGGAAGGTATGGTCAAAGAAGGCTACACATTCGGTATTCCTCCGCTGATTCTCGGTCTAATCGCCATTTCGTTTCGAACACCTGTTTCCGGTGTAGCCGGAACGCTGCTGGTGTGCCTCGGCCTGTTTGTCTTTTCGTTTTTTCGTAATCCGGACAGAGCCGTCCCCACTGATCCAGGCTTGGTTGTCTCACCCGCTGATGGCCGTGTAGTGATCGTAAAAAACGAAGAAAATCGAGGTCGGCCTGGCAAACGCATCAGCATCTTCCTCGCCGTGTGGAACGTTCATGTCAACCGCGCTCCCGCCGCCGGCGTTATCGTGCAACTCGACTACAAGCCCGGAAAATTCATGGCTGCCTGGGCGGAACGCGCTTCTCTTGAGAACGAACAAAATGTTTTTCGCATGCAAAGCGAGGCGGGCAATATCGAGTTCAAGCAAATCGCAGGCTATATCGCGCGGCGCGTGGTTGCCTGGAAAAAAGCGGGTGACACTGTTGCCCGGGGCGAACGCGTCGGCCTAGTCCGCTTCGGCTCCCGCGTGGACCTGTGGCTGCCCGACAACGCAGAGCTGCTCGTCAAGGTAGGCGAAACAGTGCATGGCGGCTCGAGCGTCGTTGCGCGCATCGCCGAGCCAGTGGGCAGTCCAATTCGTGCCACATCTTCGAAAAACGGAGCGCAAAAAAACGACGGTGGAGAGCAAGGAGCGTAGTACTCTGTTGCGGAACAATCCGGAACCCTATGGCTGATTACGAACAGCAACACATTCCTTTTCGGGAGCGCCGTTTCAAAAATCCCAAGCTGCGCCGCGGCATTTTCCTTATTCCCAGTCTCTTCACGGTGGGTAATCTGCTTTGTGGCTACTACGCATCTATTGCCGCACTCGTTGGCGGAAGGGAAGACTTCGATCATGCCGCCAAAGCCATCGGCATCGCGATACTTTTCGATTCGCTTGATGGGCGCATCGCTCGCTTCGTCGGTGCTAACACCGAGTTTGGCGTGCAATTTGACTCGCTCGCCGATGTCGTCAGCTTCGGCATCGCCCCCGCCATCCTCGCCTATGCGTGGGGCTTTCGCTACGGATTCGCGTCATCCGGACAAACCCATCTACTTGGCGAATTCGCGTGGATCTGCTGTCTCGCATTTTTGATCAGCTCCGCCTGGCGTTTGGCGCGCTTCAATGTGAAGGGTATGGAGCCGGGCGGCAACAAGAACTTCGTCGGTATGCCCACTCCCGCAGCGGCGGGAGTTGTTGCCGCGATCGTCCACTCTTGCCATTGGGTGAATCCCATCTCGGACAGGACTTGGTCCTTTGCCTGGTTCGCATTGCTTTTAATTCTAGGGCTGCTGATGACCAGCACGATTCGCTACTACAGCTTCAAGGATATTCCCTGGACGCGAAAGCAACCTTCTATTGGAATCGTGCTACTCATTTTGCTGGTGGCCATTATCTGGAGATATTCGGAGTTTGCGTTGGTGATCATCGCCGGTACCTACGCCGTTGCAGGAATCGTCCTGCACGTCATTCGGGTTCTCCGCCACCGGCTCGTTGCCAGGACCGTCTGATCCATGGCTGCGGATCGAAACTCCAAAACGATCGTCATTGCGGGTGCGTCTTCCTTGCTCGGGAACGAATTGAAATCCCTGCTGGAAGAGAGCCGTTTCGCCTCCTGGGATCTGCAGCTTGTGGATGAAGATGTGGCCGCGGGCACGCTCACGGTGGCTGGCGGCGAGCCGGCGGTGATTCAGAAGATAGATGAAGACACTTTTCGCGGAGCTCGCTTCGCGCTTCTAGCGGGTTCCAGGGCGTTCAGCAAACGCTCCCTCGCGCCGGCGAAAGAGGCAGGAGCGATTGTCGCCGATTTTTCCGGTACGACGCTTTCCGATCCCGATGCGATCCCCTGGTTCCCGAAAATTCAAGCCGTGACCGGCAAAACGGTTCCTAAGAGTGGGCGCGTTTTCTGTGTTTTTTCTGCCGGTGGCACGGCCATTGCGAGTCTTGCGCTTGCTCTGAAGAAGCTCGACATTCAGCGACTCGTCGCGGTCATCTACTGGCCTGTTTCCGAATCAGGCCGCGAGGGCATCGAAGAGCTCGAAACGCAAACTTCGCAGCTTTTGTCATTTCAGCCCATTGGCCATCGCATTTTTGGAACGCAGACGGCGTTCAATCTTCTGCCAGCCTACGGAGCGGACAGCCGATATGCTTTGCAGGATCGGCTGCTCAGCACGCGAGCCGAAGTGAGTGCGGCGATCGGCGATCCCGTCGATGATGCCAAGGTCTCTCTGAATCTCATTCACGTCCCCGTTTTTTACGGCACGACGTTCAACATCTGTGTGGACCTGAGCTCTGATGTTTCCGGGGAAGCGCTAACGGAAGCGTGCAAAGAGGCCGGATTCTCTGTGGTTCTGGAGACGGAAGGAGGGCCGAGCAACGTAAGTGTCGCAGGCGAAACCTCCTTGTATCTCCGCGCGCCAACTCCGGACTCCAATCACCCGAAGAGCTGGTGGCTGTGGGGTGCCGCTGACAATCTGCGCGTTCCGGCTCACAGCGGAATCAAGCTGGCGGAGTGGCTGGATTCATGAAATTCGCCGGCATGCTATCGACCCTGTGCATCGCCGTTTGTCTGATCTCCTGCGGCTATCATGTCGCTGGGCACTCTTCCACGCTTCCGACCACCATCCACACAATTGCAATACCGGCGCTCGAAAACAAGACCACCACCTACCGTATCGAGCAAAAGCTCACCGCCGCCACGATCCACGAATTTCTGGCGAAAACGCGTTACAGAGTGGTATCCGATCCAAATGGGGGCGATGCGATTCTTCGCGGAAAGGTCTTGAGCGTCGAGATCGTGCCGCTTACTTTCCAAACCACCAGCACCGCAACGTCCTCCGTCGCTCAGGCCACCACCATGCTCATCACCATTAAATGCGAGGTCACCCTTACCGAGCGCGAAACTGAGAAAGTCATCTACAAGAACGACGCCCTTGTTTTCCGGAATGAGTATGAACTGGCTTCGACTGTGCAGAATTCCACTGTTGCAGCGTCAAACGTGGAAAGTTTCTTCTCCGAAAGCGATCCCGCTTTCGATCGGATGTCCCAGGATTTTGCAACACGCCTGGTCGCTGCCATTACGGAGAACTACTGATGGCGCGCATAACCACCGAACAATTGGCCGCCAAGCTGGAAAAGGCCAAGCCCATTCCCTCGATCTTGCTTCTCGGCGACGAACCTTATCTTCGCGACGCCTGCCGCGCACTGTTGATCGAGCGTTTTGTGCCGGAGGCCGCCCGCACGTGGGCCATTTCCCGCTTTTCCGCCTATCGCGGCGAAACGCAATACGCGATGGATCAAGCGCAAACGCTTCCCATGCTTTCTCCGGTGCAGATCGTTTTTCTGGAGGAAGCCGAGGCAATCGAGAAGTTAGGCGAGAAATCGCGCGACGAAGCGGTCAAGACGCTCGAAACCTACCTCGAGAATCCTGCGCCATTTACGATCCTGGTCGTGGAAGCCACTGGTCTCGATCAACGTATGCGGCTCGCGAAACTGCTCGTGGACAAATCGCTGACTGTGGACGTTGCTCTTAGCGATCGAGCCGACGAGCGTATCGGCGCCGCTACCGGGCTCGCCAAATCGTTGGCGAAAGAGCAGGGAATTAGCTTCGAAGCGGGAGCCGCCGAGGATCTCGCCGAATTTGTCAGCGGCGACTTGATGCGGCTAAAAACGGAGGTAGACAAGTTGGCGACCTTTGCCGCGGAACGCAAACTGATTCGCCGACAGGATGTCAGCCTCCTGGTGATTTCGGAGAAAACTTCCACCATCTGGGAAGTTGCGGAACTGCTTGCGTCTCGCCAACCGAAAAAAGCTCTTGAGTTTTTCGATCGCTTGCTGCGCGAGGGCGAAGAACCTCTACAGATGCTCGGCGCAATGGCTTGGATGTACCGCAAACTTGTGGAGGCCTCTGAAGTCCGCGGTGTTACCAATGGCTGGCAAGCTGCGAAGGCGCTTGGGATGCGTCCCGAGCAAGCGGAACTCGCCATCCGGAGCGCACAGAAAATTTCCAAGGATCGCCTGCTCGACGGCTTGCGCATCCTGCAAAAAGCCGACGACCAACTCAAACGCGGTCAGGACCAACGCATAGTGATGGAATTTCTGGTAGCTCAACTAGCGGGCGCCACGGCGTAGCTGCGCTGCGCGCACCGAGGGGAATTGGGCGGCTGAGTTGGAGTTGAGATCCTTCAGGCATCCTTGTCGGATGCCTTCAGGATGACAGCGAGTTCCTATGGACGATCGATTTGTCTTGCATGGTATTCTCCGCGGCCTCTGCGCGCTTCCTCTGTGCTCTCTGCGCTACATCTTCGCCTTCGGTTTGGTCGCGCCGCTCTACACGTAGAGCAACCACCCACGCGGATCCGGTTCCTTCCCGGTTTGAATTGCGGTCAGCTTTGCGTGCAGTTTTGCCGCAATGCCGGTCGGACTTCCCGTGGCGATCTCCATATCCTTCCCCCGATAACCGATGCAAGCGATCGGCGCAATAATCGCGGCCGTCCCGATTCCAAAGGCCTCCTGCAATTTCATGGAGGCGTGCGCGGCGACCACCTCGTCAACGGAGACGGGCCGCTCCTCGAGCGGGATGTTCATATCGCGCAACAGCGTCAGCACGGAATCCCGCGTCACTCCCGGAAGAATCGTTCCCGAGAGCGCCGGAGTGATGGCCACGCCGTCGATCACGAACATGATATTCATCACGCCGGATTCTTCGATGAAGCGCCGCTCCTGGCCATCGAGCCACATCACATTGTGATACCCCTTGCCCTGCGCCAACTTCGCTGCCAGCAAGCCGCCGCCGTAATTTCCGGCAGTCTTCGCATCGCCCGTGCCGCCAGGGAACGCCCGCACGTAAGTTTCTTCGGCGAGCAGGCGAATCGGCTGGGCAAAGTACGGTCCACCCGGCGAAGTGAAAATCGTGAACCGGTAACGGCTCGCGGGACGTACCATCAGCGAATCATCCATCCCGAAATAAACCGGCCGAACATAAAGCGATCCGCCATCGCGATGAGGCGTCCACTCACGGTCGGTGCGCAGCAACTCCAGCAATCCATCGCGGAAAAGCTCAGCCGGTACTTCCGGCATCGCCAATCGCGTGGCGGTTCTGTTTAACCGCGCATGATTGGCCATCGGACGAAACACCGCGACCCTTCCATCAGCGGTCCGGTGCGCTTTGAATCCCTCAAACAACGATTGCCCGTAGTGCAGCGCCGTCATCGCGGGAGAGAAAGTCATCTCGCCGAACGGCACGATGCGCGGCTCATTCCACTCGCCGTCATTATAATCCGCCACGAACATGTGATCGCTGTAGTTCGTCCCGAAGGGCGAATTCTCGCGAAGCTCTTCGCTCAGTCGCGACTTCGCAATTCGTGTCACAGCAATTTGTGTTGCCACAGTAGTGTCGCCCATACCAATCCTCGCTTCAGCCCGCTAGAAGGGCCATTCCCATCTCGAGTGAAAGAATGTACCTCAACCGCGCCAGAAAAAGAGCCAATGTGGTTCCGTGGGCCGAAACCGTTAAAGCGGCGGCGAGTCGCCGCACTCCACGTAAAGACGGGTCCGTTTGTCCCGCCATTTGTTGGTGCGAGATTGGCCGGTCGCGGACGGCCTCAGAAGGCCGTCCCTACACAAGAAAGAAAGGGCCCTCGCCGCAACAAAAAAGCGGAAAGCTCATCGAGCCTCCCGCCACAAACCTCGCCAAACTTCCGACTTAAAACTAATAACTCAAAACCTATAACCAAAAACTCCCTACTTCGTGGCCTTCGCCTTCACCTGGTTATAAGCCAGCGTCAAGCGAGATTTGTACCGGTTCGCGGTATTCTCGTGGAGCACGCCCTTGGTAATCGCTTGATCAATCGCGGACATCGTGGGGTGCAGCAAATTCTGTGCCGCGGTGGCGTCTCCAGCCGTGATGGCGGTCCGCAGCCGCTTCATTGCCGTACGCACACGCGTCCGGTTCGCCCGGTTCACTTCCGCACGTTGTAAAGATTGTGCCGCCCGCTTTAGAACGGACTTTTTCTTCTTCTTTATTTTGGTACCCTGACCTTGCGCCATCTATCGCTCCTTAAGCGTTTTTCTCAAACAACTAGTTTGAGACGAGAGCAACTCTTTGTCAAACGACGCAAAACCGCTGCCTAAGCCTCTCGCCGTTCCTCCGATCTCACGTCCAGTCGGTGGCACCGTCGCATCCGGCTCAGCAACGGGCCGCGGAAGCAACCGTCATGCCTTGCGCCTCTTGATTAATTCCCGGTGCCCTATCATCACTATCGAAACCGCCGAAGAGCAGCGCGCCTGCGAGCTCCTCGAACAAGTTGCCAGTGAATTGAACATTTCGCTCTTTGTCTGGAGCGTCACAGATGGCCTGGCGAGGGCTCACGGCGCGAGCCTCTACAACTCTGATCAACCGGAGCAAGCCCTCTCGAACATCGGCACGATTCCCGGCGATGCGATTTTCGTGCTCAAGGATTTTGCCCGCTACTGCGACAACGACCGCGTCAGCCGGAGGCTCCGAGACGCCGCCGACGGTTGCCGGACTTCTCGCCGCTCCATCGTCCTGTTGGGCGCAAAACTTCTGCTGCCTCCAGAACTCGAAGCCGATGCTGCCCAGTTCGATCTCGGCTTACCCAGCGCCGAGGAACTAACTGCGGGCGTTCGGCGAGCCCTCGCGGAGTTGAACCAGCAGCAAGGTCTGGCCAGCACTCTCGACGTTCAGGCGATTGCGCAACTCGCCAAGAATCTTCTTGGCCTCCCCGAAGAAGAAGCTCTCCGCGTCCTGCGCAAATGTGCGCTCGCCAAAGGCAGAGCAGATGCTTCGCTCCTGAACGACGTGCTCGAAGCGAAACGCGATGCGCTGCACACGGATGGCCTGCTCGAAACCGTCAAACGAGATGCTTCCTTCACCGATGTGGCTGGACTTCAGCATCTCCGCGATTGGGTTAACAAACGCAAGAGCGCCTGGACACCGGAAGGCCAGAAATTTGGACTCGTCGCTCCCAAGGGCGTCCTCATCACCGGCGTTCAGGGTTGTGGCAAGAGTCTCGCTGCTAGATCGATCGCGGGCGAATGGGGCTACGAGCTCGCGCGCCTGGACGCGGGCGCACTGTACGACAAATTTGTGGGTGAAAGTGAAAAGCGGCTTAAGAAGGCTTTGGACCTGGCGCAAAAACTCTCGCCGGTTGTGCTGTGGATTGACGAAATCGAGAAAGCGTTCGCTTCGGCCGGCTCCAGCAGCGAAGGGGACGCGGGCCTTTCGCAGCGCCTCCTGGCCACGCTATTGACCTGGATGCAGGATCGCGAAAGCGGCGTCTTTCTCGCCGCCACCTCTAACAACATCACCATCCTGCCGCCGGAAATACTGCGCAAAGGGCGTTTCGACGAAATCTTTTTTGTCGATCTCCCCGGCGTCTCCGCGAGAAGCGCCCTTTTTACCATCCATCTGAAGAAGCGCGGCCGTGTCCCCGACGCCTTCGACGTTCCTCATCTGGCGGCAGCCTCGGATGGCTTTTCCGGCGCCGAAATCGAGCAAGTGATCGCCGCCGGACTGTACACCGCCTTCAATGAAAAGCAGCAACTCACCACGGAAATTCTTCTCGCGGAAATTAGCGCGACGCGGCCTCTGAGCGTAACCCGCGCTGAAGAAATTACCGCCATCCGCGAATGGGCTCGCGCCCGCGCTGTCGCCGCGGATTGAAACGCGCTAACGACCCAAAAACAAATCGGCCCGGGGGAGGGAGCGCCGGGCCGATTTGCGGGGTGCCGCAGGGGGTATGTTTTATTTTTTCTGTTCGAAGGAAAGCGGGAAGTCGAAGATCACGTCGCCTACTGGAATGCGCATGGACAATTCCCGCGCATTCGCGTCGCGCTCGAACCAAACCACACCAGCGGTTTTCTGCTGCGTTGCCAGCGAACCAGCTTTCAGCGCCAGTGCCTTGATGTCCGCGGGATCGGCGTAAGCGGAAGCGCGGTTCTTCGGCGTCGCTGCGCTAAGGTGCTCGGACATATAGTCCGGCGTGTCCGCCGGGCGGTACGTCGCATCGTTTACAGAGACTCCGATGTTGTGCGTGGTCACAGCGCTTGGCGAAGGTTGCGCCATCGCTTCCGTATAAAACACACCGTGGTTCACAACGTGTCCCAGCTTCGCAGGATCTTGCTTGCGCAGGGCCCGCAGGCTCGGCTGTAGTTCGTCAAGCGTAATCTGACCTGGCACGATTTCTACTTCGTCCGCGGTCTGGTTGGATACCGCGATATTCGCGCGTAGTTTCCAGCCCGTGTCTTGCAGCGAAACCTGCACGGTAATTCCATGCGCCGTAATCGATTGCACCACGTGGCCGTTGCTCTGGAACTGGTCGCAGCCTACCGCGCCGGCTTGCCAGCGAGCGATGCCGTTTGGCGCATTCGCGGAAAGCGCTTCCGTTTGCGCCGCGACGACCGGGGCGCTTACGCCCATCGCCAGATACATCACCGCGACGTAGCCTTCTTTTCCGTCCATGGTGCGAACGTGCGCCGTATAGCCCTCGACGTCGCTCAGCACGGCGACGTTTTGTCCACAAGCCAGATTTGCCACCAGCTTCATGGGCAACGATTGCTCCGCGTCCGAGGTCATTGGCACGCTGGCCATTCCCGGGCACTTCAGCATCGCGTGCGGGGCTGCGGCCACCGTAGCGGAGTTCGTCGTGCCTTCGGCTGCCATTGCCGGCAAACCCGCTGCCATTAGCGCGACGCCTAGCATCAATCCTGATATGTGGCCCGATATAGGGCCCTTCATTCCCGTAAACATGATCCGACTCCTCCCTCAGATAGAGTCCAAAGAAATCTTTCGCTGACGAGATACATTTTTGCGTTTGCCTCACACTGCGTCTATAGTGCTCGGGTACCAGAGGACAGTAATCAGCTTGCAACTGTACTTGCCCTTCCGGATCACGGAAAAGGTACAGGTCGGCACACCGAGAGAGCTCACCCATGAAAAAGTTTTTTCCTGTAGGAGCAGCGGCGCTATTTCTGGCCGTGTTCGCGCATGCCCAGCAGCAAAATCCCGCTACTCCGGTGCCTCGCGCACAAGAACCCGTCACAGCCAGCATCGATTGCAAGGATCTGCCGCAAATTGCCAGCCGTCTCGATGACGCCAACAAACGCTTGCAGGACTGGGCGCAGCTTGACCGCTACCGCGTGTCGAACACACAGCTCGCGCCTGCCGCCAAGGGCGAGGATCGCGCCGTCTTCATGGGCGATTCCATCACCGATGGCTGGAGCAATCCTCAGTTCGGCGGGTTCTTTCCCGGCAAGCCTTACGTCAATCGCGGCATCAGCGGCCAAACCACGCCGCAGATGCTCGTACGCTTCCGGCCAGACGTAATCGCGCTTCAACCAAAAGTCGTCGTAATTCTCGCCGGCACAAATGATCTTGCAGGCAACACCGGCCCGATGTCAGTTGAAGAAACCGAAGGCAATCTCGCCACCATGGCGGAACTCGCCAGAGCCCACGGCATTCGGGTGGTTCTGTCGTCGGTGATGCCGGTAAGCGACGCAATCGCCAATCCCAAGGGCGGCACGTTTCTCCAAACCGCCAGGCGTCCGCCAGAGAAAATTCTGGCGGTCAATCAATGGATCAAAAAGTATGCCGACGAAAACGGTTATGTCTACCTTGATTACTTCTCCGCAATGGTGGACGAAAAGGGCGCGTTCAAGACCGAGATAACCTATGACGGGTTGCATCCCAACGCCGAGGGCTACGTTGTTATGGCTCCGCTCGCCGAAAAGGCCATTCATCAAGCCTTGCAGCAAAAGCCCCAGTGACCGCACGCATTGGCCTAAGCGAAAATTTTACTCTCGCGTAACTTGACCCCGGCCCTTTCGTGCGCTACGTTGAAAAGAGTTCCCTCGTGTCCGGCTGAACGCAGCCAAAAATTTTCGGGAGAATGCCATCGGCCACCTCTCAGGAGCTGCAAAACCTTCCAAGTGCATGCAACGCACGATTCACATTTCGGGAAAAATTGAACCGCTCTTCGGTACCCTGGACGAGAACATTCGGCTTCTCGAGGACACCCTTCACGTCCGCACCCGTTTGCAGGACACTCGCCTGACCGTCGAAGGCGACCAGGAGAGCGTCGACCAGGCCGTTCGCATCGTCGAAGAGTATAACCACCTTACTCGCCACGGCCGCACGCTCGGCAGTTCCGAAGTGAAAGCGCTGATGCGGGTCGCCACAGAAGAGCCACTCGAATCTCCGCGTGGCATGTTCGAGCCCGCCAAGCCGCGCTCTTTCGGGAAAAAAGCGGTCACGCCAAAAAATGCCAGCCAGCGCCGCTACATGGAAGAGATCGAGTCGCACGACATGACCTTTGGCATCGGCCCCGGCGGTACGGGTAAGACATATCTCGCCGTTGCCATGGCCGTCAGCGCCTTGCTCACCAAGCAGGTCAATCGCATCATTCTTGC
>Ga0070765_100001235_pt1 | contig 15497 bp, 6 predicted proteins | sample HubBroMetageWFT5_FD_71516 | JGI IMG/M metagenome (GOLD analysis project Ga0070765, IMG submission 71516) | Warmed and freeze-thawed soil microbial communities from the Hubbard Brook experimental Forest, New Hampshire - Hubbard Brook CCASE Soil... | ecosystem: Environmental > Terrestrial > Soil... | reverse complement strand
GTCGATCTCCACTTGCAGGTCAGTTCGGTGACCTCCGAAGTCGCCGTCAGGGCTGACGCCCCGATGGTTAGTACCACAACCAGCGATATCAGCGGTCTCGTTGGCGAGCAAGCCGTCAAGGATCTTCCACTGAATGGCCGCAGTTACGATTTGCTGCTTCCTCTCAATCCGGGAATCGTGAATTTCACCTCTCAAAAAACGGGGGGCACAGGAATTTCCAACTCCACCACCGCCAACAACTTTGCGGTCTCCGGCAATCGACCTCAGCAGAATATGTTCCTGCTGAACGGCGTGGAATTCACCGGCGCGGCCGAAAACAACATGCAGCCCGGTGGCGCCAGCGGTTTGTTGCTCGGCGTCGAAGCAGTGCGCGAGTTCAACGTGCAGCGCGACACCTATAGCGCCGAGTTCGGCAAACATCCCGGCGCGCAGGTAATCATCGTCACGCAATCCGGCGCCAACCTGTGGCACGGAGCAATTTACGAATTCGTCCGCAACAACGCCCTCGACGCTGCGAATTACTTCGATCAAGGTTCCGCGCCGCCTTTTCAACGCAATCAGTTCGGCGCCTCCGCAGGAGGTCCAATTCAGAAAGAAAAGACCTTCTTCTTCACCAATTACGAAGGCTTCCGCCAGGATCTCCACCAGACATCCGTGGCCTTCGTCCCCAGTCTGGCGTCCAGAGCCGCCGCAGTCCCCAGCGTTCAGCCGCTCTTGAATCTCTGGCCCACGCCTGCTGTGGGATCACCTGATTTCAACGGCATCTCCGAATATTTCAGCAGTCCGTTGCAAACCATTCGCGAAGATTTCGGCACCGTCCGTATCGATCACGTCTTCTCCGAAAAGGATTCTCTTGCCGGCGTCTATACTATCGACGATGGTAACGACTTCACCGAAACTCCCGCCAATCCCTATAGCTCGGACATCCTCACGCTGCGCGAGCAAGTCTTCAGCCTCGAAGAAACCCACGTCTTCTCGCCCACGCTTCTAAACACCGCGCGTTTCGGTTATTCCCGCGCCGGTTATTTCTTCTCCGGAGAGCCTACACCCGGCACTCCTGCCGCCACCGTTCCCGGCTTTCTCGTTGGACACCAGGTAGGCGCGGTCGTCGTCGGCGGCAGCGCAGCCTCCAACCCACAAGCCTCCATCGGCCTCGCGGGCAGCAACAACGGCAGCAATCTGAGCATCGCGCGCAACATTTTTACCTACGAAGATCACGTCACCCTTACAAAAGGCCGTCATCAGGTAAGCGTTGGTGCGTGGTTCCAGCGTTTTCAGTCCAACGAAAACATCGCCCTCAGCCAGTACGGACAAGCTACCTTCGCCAGCCTCGCGACATTCCTGTCCGGCACCGTCGGCACTTTTCTCTACGATCCCTCGCCAACCCCATTGGGCTGGCGCTCACTGTTCGGCGCCTTTTACGTTGAAGACGTCTTTCACGTCAGCCCCAAGCTCACCGTTTCTCTCGGCTTCCGCGATGAATTCTCCACCGGCTGGAACGAAGCCCACGATCGCGCTGCGAACTACACCTTCACAAATGGCGTAATTTCCAATCAGCCGCGCATTGGCGGTTCGTTCTTCACCACCAACAACGCCACTTTTCTCCCTCAGCCTCGCATCGCCATCGCGTGGAGACCCGTCGACAGCAAAACCGTTCTGCGCGCCGGCTTCGGCATGTACAACGATCTTCAGGACGCACTCGGCTATCGCGCCGATCAAAACGCGCCATTCAACCCGGTCTACAGCGTTGCGTCGGTTCCCGTTTCCAAATTCCCCATCGATCCAACAGCTCCCGTGCCAGTGGGCGCCAAACTCGTTCCTGGCGGCGTGCAACCCAACATGCAAACCCCCACGCTGATCTCTTGGTCGCTGCGTATCGATCGCGAACTTTCTCCCAACACCGCGATTACTGTCGGCTACGTTGGCTCGCACGGATACCACGAACTCATCGGCGTCGACGCCAACGAACCGATTCCAACGATTTGTTCTGCCGCCCCGTGCCCCGCTGTCTATCCAACATGGAATGCCAGCTTGCCGGTAACTCCGACGAACGGTCCGACCCTCGGCTTTCCCATCAATTTGCCCAACGGTCAGCCAAACTCTCCGCTCGCTGGCGCGCCTGTGCCAGCCGGCTCCTACTACATTCCGGCCGGAGCGCCCAGAGCGAATCCGACCATCGCCAACACCTGGACCTGGTTCTCCGAAGGCGTCAGCACCTACAACGCCTTGCAGGTGGACCTGCGACGCCGCTTCAGTCACGGCCTCACGTTTCGCGGGGTGTATACGTTCTCCAGGACTATCGACGACGGCGATTCGCTGAACCAAACAACCGCCAACAATGCTCCCGGTCTGGTCTCCAATCCGTACAACCTGGCTGCGGACAAAGGTCTGGCCACCTTCGACGCGCGTCACATCGGAGTAGTCAATGTGATCTATGCTTTGCCGTTTGGCCGCGGCCAGGCGTACGCAAGCAGCATGGAAGGCTGGAGCAGCCACCTCGTCAGCGGCTGGTCCCTTTCCAGCATCATTACTGCACAAACAGGCTTCCCGGTTACCCCGCAGCTTAGCTACAACCCATCCAACAACGGCGATACACGCAACCCTGTCCGGCCTTTCCTCAACCCCACCTTCACCGGCTCGGTCGTTACCGGAAACCCGAACCAATGGTTTAATCCAAATGCATTCATTGCTCCTCCCTCGGTCATCGGTTTCTACGGCAACGTTGGTCGCGACACCTACACCGGTCCGGGCCTCGTCACTTGGGATTTCTCCGTGTTGAAGGACACTAAACTTACCGAGCGCTTCAACCTGCAATTCCGCGCAGAGCTTTTCAATCTTTTGGACCACGCCAATTTCAACACCCCAAATCTCATCATTTTCACGCCACCCACAGCCGCGAATCCGTCAGGCCTCTCTGGCACAGCAGGTGCCATAACCAGCACCTCGACCACGGCACGCCAAGTCCAACTCGCCCTAAAGCTCCTCTGGTAGACACCAGGGACAAGCAAGGGCCAAAAACATCGCCACGTCCTGTGTAGCAGCCGCCTCTGAGGCGGGCGCCTTTCTCTTGCTTACCCCTCCGTGCTCTCAATGCAAAACCCCAACGGTCATCCTTCGTGCCGCGCCTTATGCGGCACGAAGGGTCTCAGCCAAGACGCTGTGCACCCCACCCCACCTATAGTACTCACTTAGTACCCCTGTACCATTGACCCTGACATATCCCCTTGTTACTTATCCTTCGTATTTCTTTCACGACTTAGCTCCTATCCCCTCGGGACGCACCGTCGCCAGCCCGGCCGACAGCCATTCCGAGTGCAGCACACCGTGCCGTACCCAGCGGCACCGATAGCGCCCAATCCGCGGCCGATTTGATATGCACGACCGCACCGCTCATTTACTGGGAGACACCGACAGCTTGCACCGCGAACAGCATTCGAAGGATTGGCAAGGGAGACCACGCCAATGATCAATACCAATCGCCGCCAAGCCCAACGCCTGCCTGTCGAAGGCCTCGCGTACGTCAATCTCGAACCGGACAACGGCGGTGTGGTCTTGAATATTTCGGAGGGCGGGCTTTGCTTTCGCTCCAGTAATCCTGTTCAAGAGACCACTACCATCCGTTTCTGGTTTTCCGGCCGCAGCTGCCGAATGACCGCCGACGGCCGTCTCGCGTGGGTCGACGAGGGCCAGAAGAAAGTTGGCTCGCGATTTATCGAAGCCGAGAGCGAACTGGCCTGGACAGATTCAACGCGCAAACTGGGTGGCCTGCGATTCACCAATCTGTCCGTCGGGGCCCGCGAAGAAATTCGCGACTGGATAAATCAGCACGCCACGCTAGCCGCGGTAGACAAGAAATCTGCTCCCTCATTCTCAAGCGCGCGTCACTCGTCATTAATCAACGCGACCCGCCAGGACACAAGTCCCACGCGCCGCGGACTGACGACCGTTGCGTTGCCTTCCCTGGATATACAAGCGCCGCGGGTATTGAACGGATTCTCCGGCGGTTTGATCACCGGAGTCATCGTGGCAGTGCTCGTCGGAGGTGCATTCTTTCTGCAACTGCGCAGTCGCGAAGTGGGCGATGCGCTTGTCCACTTTGGCCAGCGATTGGGCGGAAAGGTTCCGCCGCCTCCGGCATCGGACCCTCCTGCATCACCCATGTCCCATCCTGCTCAGGCCAGCGTGCCGTCCGCACCCGCGGATGCACAGTCGGCGTCCTCCGAGCTGCCGCCATCGCCTGTGCAGGCTCCGGTTACGGTTCTGCGCGCAGAAAAGTTGCCGTCAGCTCCATCGTCTACGGCCAAGCCTCGTGAGCTGAAAATTCAGACCGCAACTCCCGCCGCAATGGATCGCTTTACCTCCGGCAGCGGCGCCTCCGCTGTCGTCCCCAGGAATTCCCTGATTCCGTTTTCACCACCCGTGCCCGTCGTCGCCATTACGCCACTCTCTCCGTCCACCGCAGAAGGGTTGAAAACCACGGCGCCGCGAGTCGAATCGGCAGACCAGCCCGCTGTGAATGTCGAGCGTTCTGTCGAAGAAGGCACGAAATCGCCCGTGGAAAGGTATCTGGAAATTGGCAAATTCCTCGACAGGCGCCAAGCCCTCAAAACCTCCGAAAAATTATCGCAATTAGGATTTAGAGCAACGCTCGTCAACAAGAGTGTTTTTTGGCGCAAATCCTACCAGCTCCTCGTTGGACCTTACGCCAGTGACCCGGAAGCAGAAGTGGCGCACAAGGATTTGGAGTCCAAGGGTTTCACGCCCCGCTCGTTCGAGCGCGGAACGCGAGCCTTCACGCTGAAGTCCTCGCTCAGGCTAGAGGGCAAACACTTACCCGTAGGAGAGTGCACGATCACTTGGGAATCGTACGTCCCGGACGCCATCGTGAAAATTGAAGGCGGTGATGGTGCAGCCGTAACCCTTCAGGGAAAATGGGTGAAGCGCGACGTCAAATACGAAGACGATGCCGTCGTCTACAACAAGAACCCCGACGGCACCCGCACCCTCACCGAATTTCGCTTCTCCGGCATGCGCCAAGCCCTCATCTTCGCTCCAGCAAAATGAGCACGGAAGTCATCTCATCAATAATTCTGCATGTAGTCATCTTTCTTCGGGAGGGCACGACTTCAGTCGTGCCGCAAGCGCTTCTAGCTCAACCGAGTTTTAGTTCCTAACGCCTAGCCCGTGTAGCGGCCGCTTTCTGAGGCGGCGCCTTTTCTTCCTTCGTTAGGGGGTCGGAGCACCACCTCCGACATCAACACTCGGCTCAAAATGGGCCTTAGCCTCTGAGGCACGTCAGCCCGCTTTCCCGGCTCGCTAGTTCTCCAACGGCCTCGCCGCGTTATCGACCACTAGGACCTCCGTGCGAGCAGTCTGCGGCTGCAGTCTCAGCCCAAGTTGCTCCTGAACAGCCGCGAGGATCAATTCTCGGCTTGCGTTCGGCGGCAAGCGTAGAGTGAAATCGTACTTGCCGGTGAGCGCGGTTTTATCCAAAACGATGTGCCCGCCCAAGTTTTGCGACAACACACTCACCAATGAACTGATCGGGAGCCCTTGCCCTACGACTTCATTTTTTTCCGCGTCCAAATGGAGCCCGACTCCGCAAGGCCGTCTACCCTGGCATCCATTCGCGTACGTGTCTCCAGGTTTCGCCTCCTGAAGATTCGGAGCGCGCTTGGAGAACACCAACGCATAGACGGGAGTCTCCTTGGTTTCCCGATGGAGCGCCAACTGGAAGCGGTCCGTCAACAATTCCCGAAACATGCGCGGCCGGTCTAAATTACCCTGCCCTGCGCCGGCGTCTATCTTCGTATCAACGTCGTATTTTTCCGAGTTGATCCACTCCGGCCCTCCAACGATCTGATCGCTCTGCACGTCGTAAGCAATTTGAATCAGCATGTGCAGCGAAAGGTTCGTTGCCATGAAGCGGTCGGCCGACCACCAAATTGCGACCGAGGGCCTGCCTATGACCTCAAAGCCGGCCATGGGATCGCCAGTTTTGTTGGGCTTAATCGAAACAACCTCCAGCCTCGGTGCAGTTTCGATCGTGTTCTGGCTCTGCAACTCCGCAGGCTTCTCCGCATGGTCGATGACCAGAACATCCATAGGAGCAGTCTGCGGTTCCAGATTTAAGCCAAGCTCCTCCTGAATTGCCGCAAACATCGCAGATTGGCTGTCGTTCGGGGTCCATTTCAGCGTGAAGTCATACCTGGTGGTGAGGCCGGTTTTATCTAGAACCTTCGTGTGTACATGCATCGACAGATACGCCGCAAACTCCGACAAGTTGAGCCCTTGACCTATTATTTGGCCTCGTCCTTCTTGCGTGTTGCTGAAGATTCTGTCCGCACCAGCAGGGCGGCCATCAAGGCCCTTGAATCCGCTGGGATACGTGTCGCCCGACGTAGCCTCGCGAAGCTTGGGACCGCTTTTGGCGACGACCATTACATACACAGGAAGGTCTTTGGTCTCATGATGGAGCGTAAGCTTGAAATGGTCGGCCAAAATCGCCTGAAGCATACGAGAGCGCTCCGTGCTGCACTGGTCCGGACTGAGTGCGTTCATTTGATCGAGTACGGATTTGTCCATTTTTGCTTCTACATCGAATTTTGACGATCCGAGCCAGTCCGGCCCTCCTGAGATTTGGTTCTCTTCGACTCCGTATACCGTGCGGATGAGTTGCGCCAAAGTCACGTCTGTTGCGCTGAACTCGCCTGGATGCGACAACATCCTGGTTGGGAAGGGCCTCGATTCGCCGGATTTAACCGGCTCAGTGGGCTTCACCAAAACGGTCGCATACGTTAGTGAGTCGGTGGTGGAATGTTGGTCCTGCGACGCGGCCCGGCTTTGTGTTGCGTGCAGCAGACCAAACGCGATCGGCAAGGCCAGCGCCCACACTCCAGCCGCGCTGAGCAGCAGTTTTCTGCTGAAATCCAACTTCCGCGCAACTCCTTGCGTCATGATCCGCGCAATCCGCTTCTTCAGGTCTGCCCCGGTAACTCCCGAAACGCACGCCAGCGGAGAACCCACGCAGAATTCGCAAATCTTCAAAATACTCTCCGCGTAAACTTCCCGGTGCGTGCCCGATGCCAGCACTTCTTCATCGCAAGCACGTTCGCGCTCCTCCACAAGCCGCGCTCCCAGCCACCAAACCAACGGGTAAAACCAGAATATGGCTTCCACCAGCATGTGTATTGCCGCCGCCAGATTGTCGCGACGCTGCACATGGCAAACTTCGTGAGCCAAAATCGCCTCCAGGTGCGCATCTTCCAGGCGCGCGGAGATCCCTTCAGGCCACACTAGAACAGGCTGCGCTATTCCAAAAATCCCAGGTTCCACAGACGTCCGAGACAACAACAGCTCGATCGGTTTCCGTATTCCTTCACCCCTCTCCACGCGGCGTAGCGCTTCCACTTCGCGTCCCTCGCGCAACGCCATCGATTCACGCACCGATGCGGACACTCGCCGCCACCGCGCGTACCACACAAAAAGTACCGCCACGAATCCGCACAACCACACATCAACAACAATTGCTGGAAGAAGATGAATCAAGCTGGCAAGTGCCGTCGGCGGCGCCGTCCGAGAAACCACTGGCATCGTCGTCTGTGCAAATGGCTGGCCGAACTCTTCCATCGCAATGTAAACGCCAGCCTTCGTTCCCATCGAACCGCTCGTCCAAGCCAGATGACTCCCCAAGCCGACCAACAACGAAAAGGGAATCAGGAATTTCACCGACGCCGCCAGCCACAACCAGTAGCGCGCCCGCGCGTGGTTCTTTCGCAAAACCAACGTCAATAATCCCGCGGCAACAGCGAATAGAGTCGACTGCCACAAATGATTTCCCATCGCTGCCGCGAACTCCGACCATATCGCCGTCAAATAATTGAGCATCATTGGGATTGGTCCTTTCTCTCCAGCTTCCGCAGAATCTTCTCCGCTTCCTTTACGTCCTCGAGCGTGAGTTTCCCCGATTCGATCAAGTGTGCCATCACCGGTTGCGTGCTCCCGCCGAAAAGCGCCAGCAGTTCATCGATCAATCGGCGCTGCGCGGCATCGCGCGAAACCGCCGCTTCGAAAATGTGAAAGTTGCCAACCTTCTTGATGCGCCGCACCGCCTTCTTTCCTTCCAGGCGGTACACCGTCGTTTGGATCGTCGTATAGGCGGGTCGCTGCTTTTCGGGGAAGGTTTCCTGGATTTCGCGGATGGAAGCCTTTCCCTGGCTCCACAGCGCTTCCATAATTTGCAGTTCCAGCTTCGATAATTTAGGTTCAGCCATTTGTCCTCTGCAATACATCTACTACATACGTTTGTTATCCTACTACGCAAATAGTATGTCAAGTATTTTTTTGACCTACACCGGTCTTTTCTCATCCAGACCCCAGCCATCCACAACCTTGCTTCCCCACGTCCTACTTCGGGTATCCTTCTCGCCTGGCCCATTGGCCCTCGGAGCACCCATTTTCGCTCCGCTCTGTGTGGCTAATTGGCGAGTAATCACTTGGACGCAAAGCCTTTCCCGGCAGGGGGGGCTCTGCTAGCGTGGAGAGTACGGAGTATCTCGGTATTTCTCTGCGCAAGGGGTGTCCACCGTGCTCGCGGGTCGTGTGGAAGGAGAGCTCGTGCAAATCGCCAGCAGTGGCCTGACGGACGTTGGTCGTGTGCGCACCAACAATGAGGATTCCTTCCGCATCGTAGAACCCCTCTCCCTCTTTATCCTTTCCGACGGAATGGGCGGCGAAGCTCACGGCGAAATCGCCAGTGCCATGGCTGTGGAAACCATCTCCGAATACCTGGCGGAACCCAAGCAAGACTCCGGCGAGACCCTCCACGGCGAGGCCAGCGACAATTTCTCTCTGAAAACCAAGCGTCTGAAGAGCGCCGTGCATCTCGCCAACGTGAAAATTTATCAGTCTGCCCAGAAAAACCCCGAACAGCGCGGTATGGGCGCCACCCTCACGGTTGTTTGGGTGGACGATGCCAAGCTCAGCATCGCCCACGTTGGCGACAGCCGTGCCTACCTGCTCCGCAGCGGGAATCTGCAGCAATTGACCAACGATCATTCGCTAGTCGCTGAACAGGTTCGTCGCGGCCTGATCACCCCGCAACAAGCCGAAGAAAGCGAAATGCAGAGCGTCCTTTTGCGTGCCCTGGGTGCCCATCCCGACGTCGAAGTGGACGTCGACGAAGTCGCTGTCGTCCCAAACGACGTCCTTTTGCTCTGTTCCGACGGCCTCACCCGCATGGTCACCGAACCCGAAATTGCCGGCACTTTACAAGCAGAAACCAATCCGGCTTCCGCGGCCCAAAAGTTGATTGAACTCGCAAACGGAAACGGTGGTTTGGACAACGTTACCGTCATCGTCGCGCGTTTCCAGGATGAATCGCCCAAAGGCTGGCTATCCTGGCTCCGGCGAAAGTAAAGGGTCGCGTCGTAAGCGTTTTTCAGGAGTTGTGGTCCTCGAGCGTGCGTGGTTTGCGGGAGGCCATGGGTTTTCGGGAGGGCACGGCTTCAGCTGGGCCAACGAGCCCGGGAATTTAGGGGTTACCCCTGAGGTCAGCAGCGATGGCTCTTATCGGGAAATAGAAATTGCAGAATCCCTCCGCAGGAGGAGGAAAGCATGGCGAAGCTCAGCCTGATGTTCGAAGATAAATTGGTGAAGCAAGTGCCCGTCGGCGCGCGTCCCGTGACCATTGGCCGCTCCCCAGACAACGATTTGCCGGTGGACAATCTGGCCATCTCCAATTACCACGCCCGCGTCTATTTCGAGGCCGGCCGCCTCGTAGTTGAAGATCTCGACAGCCTCAACGGCACCTTCGTCAACGACCTCCGCGTCGAACGCGCCACGCTTCACGACGGCGATTCCATCTGGATCGGCAAGCACCACATTAAAGTCGACGCCTCCGGCGATACGGCTATCGCCTTCGACTCCGGCCGCAAAGCCGCCGCTCCCAAAATTAACGAAACCATGGTCCTCGATACCAAGGTCCGCCGTGACATGCTTCAGCAAGCTGCTGCTTTGGGCGAACGCTCTCAGTTTTCCCCGGGCCGCGTCAAAATGCCTACGCTCGTTGTCCTCAGCGGCAAGGTCGATCAAAAAGAATATCTCCTCACCAACAAGCTCACCGTCATCGGCAAGTCTCCCATGGCCACCATTCGCCTTCGCGGCTGGTTCAAGCCAAAAATGGCCGCGCAGATCAATCAGCGCGACGATGGCTACTATCTCGGCACTGGCGACAAACAGCCTTCCGTCAACGGCGCCCCAATCACCGGCCCCGTTCGGCTAAACGATGGCGACCTGATCGAAGTCTGCGGGGTGCGCATGAACTTCATAATCCGCGAATAGCGCATCCTCCTAGCGATGCCTATTCCTGGTACGGAACCTCCAGACTATGTGCGTGCACCGGGGGTCGGACCTTTAGGTCCGACATAACGGACTCATTGATCTACGGCTTTAGCCGCTGAGGAACTGTCTTGGTCGATGCGACGCCGACTTTACAGGAGCGCCACAAATTCCGCCTGCGTGACCTCTTCTCTCTGTGGTGGCAGCACCGCGCGTCTTTCCTCATCAGCGTCGCCGTCACACTTGTCGCCCTCGCTATCTATTTCTTCACCTTCGTAGGCGACCGCAACACCCCGCTCTTCGATATTCTGAAGCGCTTCGAATACGACACTCTCGACACTCGTTTCCGCTTTCGTCCCGCTCGCCTCACTCCGCCCGATCCTCGCATCGTGGTCGTCTCCATCGATCAGCGCTCCCAGGAAGTTCTCGGCAAATGGCCTTTTTCCCGAAAGTATTTCGGCCAAATGCTGGACGCCCTTCGCGAAGACGGCGCAAAAGTCGTCTCCTTCGACATCACCTTCGAGAAGCCCGACCAGACCGCCGCGCCCGTCCGCGCGCTATGGGCCAAACTCGAACGCGACGCAAAATCCGGCCATCCTCCCGATCCCAAACTCGAGGAACAAGTCCGCGAAATCGCCCGCGAATTCGACGCCGATTCTCAGTTCGCCGCCGCACTACGGCGTTTCGGTCCCGTGGTCCTCGGCAATTTGTATCTTCCGTCTTCGGAAGTGCAGGGAATTGATAGCGACGTTCTCGACAAATACGCGGGCATGGTCCAGTGGTACGCCCTCAATCGCGCCGCTCTGAATCCCGCCACCGGCAAAGCCGATTTTGCCGCTCTTCTCAACAACTATCAGTTCGAGGGCACGCTCTACTCCGCCACCATTGCCAACATCCCGGAACTCGCTCCTCCGGATAACGACGAAAAAACGGCTATCGGTTTCTTCAACATCTCTTCCGACGCCGACGGTGTCCTCCGCCGCGGCCTCCTCGTTCTACCTTTCGGTCGCACCGCCAATCCCGACGACTTCGATCTCTATGGCTCGCTCGAAGTGCAAACCCTTCGCCTGTATCTAGGCCTGAAAACCGAACAGCTCACCGTCAATTACGGGCCAGCCGGAGTCGCTAATCTTCAATTCGCCGATAAACTCAGCGTTAAATCCGATTGGCTTGGTCGCGTGATCATCAATTACCGTGGCCCTGCCGGAACGTATCCGTACCACTCCATCGCCGATGTTGTGCAGCATCGCTTCCCTCCCGGCACCTTCAAGGACAAGATCGTCCTCGTCGGCGCCTCCGCCACCGGCATCGGCGACATGCGCACTCCTCCCTACGGAGGTATCAGCTATCCGGGTCTCGAAGTTCACGCCAACGTCATCGACAACATGCTGAATGGCAACTTCATGGTTCGCGGCGTTCACCAGGAACTCTGGGATATTTTCTTCATTTTTCTTTTTGGCATTCCGTTGGGCACCGCACTGGCCCTCGTCTCTCCCCGCTGGATGTGGTTCGGCCTCGCGTTGCTCATTCCCTTTGGCGCGCTCGTTTATTTCGCTTTCCTTCACGATTGGTGGCTCAACTTCACTCTGCCCGCCGGCGTTCTCACCGCCAACGTCATGCTCGTCTCTCTGTATCGCGCCCTCGTCGAAGAAAAAGAAAAACGCAAAGTCCGCACCGCCTTCGGCCAATATCTCAGCCCGGAAGTGATCCGTCGCCTGCTCCTCAATCCAAAACTGGTCGATCCTCGAAAAACCGAAATCACCGTGCTCTTCAGCGACATTCGCGGCTTCACCACCATCTCCGAAAAACTTGATGCTCAGGAACTCGCCCTCTTTCTCAACTCCTATCTTTCCGACATGACCAAAATCGTTTTCGATACCCACGGCACCCTTGATAAATACATCGGCGACGCGGTCATGGCCTTTTGGGGCGCACCGTATGAAGATCCGCGCCACGCCCTGGACGGATGCAACGCCGCGCTCATCATGATGGCTCGCGTTCGCGAGCTGCAGAAAAAATGGGAAGCCGAAGGCAAGCCCCGGCTCGATATCGGCATCGGGCTCAACTCCGGAGTGGCCAGCGTCGGCAACATGGGCTCCGCGCTTCGTTACGGTTACACCGCCCTTGGTGACACCGTCAATCTCTCTTCTCGTCTCGAAGGTCTCAACAAGGAATACGGCACGCACATCATCGTGAACGAATCCACCTACGCCGCAGCCCAAACGGCCGGCTTTCTTTTCCGCGAACTCGACCTCATCCGCGTCAAAGGAAAACTCCAACCCGTCACCATTCACGAACTCTGCGGCCGCATCTCCGATCTTCAGAAAGACGCGACTCTGACGGATGTCGAAGAGCGTCTTCGCATGTTCGCCGAAGCTCGCGAGCTCTATCGCCAGCGTAATTGGTCCGAGGCGCAGCAAACCTTCGAAGCCATCCTCAAACGTTGGCCAGACGACGGGCCCTCGCGCATGTATTGGAAGCGTTGCCAGGAATATCTATTCGACGAACCGCCCACCACCTGGGACGGCGTGTTCACCATGGAACACAAGTAGCACCGCTCTGGTTCTACACCTACACGATTCTCTTCCTGGTTGGGTGCCGCACCCTAGGTTTTTTAGGGTGCGGGTTTTCTCTTACTTTCCGCCCTGCCGTTAGGACCGCCTTCTGCTTGTCCTGACGAAGGAAGGGAGGCGTCCGCCAATTCATGTACTCCACCCACTGATGTATCAATCCCGAACCACAACCAACGCCCTCCGAAAATCCACCACCCACCATCCAAGAAATCAATGCATCCCACACAAACCACAGCCCTCAATACCAATTTGGTCTCTCGCAACTCCTCCCTCATTTTTCGTAACCAAAACCCCTCCTCCCGCAGTCTAATTACTGAACGCCATGGTCCACCTACAACTTTATTTTTGCCGCGCCTCGCGTTTTCCGGCTTAGGGTTTACACTCACTTTCTATGTGGATTGTCCGATTAGCGCTCTCCAGGCCCTACACGTTTATCGTGATGGCCCTCGTCATTATCCTACTCACGGGAGTGGTCCTTCCGCGCACTCCTACCGATATTTTTCCGGAAATCAACATCCCGGTCATCAGCTTGGTCTGGACCTACACCGGTCTTCAGCCTCAGGAGATGGAGCAGCGCATCACTTCCAACGTCGAGCGCGGCATCACCGTGCTGGTCAACGACGTGGAGCACATTGAATCGCAATCCCTCGGCGGCATTGCGGTCATCAAAATTTTCTTCCAGCCGAACGCCAACATCCAGACCGCCCTGGCGCAAACCACCGCCATCTCGCAGACCTTTCTTCGTCAACTGCCGCCGGGCACCACTCCGCCGTTGGTCATTATCTATTCCGCGTCCACTGTCCCGGTCATGCAGATTGGTCTGACCAGCGATCGCCTTAGCGAGCAGCAACTATTCGACTACGGCAACAATTTCATCCGCACCCAACTCGCCACCGTGCAGGGCGCGGCTATGCCGTTTCCTTACGGCGGCAAACAACGCCTGATCTCCGTCGACATCGACTCCAACTCTCTGCAAGCGAAGGGTCTCTCGGCCAATGACATCGTCAATGCCGTCAACGCGCAGAATCTGATTCTCCCGACCGGTACGGCGAAGCTTGGCACACTGGAATACAACGTCGAGATGAATGGGAGCCCCCGTACCATCTCCGAACTCAACGATCTGCCGGTCAAGACCGTGAATGGCTCTACCGTCTATATGCGCGATGTCGCTCACATCCGCGATGGTTTTTCTCCACAAACCAACGTCGTGCTTGCCAACGGCCAGCGCGGCGTGCTGATGAGCGTCTACAAAACCGGCAATGCCTCTACACTCTCGATCGTCGACCGCGTCAAACAGACTTTGAAGGATTACGAGGGCTCGCGTCCCGAGGGCTTGAATGTAACCACTTTCTTCGATCAATCGCTTTTCGTTCGTGCTGCTATCCAGGGCGTCGTCCGTGAAGGTGCGATAGCCGCCGTCCTCACGGGAATCATGATTCTTCTCTTCCTCGGCAACTGGAAGAGCACCCTGATCATCGCCATCTCCATCCCTCTCTCCATTCTCGTCAGCATCCTGTGCCTCAGCGCTTTGGGCGAAACCATTAACATCATGACCCTCGGAGGTCTCGCGCTGGCCGTCGGCATTCTCGTCGACGACGCTACCGTCGAAATCGAAAACATCAACCGCAATCTGGCCATGGGCAAAGACACCGTTCAGGCCATTCTCGATGGCGCCCAGCAAATCGCTGTTCCGGCATTCGTTTCCACGCTCTGCATCTGCATCGTGTTCATCCCGATGTTCTTTCTTTCCGGCGTGGCCAAATATCTTTTCGTTCCTCTCGCCGAAGCGGTCATCTTCGCCATGTTGGCCTCCTATATGTGGTCGCGCACCATCGTCCCGACCATGGCCATGTATCTTCTCAGTGCCGACGATGAATACGATCCGGAACGCCATCGCGGCGAAAAAATGGGTTTTTTCCGCCGCTATCAGCAAGCCTTCGAACACACGTTCGAGCGCTTCCGCCACGGCTACCGCACCGCGCTAACTTCCATCCTCGAACACGCGTGGCTTTTTGCTTCGTGCTTCCTTATATTTTGCGTGCTCTCCGCCGGTATCAGCGCTTTTCTGGGGCGCGACTTCTTCCCCAGCGTGGACGCCGGTCAGATCCGCCTGCATTTCCGCGCCCGCACCGGTCTGCGCATCGAAGAAACCGCCCGCCTTGCGGATCAGGTGAATTCGACAATCCGCCAAACCATCCCGGAAAACGACGTCGTCACCGTCCTCGACAACGTCGGCCTGCCGTACTCTGGTCTAAATCTCAGTTACAGCAACTCCGGCACTATCGGCACTTCCGATGCCGAAATCCTGGTCCAACTCAAGCCCGAGCGCGGCAAACCTACCTCCTACTACATCAATCAACTTCGCGAGCGCCTTCCCAGGGACTACCCTGGCGTGCAGTTCTTTTTCCAGCCGGCGGATATCGTTACGCAAATTCTGAACTTTGGTACGCCTGCTCCCATCGATATCCAGATCACTGGCATGAATCAGCCCGCGAATTACGCGCTGGCTTCGAAGCTCTCCAACCAGATACGCCATGTCCCCGGCGCCGTGGACGTGCACGTTCAGCAAGCCTTCGACGCGCCCAC
>Ga0070765_100001234_pt1 | contig 15498 bp, 8 predicted proteins | sample HubBroMetageWFT5_FD_71516 | JGI IMG/M metagenome (GOLD analysis project Ga0070765, IMG submission 71516) | Warmed and freeze-thawed soil microbial communities from the Hubbard Brook experimental Forest, New Hampshire - Hubbard Brook CCASE Soil... | ecosystem: Environmental > Terrestrial > Soil... | reverse complement strand
TTTTCCATTTCGTCCTGATCTTTACGCGATGCCAAAAGCCTACCCTCCCTCTTGGCCGTCCGAAAAAAATTGCGCCATGAAAGCTACGGCGGTGATCACTCGCTCGTAATGCATGCGCATGGGCGCGAGAATGCCAAGTGTTCCCTGCACCTGGTCGTTAGATGAATAAGAGGCCGAAACGAGCGCAAGATGTTTTCCGCCATTCGATATTTTATCAAGACCGAGCTCCACATGCACAGGCTCGGGAGATTCAATGCAGCCGCTCAACAGCGCGATCAGCCGGTCCTTTTCTTCAATGGCCTCCAGAAGCTCCCGCAACTGTTCCTGGTTGGTAAAATCAGGCGAAGTCGCAAGCAGCGCCGCGCCTTCCACGTAAATCTTGCGGTCGGCGCCGTCGCCCAGAATGCTCGGATCGCATAGCATCAACGCGTCGTCCGCCATCCGGCCATACTGCTCGCGGTCGCGGTCGAGCTGTTTGCGCAGGTCGGCGCGCATCGCCTCCAGGGTCCAACCCGTGTAGTGATGATTTAAGTAGTCCGCGATGTGGTCCAAGTCTTCCTGCCGGAATGCCCGCTCGGGCCGAATCAATTTGTCCCGCGCCAGACCGCCGCCGGAAATCAGTACTACCAGCACGCGGCTGTCCGGCAAAAGCAAGAACCGCAAATGCTCCATCACGCTGCGCGCCAGCGGCGGCGAAATAAAAATACCCAGGCCACGCGAAACTGCTGCCAGCACGTGGCTCGCCCGCTCCATCACCGCTTCTGGCGTTTGCGCCGCCTCGAGTTCGCGGCGAATCCATTGACGGTCTTCCGGACTAGCGGTAGCCTGTGCCGCCACCTGCTCCACAAAAAATCGATAGGCCGCCGCCGTCGGGACCCGTCCCGCCGAAGTGTGCGGCTGATAAAGCAGGCCCTCATCTTCCAGATCGGCCATCACGTTGCGAACGGTCGCCGAACTCAGCGGCTCGATATGGCGCCGCGAAATGCTGCGCGAAGACACCGGCTCGCCGGTCTCGATGTAAGCGCGCACCACGTCGGTCAGAATCTGCTGATGTCGTTTTTGCTGCAGGATCGTTGGACTCATGGTTTAAAGCAGGCTACTCCCGGGCCGGCGCCGCAGTTTCATGGCGGCCCATCCTTGTGATTTAGTCTAGTCGGTGCAGCCGAAAGCGTCAACCGCCGCTGGAAAGGCCATGCGCGGGCTAAGCACGCCCCTATTCGCAAAAGGATTCCTCGCTTGCTTGGTTGCAGCGCGTAGCATAATGTGTATTCGAATTTTTCCGCGGTTGTACCTCGATGCGATTTCAGCTCTGGGGATGTGAATGGTGCGAACTTCGTTCACTATCTTTTTTGCCGCCGCCCTACTATGGTCGGCGCGCGGCGTATGGGGACCGCAGCTGCCGGTTGCGAATAACCATACAAGCCCGCCAGCCAACATCTCGACGAACAACGACCTCTCGACACGCGTAGTCGCCTACAAGATCGACGCGAAACTCAACACCTCCGACCATTCGATTGACGCCACCGAAACGCTGGTCTATCGCAACCTTACCGGCCAGCCCCAGCAAACTTTTCCGTTCCATCTATATTTGAATGGATTTCAGCCTCAATCGACTTTCATGACCGAAACCCGCATCTCCGGAACCCGTGGCACCGGACCCGACGCTGGCTGGGACGATAAGCATCGCGGGGCTATCACGGTGAGCAAACTCGAGGTCGAGGGTGCCGGCGATCTCACCAGCAAAATGGAATTCATCCATCCCGATGACGATAACGTGAACGACCGTACCGTCTTTCAAGTGACCTTGCCCAAACCGATTGCGCCCGACGCGTCCGCGCGGTTCCGTATGACTTTCCACGACGAGCTTCCTGAGGTCCTTCACCGCACCGGCTACAAACGCGATTTCTACATGGTTGGGCAGTGGTTTCCGAAAGTTGGCGTATGGTGGAAAAACGCGTGGAATTGCCATCAATTTCACGCTGACTCGGAATTCTTCGCGGATTTCGGAACCTTTGAGGTCAACCTTACGCTGCCGCAGGACGAAATCGTCGGTGCGGGCGGTGACTTACTTTCGACCGCCGACAATCCCGACGGCACCAAGACCGTGAAATTCCATTCCGAAGACGTGCACGATTTTTCGTGGACCGCGAGCCCTCATTACACTGTCATCGAAGATTCCTGGACCGGGAGCGCGGGACCGGTAAAAATTCGCGTGCTCATGTCTCCGGGAAACATGCCTTCTGCACCGCGATACGTTCAGGCTTTGAAAGGAACGCTCGCTTGGTATGACCAATGGATTGGCCCCTACCCCTATGACCGCATCACCGTAGTAGATCCTCCGCACGGCGCCTTCGACGCCGGAGGAATGGAATATCCCACTCTGTTCACTGCGGGGACTACCTGGTTCATGCCCAAGGGTGTTCTCGCGCCGGAAGACGTGGTGAATCATGAATTCGGTCATCAGTATTGGTATGGCATGGTGGCGACGAACGAATTCGAAGATGCCTGGCTCGACGAGGGCATCAACAGCTACGTGGAAGCCAAATCTATGGCGGCGCTGTACGGGCAAGATACTTCGATACTCAATTTACCTTTCGCCTCCGCCAGCAACGCGCAACTGATGCGAATCGAATACATATCTTTTGCAGATACCGATCCCATCAGTCGTTTTTCCTGGAAGTTCATCAACGACGATGCCTACGGCTCGGTGACCTATGGCAAGACTGCCACCGTCCTGCTCACACTTGAAAAAATCGTCGGCGAAGACACTATGCGCGCGGCGCTTCACGAATATTTCTTGCGCTACCGCTTCAAGCACCCCACTGGCGAGGATTTTCTGAAGACAATCGAAGACGTTTCACACCGAGACCTGAAGTGGTACTTCGATCAAGCCGTTTACGGCACCCGTGTTCTCGACTACGACATCTGGGACGCGCACTCCGACCGCTTGAATTGGTGGCAGAAAGAAGCTTTCGCTAAAGATTCGAGCAACGAAATTCATCGCACCTACGTCACGGTTCACCGCAAAGGCGACTTCATTCTTCCTGTCGACGTGGTCGTCAAATTCGACGACCAATCTTCGGTCACCGAACACTGGGACGGCCGCGACCGCTGGATTCGCTACCAGTATGATCGCAGGGCAACGCTGGTTTCCGCTCAGCTGGACCCCGGAAACCAAATCTGGCTTGACAGAAATTCTTTTAACAACAGTTACGTCGTCCAAGAAGACCGGCGAGCGATCCACAAACTGCAAAATATTTGGATTTTTGGCAGCGAATGGCTCTCGCTATTGCTGTCCTGGGTCTCCTAGCGGGAATTGGAAGGAGTGATGGATTTGGTGTCCACCGCAAGGCCGAAAACGTTCGCAGCCGGCGCCGCGCTCGTGTGGCGCTGGCAACGAATCGTTTGGTGGATCTTCGTCGTCAATCTCATCCTCGCGCGTTTTGCTACCCGCGGAATGGTCGAGCACGCGGCTCCGGTGCTCAACCACAGCCTGGCTTCCGAACGTCTTGTGAACGGCTTCGATGTCCCGGCGATGCTCGAGCTGGTCATCCAACCCGATTCCCCGCTCGAAGCCCCCGGTCCTGCCGTCTTTCACTATTCGGTAATCTTCGCGATTTTCATGATTTTCGCCACCGGCGGCATTCTGGCAACCTATGTGTTCGACGCCAAGCCCACCACCACCGCGTTCTTCGAAGCCTGCGGACACCATTTCTGGCGCTTCATCCGCCTCTTGATTTACCTGCTGCTCGCCTTCATCCCCGTCGGAATTCTCGTTGCGATTTGCGGCGGAATCTACAACCGCATCGAAGCCAATTCCGATTCTCCGTATTCTTCTTTTTACTTTTTGTTGGCTGCCGCCTCGGTCGTTTTTCTTCTCTTGATGCTCCTGCGGCTTTGGTTCGACCTGGCGCAAGTGATCGCCGTGGCCGACGACGAGACCAGAATGCATCGCACGTTACGGCGCGCAGCTTCCCTGCTATGGCGCAACTTCGGTTCGTTATTTTGGCTTTATCTGCGAATCAGTTTACTGGCGTGGATTTTCAGCGCTCTCGGGCTGAACCTCTGGATGAATCATCTGGGTCGGCAATCTACCACCGCTGCATTTCTGCTGGCCCAGGTAATCGTCGTGTTCTGGACCGGAGCGCGCTTGTGGCAGCGCGCATCGGAAGCTTTGTGGTATCGCGAATATCAGGCCACCAGCGTGACCGAGCCGGCCGTCTCTCCCCCGCCAACGATCGACCCCGCGCCCGTGCCCTACATCAGCGCAATGAACTGAACGATCATCCGCGTCACCAAATGCGGCATCGCAATTCTTCCTTGCGAACCATCGGCGAGTCCGCCCTGCATCCCCAAGCTTTCGCAAACGCCGGCATATTCGAGAGCGGCCCCTTCACGCGATACGGTCCCAATGGATGAGGATTGGTCGCCACGATCATCCGGCCATATTCAGGACGGAAACTTCCCGCCCAAATCTGCGCGAACGCGAGAAAAAATCGCTGTTCCGGAGTGAATCCATCGATCTTCGCTGGTTCAGGTTTTCCCTCGAACGATTTTTCCAAAGCGGCGTAGGCAATCGTCAGACCGCCCAAGTCCGCGATGCTCTCGCCTTCCACCAGCTTGCCGTTTTCATGCAGTCCCGCTTCCACTTCGAATTCGTCAAACTGTTTCGCGATGCAATCTCCGCGTTCTTTGAAATTCTTCAGGTCTTCGGCGGTCCACCAATTTTTCAAATTGCCTTGGGCGTCGAATTTCGCTCCTTGGTCGTCAAACCCATGCGTCATCTCGTGGCCGATCACCGCTCCGATTCCTCCGTAATTCATGGCATCGTCGCGGTCCGCATCGTAAAAAGGCGGCTGCAGAATTCCGGCGGGGAATACGATCTCATTCATCGAGGGGTTGTAATACGCGTTGACCGTCGGCGGCGTCATACCCCATTCGGTGCGGTCAACCGGCTTGCCGATTTCCGAAAGATCGTGCGCCATATCAAACTGGCCGCCGCGAAGGACGTTCTCCACGTACGGCCCGCGATCCACTTTGTAGGGCGAATAGTCCCGCCACTTATCCGGATAACCAATCTTGATCATGATGGCATCCAGCTTAGCGGCCGCTTGCTTCCGCGTTTCCGGACTCATCCAATCCAACGTTGCAAGATCATCGCGCAAGGCGTCCATCAGATTCTTCACCATGGCCACTGCTTTGGCTTTCGATTCCGGGGGGAAATTCGCCTTCACGTAATATTGTCCCAGCGCCTCGCCTAGGTTTGCGTCCGTCGCTTGGACGCAACGCCGCCAGCGCGGCAGTATTTCAGCGGTTCCCTGTAGTGTCTTCCCATAAAAACTAAAATTCTCGTCCACGAACTTTGACGAAAGCGCCGGCGCGGCACTGTGCAGCAAGTGCCAGCGCAAATACACCTTCCAGTCCGCAAGAGGAACCGACGTTAGCGACGCATCCACGACCTTGAAGAATTCCGGCTGGCCGATGTTCATGTCCGTGACGGCTGGCGAACCCACCTCGCTAAAATACTCAGCCCAGGCAAAATGGGGAGTCAACTCGCGGAGTTGCGCCAGCTCCATTTTGTGATAGATCTTGTCCGGATCCCGCGTCTCCACCGGCGTCATCGAAGCTTTTGCAAACGAACTCTCCAGCGCCATCACGGTCTTGGCTTCCGCGGCCGCCGTCGTTTCGTCATCACCTGCCAGTCTAAAGATGTTGGCTACGTGTTGCAGGTAAGCCGCTCGTAGCTTCTCGGACTTCTCATCTTCCTTCGTGTAGTAATCGCGGTTGGGCATTCCCAGTCCGCCTTGCCTGGCCGCAGCGATCACCAAAGCGCTGTTTTTAAAATCCTGCTCCGAACTGAACCTGAAAACCGCGCGTACTCCTTGGTTTTGAAGATGAGCGATTTCCGCCTGCAGCGACGCCGTATCATGAATATCCGAAATGCGCCGAAGTTCCGGCAGCAGGGGTTTCAGGCCCGCTGTCTCAACCGCAGACTCATCCATACAGCTTGCGTAGAAATCTCCAATCTTCTGCCAGTTGGAACCGGCTGCGGCATTCTTGTCCGCTGCCGCTTGGTCCAGGATCTTGCGCAGCGCCGTCTCGTTGTCCTGACGAAGCTTGTTGAACGTGCCCCAGGTCGGATAAGCCGCCGGAATCGGATGGCTCTTCACCCAGCCGCCGTCTGCGAATTGAAAGAAGTCGTCACATGGCGATGCCGTCCGGTCTAGATTCGAAAGATCGAATCCATGTCCCGACTGTTCGTCGGCAACCCCGGCGTTGCAGCCGGCTTCGCTCGGAATTCCCGCCCCAATCGTTACAAGGGCAGCTTGCGAATCTGCGTTCTGCGCCGCGAGTCGCAGCGGTGAAACCATAGCCAATATGCCCAGCAGAGCAAGCGAAACAGGTCGAATCATGGAATGGCCTCTTTTAAGAGATTTTAAATTTCATACGCCATACCTACCCTTGGCGACCGAGCAAACATTCCTGGAGGAGTGGGGCGAAGCGTCATATCCGAGCGCGCTAAAGGATTGTGCAGCGACACTTCTGCCGTGTCAACGGGTCCCGCTCTTCGCCACGGCCTAGTTTTCGCCCGTAAATTCTTGATATTGACACTCTATAGGAGCTAACGTATTGTCCTACAGAGCGTCTATAGGAGAAATATGACCCAAGACCAAACCAATCTCCTCCAGGGTACGCTGGACATGATGATTCTGAAGTCCCTTGCCCTGGACGAAATGCACGGCCTCGGCATCTCGCGCCGCATTGAACAGATAACCAAAGGTACCTTCCAGGTCAAGCCCGGCTCCCTGTTTCCCGCTCTTCACCGCATGGAGGAAGAAGGCTGGCTCAGTTCCTCCTGGGGCGAGTCTGAAAACAATCGCCGCGCAAAGTTTTATCGGCTCACGAAGGCTGGCCGCCGCCAGCTCGAATCGGAAACCCAGCGCTGGGGCCGCATTTCACTGGCCATCGCCCGCGCTCTGGAAGCGTCTTAAGCAGGCGCTGGTTGTAGGGAGCAGCCATCATGCCAATGCTTTCGCGGATCGCCAGCTGTTGGCGAAGCATCTTCGCCAAGCGGCAATCCGACCGTGACCTCGACGACGAAGTTCGCGCCTACGCCGAGCTCTTGGCCGGCGACAAGCTGCGTGACGGCATGACACCAGAAGAGGCGCGCCGCTCCGCTCGAATAGAGATGGGGGGTATCGAACATGTGAAGGAAGACGTCCGTGAAGCCCGCGCCGGCGCCTGGCTCGATTCCCTGCTGCAAGATTTGCGCTACGGCGTCCGCATGCTGCGTAAAGATCCTGGATTTACCGCCACCGCCGTCCTCACCCTAGCCCTCGGCATCGGCGTCAATACCTCAGTGTTTTCGCTCATATACTCCCTGGCCATCCGGCCGTTCTCGGTGAAAGACCCTGGAAACATCGTGAGCGTGTATGAGGAGTTTCGCGGTCACTATTCGCGCGGTGTTTACGGCAACCCTAATCTCCTGTCATATCCGGAATACGCGGAGTACCGCGACCGTAGTCAAGCTTTCAACGGACTCGCCGCGTATGCGCCCGCCTCGCTTTCGCTTCGTGGGTCGAAAACCGCAGCAATATCAGGTCTGCTCGTCTCCTGCAATTATTTTGATGTGCTGGCTGACGGCTTCGGACCGGGGCGCCCCTTTGCGCCGGAAGACTGCCAACCGTCGGGTGCAAGCGCACTCGCCGTGATCAGCGACGCATTCTGGCAGAGTCATTTCGGAGGCAATCCAGCGGTTCTCGGAAGAAAGCTCGCGCTAAACCGAGGAGTGTTTACCATCGTCGGCGTTGCCGCAAAGAATTTCAAGGGCACCGAAATGCAACCGCCAGACGTTTGGATTCCGCTCGCCATGGCGCCGCTGGTAATGCCCGACGAATTCCACACCTATGATTGGCTCTCGCTCACCAATGTCAGCTGGCTCAATGTTGTCGGCCGGCTAAAGCCTGCGATCTCGCACAAGCGAGCCGAAGCCGAATTGGCTGTTCTGGTCCATAGGTTCGACTCCGATTACCCGGGGCGACAGACTCTTGTAATCGTGAATTCCGGCGCCTATTTGAACAACCCGGAGATACGCACGAAGGGCGCATGGGTGGCCGCTGCAATCCTCGCAATCGCCGCTTTCGTCCTCATCATTGCATGCGTGAACCTGATGAATCTCCTGCTGGCGCGAGCATCCACTCGTTTTCAAGAAATGGGCATACGCATGGCTCTAGGCGCAAGTCGCCTGCGATTGGTGCGCCAACTACTCTCGGAGAGTATTTTGCTGGCAGTCTTTGGAGGACTTGCCGGTCTTCTTGTGGCCGTGTGGCTCCCGCCGATTCTGATCAGAGGGCTGCCCGAAATGCCTGTCAGTCCGCAAGTCGACCTGCATCCGAATTTCACTATCCTGGCGTACGCATTCCTCACTTCATTAGCGGCGGCGCTTATGTGCGGGCTCGAGCCGGCGATGCAGTCCACCGAGCTTCGCCTAGCCACCGGCCGAAGCGCGGGTGGTCCATTCGCTCACACTTCGCGCTACGCTCGGCTGCGCAACTTGCTGAGCAGCGCCCAGGTGGCGGGATGCGCGATGCTTCTTATTGCGGCGGGACTTCTAGTCCGCGGGCTGCATCGCGCCGAATCAGCAAGCCCCGGCTTTCTTACTAAGAACATCGTTGTCGTTTCCACCGACCTCTCCAACAACGGATACACCGCCAGCCGCGCCCGAATCTTCAACCGCGAGCTGCGCGATCGTCTTCTCGCTCTGCCCGGCGTCGTCGGCGTGGCGCAATCGGCCGTATTGCCCTGTGTCACTGGCGATTTGGAAGGCGTAACACTTCCCGACCGCAATCGGTCCGAAACTTCAGAACTCATCTGGGCTAATTTTGTCTCGTCTGATTATTTCCAAACCATGGGGATCTCTCTGCTGCGTGGTCGCGTCTTTACAGAGCGCGAAGCGCAAACCAGTGGCCCCGTTCCAGCTGTGATCAGTGTGGCTATGGCTCAGAGATTCTGGCCGAATTCTGATCCGCTCGGCAAACTATTCCGCGACCCAAAGACCACCTACCAAGTCACAGGTATCGCGCCAGATGTTCAAAACTCTCATCTCGGTCAAACCGACGGGCCGTTCTTTTACGGCGCCGAACTCGCCGACACTGCGCTGGATGCGAAGATTTTCGTGCGCACGAGCCCCCATACCCCGGCGATTGACCCGCTTGTTCGGGAATTGGTTGGTCAACTCGATCCGAACGTAATGCCCACGACCGAGTCTTTCGAGCAGGTGCTGGAGACGATTCTGGCGCCGCCAAGAACCGTCGCCCTATTGATCGCCATCCTCGGTTTGCTTGCAATGATCCTGGCGGTGGTGGGCGTGTCGGGAGTCATAGCGTATGCCGCGAGCCAGCGTACGCACGAAATTGGCGTTCGCATGGCCCTGGGAGCGCATCCGCAGGACATCATGGCTATGTTCTTGCGGCAAGGCGCGAAGGTTGCCGCAATCGGACTCGCCATCGGCCTTGCGCTCGGTGCCGCAGCCTCCCAGTTGCTTTACGCCGCATCAATCTTATTTGGAGTTAGCTCGCTCGATCCTCCGACGTATTTGACGACGGCGATTGTCCTTGCGAGCGTAACGATGATCGCCTGTTACGTCCCGGCGCGCCATGCTACGCGCGTCGATCCTATGATTGCGCTGCGTCACGAATGACATGGCTCGCTTTCCCAAACAGAGGAACAATATGAGAACGCTCTCTCGTGTGACGAGCTTCTTGCGGAATATTTTCAGCGACGGTGGCAACGATCGTGACCTCCACGACGAGGTACATGCATTTGTTGAGCTGCTAGCGGAGGAAAAATTACGCGAGGGTATGACCCCGGAAGATGCCCGCCGCGCCGCGCGAATGGAACTGGGCGGCATCGAGCAGGTAAAAGAAGACGTGCGAGAAGTCCGCGCCGGCGCCTGGCTCGATTCCGTTTTACAAGACTTGCGCTTCGGCATCCGCATGCTGCGCAAAAATCCCGGCTTCACCTGTATCGCCGTACTCACCCTCGCTCTGGGCATCGGCGCCAACACCGCCATCTTTTCCGTCGTCGACGCGGTTCTCCTAAGACCGCTTCCCTATTACCAACCGGATCGCCTTGTCACCATATCCGAGAGTAGTTCCCCGAACGACCTCGCTACTCGTCAAGCCGTTGCCCCCGGCAATTATCTAGACTGGCGTGATGAAAACCGCGTTTTCACTCAGGTCGTAGCTGTCGATAGCATCGGTTTCAGCCTCACCGGCGCTGGACGGCCTGAACGGCTGGTGGCTGCTGCCATTTCTGCAAATGCTCTCGGGATGCTGGGCCTGCGTCCGGAGCTTGGTCGTGAAATCGACGCGAGCGATGACCGCCCAAACGCCAGCCCTGTAGTATTGCTCAGTGATGCTCTCTGGAGGCGCCGCTTCAACGCCAGTGATGACATCCTCGGCAAAACGATTCACTTGGGTACGATCCCATACACCGTTATCGGAATCCTTCCAGCCGGTTTGAAATTCCCGCAGGAGGAGGTCGACCTCTGGGTTCCGCTGGAACGCCATATCGTGCCTAAAGAAATGCATTGGCGTAATTCGCATTATCTCGATGTGTACGCGCGTTTGAAGCCCGACGCCACGCTTTCGCAGGCGCGTGATCAGATGAACTTCATTGCCGTCTGGCTCAAAAAAACCTATTCTGATTCGAATAGTGGTGCCGCCACGATTGTCCTGCCGTTGCAGCGTGACCTAGCCAACGGTATCCGTCCCGCGTTGCTCGCATTGCTCGCGGCTGTAGGGCTTGTTTTGCTCCTAGCTTGCTCCAACATCGCCAATCTCCTCGTGGTTCGTGCGATGCGGCGCGAGAAGGAGCTGTCGGTCCGTGTCGCACTGGGAGCCGGCAACTTGCGTCTAGCTCGTCAACTTGTCACTGAGAGCCTCTTGCTAAGTTTCGTCGGCGGCCTGGTCGGCCTCTTTGTCGCTGGCTGGGTCCGCCAGGCTCTGCTGGCACTGCGTCCCGAAAGCCTGCCCCTCTACAACCCTGTCCGCACGGACTTCCGTGTCCTGCTATTCACTCTTATAGTTTCTGCCTTGACTGGAATTCTGTTCGGGCTGGTGCCGGCATTCCGTGCGCTTCACGCAGACGTCAACCTCGCTTTAAAGAACTCTTCCCGGGGCGTCACTTCCGGGTTCAGCGCGCATCGTTTTCGCGACCTGCTGGTCGCAGGCGAAATCGCCATCTCTTTCATCCTTCTCATCGGTGCCGGACTTCTAATCCGCAGCTTCTTGCATCTCCGCAGCGCCGACCTCGGTTTTCGCACCGACCACATCTTGACCGTACGCGTGTCTATTCCCGAGGATAAATACCCTCAAGATGCCCAGGTCGTCACCTTCTACAGCCGCTTGCTCGATCAGGTGCGCTCCCTACCAGGAGTAGAGGCTGTGGGCATGGTGAGCTTCCTTCCTCTGGACGGCCACGACTTCGACAACAGTTTCGACATCCTCGGCCGCGCTCCTTTCCCGCCTGCGGATCGCGAATATCCGCTGGTACGCTTCGTCGATTCCCGATATTTCTCCGTCCTTGGAATTCCGCTACTTCGCGGTCGCGCATTTGACGACCGCGACCGCGCGTCCGCGCCTCGCGCCCTTATCATCAGCGACTCCATGGCTCGGCGTTACTGGCCCCACGGGAATCCCCTCGGAGAGCACTTGAAGGTCTATCTCGGACTAGATCAAAGCCCTTGGGAAATCGTCGGCATCGTGCGCGATGTGCGCACCGATATCGCCGCCGACCCAGAACCCATGATGTATTTTCCGTATTCCCAAATGCCTTACCGCTTTATGGTGCTCACCGTGCGTACGCGGGCGGACGCCAAAGCAATGGCCGAAACAATTCGTGTCGCTACAAATTCGATTGATCCCGATCAGCCTCTCTCCCAGGTACGCACCCTGGACCAATTAACGGCGGCATCACTGGTGCCCTGGCGTTTCTCCACAACGCTGTTCGGTGCATTTGCCGCGCTTGCCCTCTTGCTCGCCAGCGCGGGCGTTTACGGTGTCATTTCATACACCACGGACCAGCGCACCATGGAAATCGGCATCCGCATGGCTCTCGGAGCCCAGCCACGCGACGTGTTGTGGCCAATCGTGTATCGCGGGCTGGGCCTTTGTCTGGCGGGCATTGTCACAGGGTTACTGGCGGCCAGTTATCTTTCGCGATTCCTTATCACCCAGCTTTACGAAATTGCGCCTACAGACGCGCCCACGTTCGCCGGAATTACCGTTCTTCTTGTCACCGTCGGGTTCGCGGCGACTTACATTCCAGCGCGGCGGGCCACTCGCGTCGACCCAATGATCGCACTGCGTTATGACTGAACTGAAACGGAAACTCTCATATTAGGAAAGGGACGAATATGCCGATCCTCTTGCGGGTAGCCAGCTTATTCCGAAATGTTTTCGGCAAGCAATGCCACGACCAGGATCTCGACACCGAGTTGCGCTCATACATTGAACTGCTGGCGACAGAAAAAATGCGAGAAGGCCTGCCCCTGGAAGAAGCACGTCGCATCGCCCGCATCGAACTCGGCGGCATCGAACAAGTAAAAGAAGACGTTCGCGAAGCCCGCGCCGGCGCCTGGCTCGATTCCCTGCTGCAAGATCTGCGCTACGGCGTGCGCATGCTCCGCAAAAATCCCGGCTTCACCACCGTCGCCGTCCTCACACTGGCCCTCGGCATCGGCGCCAACACCGCAATTTTCTCCGTCGTCAATGCCGTCCTGCTTCGCCCGCTGCCTTACGCCAGCCCTCAGCAACTCGTGGTTATCAGGGAAACGTCTCAGAGGGTCGGCATTCATTCCCCTTCTTACCCAGATTTTCTCGATTGGCGCAAACAGAGCCGGACGATTGCGCACATGGCCGCAATCAATAACCGGGCCTTCAACTTGTCCGGCGTCGCTCAGCCCGAAAATATCACCGGCTACGCAGTCTCTCCGAATTGTCTTTCGATGCTCGGCGTGCGTCCTGTTCTTGGTCGCGATTTTCTGCCAGCCGAAGAAGCTCCTGGCGCCGCTCCTGTGGTCATGCTCAGTTACGCCCTGTGGCAATCCCATTTGGGCGCCGATCCCGACGCCGTCGGCAAATCCATCACGCTCGACGGACGCAGTTTCGAAATAATCGGTGTTCTTCCGCCCAACTTCCGCCTCGACGATAAGACCGACGCGCTGGCCCCCATCGGCGTCTGGGTCGCCGATATGATGGACCGCGGCGATCGCGGAGACATGGAAGTGCTCGCACGCCTCGCGCCCGCTTCAACTTTTCAGCAGGCTCGCGCGGAGTTGGACACCATTGCGGTCAACCTGCAAAAAGCATATCCGGTCCAGAACGCCGATATAGGAATCGACGTCGTAACGCTTCGCGACCAGTTGGTAGGCGACACTCGTCCAGCCATTCTCGTGCTTTTCGGCGCCGTCGTGTTCGTGCTTTTGATCGCCTGCGTCAACGTCGCGAATCTGTTTCTGGTGCGCGGGGCGGCCAGGTCCAGAGAAATTGCTGTTCGCCAAGCTTGCGGGGCCAGCCGCAGCCGCGTGGTCCGTCAGATGCTAACTGAAAGCTTTCTCCTCGCTGCCATCGGAGGCGCATTGGGAATCCTGATCGGAGCGCTGGGCGTTTTAGGTCTGAAACATTTGATCTCGGCCGACGCTCTTCAAGGCGTAACCATCGGAATCGATCGCCATGTCATGCTGTTCAGTGCTGCGATGGTCGTGTTCGTCGCGACTGCTTTCGGGCTCGTTCCGGCCTGGCAAGCTTCGCAGCCGCGCGTGCAGGAAACCTTGAAAGAAGGGGGAAGAAGCGCCACATCCAGCGTTGCGCAACATCGCTTGCGCGGCGTTCTGGCCATGGCCGAAACCGCACTCGCTCTGATTCTTCTGGTCGGTGCAGGCCTGATGATGAAAAGCATGTATCGCCTGCTCCAGGTAAATCCCGGCTTCCAGTCCGATCGCGTGCTGACCATGGAGTTGGATTTGCGCACGGCGCAGTATTCCAAATCATCTGCCAAGACAAATTTTTGGCAGCAATTGCTGGAAAAAGTTCGCGCCATCCCCGGAGTGGAAAACGCCGCGCTTGGCACCGTCGTTCCACTCACAGGCAATCATAGCCGCAGCGACATCACAATCGAAGGAATACCAGTCCCCGATCCCGGAAAGTTTCCGCATCCCGACTATCACGTGGTCAGCGCGGATTACGCCAATGTCCTTAGCATCCCATTGAGGCGAGGCCGAAATTTCAGCGATGCCGACACGGAGACCGCTCCGCCGGTTGCTTTGGTCAACGCCACCATGGCGCGCCGCTACTGGCCCGACGAAGACCCGACGGGTAAGAGATTCCACTGGGGGCACCCCGGAGCGAAAGATCCCTGGATTACGATCGTCGGCGTTCTCGGTGACACGAAACTCTACGGCCTGGCCAACCCCGCGCGACTTGAAATCTATCTGCCATTTCGACAGGAACCTCAGACCAACATGTATTTGGTCCTGCGCTCGGCCGTCGACCCCGCAAGCCTCACTTCAGCCGTCCGTGCCGTCGTCCAAACCATCGATAAGGACCAGCCGGTATTCAACGTCACTACCATGCGGCAGTTGGTGGACGATTCTGTTTCGACGCCGCACCTCACGCTTGTCCTCCTCGGTCTGTTCAGCGGACTCGCGCTGGTCCTCGCCGCCATCGGTATCTACGGTGTCATCTCCTACAGCGTGCAGCAACGCACGCACGAGATCGGCATCCGCATGGCCCTCGGCGCGCAACGCAGCAACGTTCTTCGCCTCGTGGTTAGCGAGGGCGTCAAACTCGCCGCCATTGGAATCGCGATCGGCGTCACCGCAGCCCTCGGCCTGATGCGCTTGCTAACCAGTTTGCTTTTCGGCGTCAGGGCGAGCGATCCGGTCACCTTTGCAGCAGCCGCGGGAATTCTCCTGCTCGTCGCCGTCGCCGCCTGCTACCTTCCCGCCCGCCGCGCCATCGCCGTTGACCCCATGGTCGCCCTGCGCTACGAATAATCCTCGTTCCCCTTATGCCTGCAGGAATCTGGTACCAAGCAGTCTGGCCGTACCGGTACGAAGAAAATCACCTCATACGCAACGATCCCGATTTACAGCGGCTACTAGCCGTGTAATACTTCGCGATAGTTTGGGAGGTCATCCATGGGCACTCACTCGCAGCGCTTTCGCCTTAGCCGCATCCTGTTGTCAGGAAGCTTACTTTGCGCGCTGGGGGTTCCAGCCTTCGCCGGTGACGGCACGGGCAAGCCCGCCGACGCCGCGGTGCCCAATGCCAACGCAGCCAACCCAAGGCCAGCGACGTCGCCTAAGCCGGATCGCGAGAAAAAAATCTATACAAATGAAGACGTCGAAGCCCTCGCGCGAAATTATGGGGCCTCCAATGTCGGCAATGCGACGCCGGCCATCTCGTCTGCGCCCGCTGACGGGCAGCAGCCTCC
>Ga0070765_100001233_pt1 | contig 15508 bp, 15 predicted proteins | sample HubBroMetageWFT5_FD_71516 | JGI IMG/M metagenome (GOLD analysis project Ga0070765, IMG submission 71516) | Warmed and freeze-thawed soil microbial communities from the Hubbard Brook experimental Forest, New Hampshire - Hubbard Brook CCASE Soil... | ecosystem: Environmental > Terrestrial > Soil... | reverse complement strand
GGCGATCTCGAACACTGGCAATACGACACGTTCCAAGCGCACTGGCGCGTGCGCACCATCGAAGACGCCTTCGTCACGTTCGCGCTCAATCCCGACGGCAGCATCGACAGCGCAAGAATGGCCGCAGTCTCTCCGCTGGCCGATTTCAGCTTCGACTACCAGGACCTGCTTTTGAAACCGGAGCCAGAAAAGAAATAGGAAAGCTCGAGGGTGCCCCGTCCTTGTCCTGCCGGTGTTCGGCAGGACAGAGCCTGCCCTGAGCGGAGCCGAAGGGGCGGGGATTTTGATTCCCGACGCTGTTGAAAGCTCACGCCGCAGATGAGCGCAACCCTAACCAACCCGTCCTTCCCGGAGGCCGTCCAGCCGCAGAGCAAAGTCCTGCGCCGCGAACTCGGCATCGCCGATCTCGCGTTGGCGCAGATTCTGATCGTCATCGTGCCCGAATTCTTCGGTACAGCAGTGAAGGCCGGCCCCGCGCACGTCGTGCTGTGGCTGCTGGCGATTCTTCTCTTCTTCGTTCCGCAGGCGCTGGTGGTCGCGCACCTCAACCGCTTGATGCCTCTCGAAGGCGGACTCTACGAGTGGGCGCGCCTGGCCTTCGGTGACCGCGTGGGATTTCTGGTGGCCTGGAACATGTGGCTGAACACCACTGTGCAGGTCTCACAGATCGCGCTGGTCACGACCACCTACATCGCGTACGCTTTCGGCCCTGGCGCGGATTGGATCGGATCGAATCAGTTCGTGCTCGTGGGCGCGTCCATCGTGCTGATCGCCGCGATGATGCTGATCGCGCGCCTCGGGCTGAGCGTGGGCAAATGGGTGAGCAACGTTGGAAGCATCTTCACTGTCATCATTCTCGCAGTGCTGATTGTTCTGCCGTTTTTTCACGTGCGCCACGGAACTCTGCCACATTACAATCCACTGCCTCTGGCGCTTCCGGCATTCACTCTGTTCAGCCTCAGCATCTTCAGCAAGATGACGTTTGGAGCTCTATCGGGATTTGAGATGGTCGCGATCTTCGCCGGCGAGTCACGCAGCCCCGGCCGCAACCTCGCACGTTCCATCCTGTTCACGGCGCCGCTCATCGCCCTGCTGTACATTCTCGGAACCAGTGCGATTCTGGCCTTCGTTTCCCCCGATGCGATCGATGTGATCGGGCCCGTCCCGCAAGCACTCAACGCGGGATTCGGCATCTTCGGCTTCGGCGTCTTCGGCCTAACACGGCCATTGGTCTCGATCGCGATCCTGCTGCTGTTGCTGAACTACATCTGCAGCTACACACTTTATTTTTCAACCAACACGCGGCTGCCGCTGGTCGCAGGATGGGATCACTTGCTGCCCGGCTGGTTCTCGGTGCTGCATGCAAAATACCGTACGCCGGTGAATTCGATTCTGTTCATGGGCGGTGTGGCCCTCGCAGCCAGCATTGCGGTGCTGATTGGAGCCAGGAACCAGGAGGCCTTTACGCTGCTGCAGATCTGGGCGTGGACGTTCTACGGCTTTGCCTATCTGGTGATGTTCGCCATCCCGCTGTTCGCGCCCAAACGGAAAAACATCCGGCCCGGCGTGTGGCTGCGCGCGGGAGCGGCGGCTGCTTTCGCGGTCACGCTGCTGTTTGTTTTGCTCTCGGTGCTGCCTGTGGTTCCGGTAAGCAGCGTGTGGAAATATTCGCTCAAGATTGCACTGGTTGTGCTCGCGGCAAACTTTGTGGGCTGGACGGTTTACCGTTTTGGCCAGCGCAAGGGCGCCAGTCAAGAAAACTGAATCACCGCAGAAATGCGTGCGCTGCATCCTCGACGCGCACGGTCGATCGGCGCCGGGCCCCGGTCGCAACATTGAGAACTGCGAGTAGATGGTCCTCGACCATTAGGATTTCTTTCTCGTTGATCCAGCCTACGAGCGTGGCGTGCGGCACGAAGGCAACGCGCCGGGAGGAGTCCTCCAGACTTTTCACTTCGACCGCCGGCAGATCTTCCAGACCTTTGCGAATCGTCTTCGACTCCTCCGGATTCGCCTGCCCCTGCTCGGATAGCTGAATGGGTCGGCTCGCCGCGGCGGTCGCGGTAATCGTCATCGCGATGGAAGCGAGCGCCGGCGACAACCGCGCATTCGATGTGTAAAAGCTCACGTCGTAGTCGGAATTCTTGTAGATCTCGAATTCATCGAACACCGTCTGCGACTTTCCGTTCGCCAGCACCAGAGTTTGATCGTCGCTCTGATTGGACCAGCCGCAACAGCCCGTATCCGGAACCGCCTCCGCCACGACGCTGCCGTCAGAAGCCGCGTCCAGCATGCGTCGCAGAGGATCGGGCAGCGTAGTGCAACTCCAATTGGTGCCTTCTCCCTGGCAGCGCGAGCTTTCTTTGTAGACCGCTCCCGTCTTCCCTGCCACGAACTGCGTCATCAGAATCAGTTTGCCAACACCGTCCTCCGGCGCCCAGACTTGAGCATACGGACAACTTTCTTCGCACGCCCCTGTCGTGCACCGGCAATCGGGAAACTTGACCGCGGCCAATTCCTGTCGCGTGTCGCCATTCAGATCGGTACGCCATGCCTCCCAGGTCGTCGCAGTCGAAAGATCGACATCTTCCCGCTCCAACCGCCGCGCCTGATTTGCGAACCAGAACAGATGCGTTCCGTCCGCCGAGAGATAGACTGCGGGAGCAAATTCAATAACCGCCTGATTCGATCCCGCGGTCGTGACTTCGCGTTTCACGCCCAGATCGAATGTAGTAGCAGCATGCCCGTTCCAGAACCAGACCTTGTGCGGCGAGTCGACGTCGTCTTCTTCCAACGGCAGTGAAACCGAGGGCGAAAACAGAACCTGCCCAAGATGGTTCACTGCGACGCTCTGCGGGGACTCGACCGCGTCCGCGGGCAGCTTGATCGTCTGCTTCGCGGCAAACGTCGCCAGATCGTATTCGACCATCTCTCCTGGCGCGCGCAGTACCCACAAACGCTTTTCCTGCGCGGTGAGCGGGAGAGCGAGCAAGAAGAGAATCGCGATCGCTATGAGACTTCTTCGCATAGGTGAAAGGATATCGTACTGCGGTTGCGGGCAGGGTCCCGACTGGCGGCTGAAACCGGAATTAACCACAGAGGACACGGAGGACACAGGGCAAGGCTAGCGACTCAATGCTCTGTGCCCTCCGTGTCCCCTGTGGTGAGGACTTTGGACGCTCGTTTTGCGCCCGCGTACAATAGCTGTTTGCTTCAGGAAAAAACAACATGACCACAGCCGATCACGCTCGCCCGGAAGTCGCCACCGAAATTCCTGCCGTGCCGCTCACCGTTGAGGGCTACAGCGTGCTGCATCAGATGATGCGGCTGCGCTGGCCGGCATGGCGCGCTCTACCGCCCGATCAAAAATCGGCCATCCTCGGCGAGACGTCGGCGGCGCTCTCCGCGATGGAGCAGCGTTCGGGCGGCCAGTCCGCTCTGTTTTCGCTCATCGGGCACAAGGGCGATTTGATGCTGATCCACTTCCGCGAATCGTTTGCCGACCTGAATCAGGCGGAACTCAAACTGGCGGGCCTGCGCTTCAGCGACTATCTTGAACCGACAACGTCTTACCTTTCGATCATCGAACTCGGCCTCTACGATTCGACAGTGAAGATTTACAAGGAACTCACCGATCAAGGCATCGTGCCGCATTCCGACCAGTGGAAGGCGGAGATCGCCTGCAAACTCGACCGGCACAAAGAAGCGATGCGGCCGCGCCTCTACCCCGAGATTCCGCCGCATCGCTATGCCTGTTTTTATCCCATGGACCGGCGCCGCGGCGAAGAGAAAAACTGGTATACGCTTCCCATCGAAGAGCGCGCCCGCCAGATGAACGATCACGGCCTCGTCGGCCGCCGCTATGCAGGCGAAGTGCGACAGATCATCACAGGATCAATAGGCTTCGACGACTGGGAGTGGGGCGTTGATCTTTTTGCCGACGATCCTCTCGTGTTCAAGAAACTGATCTACGAAATGCGCTTCGACCACGTCAGCGCCGTCTACGCGCTGTTTGGACAGTTCTACGTCGGGGTACGTGTGCAGGCCGCATCGTTAGAAAAATTATTAAACGGGGAACTGCCGCGATAAGCATTCACCAGCTTCCACGTCTCGCAAAATCGGCGAGAAGTGGGGCACCCTGGTATCACGGAGCCGCCGAGAAATCTTTTTGATTGCTTCTTCTCCGTGGCTCCGCGTCTCTGTAGTAATTAACCTTTTGGAAACCGAAAATGTCCACACTTGGCCTCATCGAATACAAAAATGCCAGCCCCGAAGTTCGCGCCGTGTACGACGACATCATGGCCACGCGCAAGACCGACTGGATCAACAATTTCTGGAAGGCCATCGCGCACGATCCGGCCACGCTGAAGCGCACCTGGGAATCGATCAAGCAGATCATGGCCCCCGGCGCGCTCGATCCGCTGACCAAAGAAATGATCTACGTCGCGGTCAGCGTAAGCAACCAGTGCGGATACTGCATCGCGTCACACACGGTCGGAGCGCAGAAAAAAGGCATGACCGACGCCATGTTCCAGGAGCTCATGGCCGTGGTCGGCATGGCGAACGAAACCAACCGCCTTGCCGCCGGGTATCAAGTAGAAATCGATGAACAGTTCAAGAAATGATCCATCTGGCCGTAGCGCGCTCCGAAACTACTGCACGCCCGCCGGGTTCGTAAGACCGAACGCGAGAAAAATGCCATGAACCGAGCGAAGTCGTCATCTCCGCGAAGTGCAGCCGCACTTTCGCTACAGCCGCTCCTGCAGCACGGCCTGCGGGCCTCAGTCTCGGCGTTGGCTCTGGCTTTCTTGATCATGGCGCCCCCTGCGATGGCAGCATCCAGAGCAGTCCTCGACCCGAGTCTTCCCCTGATCGTCGACGAGAGCAGCCACATCGTCGTCATGGAATATGAAGCCTGGTTCGGGCCGAATGCGGTGACTTTTCAGGGCGCAGCGGCCATGCCCGTTCTACAATCCGCCGACATGCTGCCGGTCGGCGGAGGCTATGACAGCGCCGATCCGGAAGTGATCAAGCGGCACGTCGCCTGGATGGAATACGTGGGAGCAGACGCCGCAATCAGCGAAGTAACCAATAACGTGAGCTGCATTTTCAACAGCGAGTGGTTCATCAGGAAATATGTGCCGAACTGTTCCCCCGCCTTTCGACTGCAAAATCAAACCATCCGCGACAATACCGGAAATCTTTATCCGGCATGGACGAAGCTTGGGACGAGACTCAAACTCATTCCGCTGCTGGGAGGCATCGATCAGAATGTCTTAATCAAAGATCAGGACGGCAAAACAGCCTTCGAGAAGGAAATCGAGTTTTTCGGGGCACTGCTGGAGAAATATCCTCAGCGCCAAGTGATCTACGAGGGCAAGCCGCTCATGCTGATTTTTCTGGGCGCGGCGCAAGACCCGGATCAGTCCGACAATCCGCTCTGGTTTCAGCTCAGAAAGTTTCTGAAGAATCATCCGGCAATTGCAAACAAATACACGTTCAAAATGATGGCTGGATATCTCGACAGTCAGCCGTTGCTGTGGGGAACCAAGGATCCGACCGGACCCGCGGAAATTGCGCCAAAATACGGATTCTGGAGCTGGGTCGATCGCCTGAATACTACGTGCACGATTTCGTTATGCCCCTACTATCCTTCGTTCAATCAGGCCGGATCCCGTGTGGAAAACTTCACCGCTTCGATCGCCACGGCGGGCCAGAACGGATGGGGCTGCCCGAATCCCGATTCCATTCCTTACTGTTCCGATGACGCGCTTCGTTTCGGCAAGGACGATTCCTACGCCACGTTTCACGATTTCATGGACTACGCCCGGCAGCTCGATCCTATTTTTCTGATCATCCACCAGTTCAACGAATTCGTGCCGTCGGATGAGGGTTTCGATGCGAACACTGACGACGACATCGAGCCGGCGAATCTCTGGGGTCAGGGCGCACTCCATGCGGTCCAGGGAGAAATCAAGGCGTATCGACGCGAGATCCAGGATGAAGCGAACGCTCAGTAGTTGTTGCGGAGAGAGCTCTCGCAGACAAAAATGTTTCAGCGGGCTTTTCGCGAAGATCTGTCTCTGAAACGCGGACTTGCTCGTTTGGAAAGAGGAGTTCTGAATTCGTGAGCCTTCATATCCACCTTCCGTCCGCGAAAGCGCACGCCTTCGGCTTCGAGCCGGAAGCGCTGCTCGATGGCCGAATCTCCGCGGAGCTTAATTTCCCCGCCCGCCCCCAGTACGCGCTGCCAGGGCAAGCCGAAGCCGCGATTCAAAACCCGCGCCACTAACCGCGCCGCACCGGGAAATCCCGCAATCCGAGCGATGCCGCCGTAGGTCGAAACTTTTCCCCGAGGAATCGCGCGAATCGCGGCCTCGATGCGCAGCCGCATCTGGCCGGATTCCTCCTCTCGTTTCTTCTTTCGGGACTTGGCTTTTGCCTTCGTCACAGTTGTTGCTTTCTTCACAGTCCGATCCATCCCGCCCGGATCAGCCACAGCGACCCGACCGAAACCAGCATCCACAGCAATATCCCAAGCAACAGAGGGCGGTGTCCCACAGTCTTCACCGTTGCCACAGAAATTCCGCTCCCGATCAGAAACAAAGTTGCGGTCAACCCGATCTTCGCCAGCTTCACCAGAATCGCATACGAATGCGCGCCCGCCGGCAGATAGGTATTGCAAACCGCCGCCAGGCAGAAGAAAGCAATGAACCACGGCCAGGGAATCTTAGCCTTCGCATGCCGCGCTACTGCGGTCGCCAACGCCAGCGGGACAATCCACAACGCCCGCGCGAGCTTCACGGTGGTGGCCACGGCCAGAGCTTCCGCGCCGTATTTTGCCGCCGCGCCGACGACTGAACTTGTATCGTGAATCGCCAGCGCCGCCCACAATCCGAACTGCGATTGCGTAAGCTTGAGCGCCGATCCAATCGCAGGAAAAATCAGCAACGCCACCGAGTTCAAGACGAACACCGTGCCCAGCGAAATGGCCATCTCTTCGTCGCTGGCGTGGGCGATCGGTCCCACGGCGGCAATGGCGCTGCCGCCACAGATTGCCGTCCCCGTCGAGATCAGGAACGCAGGAATTCTGCGCACCCCGAGCAGCGAGCCCATGCCCATGCCGGCGAGCATGGCAAAACTGATGCCCATCACGGTGTAAAGGAATCCGCTGCGCCCGGCCCGAACCACCTGGTGCAGGTTCATGCCGAACCCCAGTCCCACTACCGAGGCCTGCAGCAGCCACTTGGAAACCTGCTTGGCCTCGTTCGCATAGGGATGAGGAAACAGCAGTCCGAAGACGAGCCCCGCCGCCAGAGCTACGGGCGGGGAGACAAAACCGCTGGCGCTGATCAGCAGACAGAGTAGGAAAACAACTTTCGATGCCATTCGGGGGAAGCCGTAATTGCCTAAGTGCGCGTTGCCCCGTCCTAACGTCGCGGCTTGTGCGACGTCAGGGTGGGGAAATTCGACGAGCACTCTGGCTAAGCCACTCTGCGGAACGATTCGAGGGCTTCGTACTCTGAGGTGTGCACGTCAAAAACGGTCAGCAGCTTGGTAACCTGCATCAGATCGCCGACGCGCTTGTTCAGGCCGGCCAGCTTGATCGTTCCTCCGGCGTTGTGCGCGGTCGTGTGCAGAGCCACCAGCGTTCCTAATCCGCCGGAATCGATGTAGCTCACTTCGGCCAGGTTCAGCACGATGCGCTTCTGGCCATCGGCAATCACTTTCTTCACTTCTTCGCGCAGCAGCGACGACTCGTCGCCGAACACAATCCGCCCGTTGCACTCAAACGCCAGAATCCCGTCCACGGTTCGTTTGTTGAGTTTCAATTGCATGAGGAATCTCCTTCGCGGCCCCCAAAAGTGGAACATCGCCCGGCCGCATCCGGACAATCACGACGCACTAGCCTATCGCTTGCGCGGCCGGTTAGCAAGCCGATTAGGTCGCTGACGGTAACAGACTCGAAATCGTTTCCGACGAAACTCGCTCGAACTCCGCAGGAACGGGCGGGCTGTGAACGGGGTCGGAATTAGGGAACGCCTTCGACCAAAGTCTTCCGCACCAGCGCATCGCGAAATCCTGTGCGAGCTTTTCTCGGGCATACTTGAGGCGAACCGACCGTGCATCCTCATCGACAAGTTGCAAGTGTCCCAGCTCATGGAGAAATACGTCGTAAAGCATGAACCGGCGAACCGCGAGGGCGGGCCACTTCTTGCCGCGAATGGCCCCAAATTGCTCGGGCGTCTGCCCCTCCCTCAAGGCTTGCGTTAGGCTGATACGCGGCGGCAAGGCGCATAAGGCTATATCCCGACGGCCCTGATTCACGTAGCCCAGGCACCGGGCGCCGCGACTTCTATCGTTGAAGTGAACGGTACGAAGACGAGCCCACAGTTCGGCCGGGAGGCGATTCAGCACTATCCGGACGTCTTCCTCGCCTACATAGTGGATTCGGTCGGCGCCAGGGCGCGAGCTCGAAAACCTGACTCGGACAGCCATGGGTGCAGAATATCTCACTTAGCCGGTCAGTGAACCGTGCTCTTCGTTCCCGCTACCAGTGAAATAGCACCAGGCCAGGAACGCTAGCAGCACAGGCGGGTGATGCTCTTGATCACGTATAATCGTGTCTTCGCGCTCATGAGTTATACCGTCCTCGCCCGCAAATACCGTCCGCAGAAATTCTCCGAGGTCATCGGACAAGAACACGTCACCCGCACTCTGCAGAACGCCATCGAGCAGGGACGCACTGCCCACGGCTACATTTTCAGCGGCCATCGCGGCATCGGCAAGACGACGGTCGCGCGCATTCTGGCCATGGCGCTCAATTGCCGGTCGGGACTTCCGAAGGAGGACCATCCCGTGCCCGAGCCCTGCGGTATTTGCGAATCGTGCACGGAAATTCGCGCCGGAAATTCTGTCGACGTCATCGAAATCGACGCGGCCACCAACCGCGGCATCGACGAGATTCGCGAACTGCGCGAGGGCGCGCGTTATCGCCCGGCTCGCGACCGCTTCAAGATTTATATTCTCGACGAAGCTCACCAGATCACCGACGCCGCCTTCAACGCACTTTTGAAAACATTGGAGGAGCCGCCGGATCACATCGTCTTCATGCTCGCGACTACGCAGCCCGAGGATATTCCACAGACGATCCGCTCGCGCTGTCAGCATTTCAGTTTTCGCGCCGTCAAGTTCGACGCCATCGTCGGCCAGCTGCGCGACCTGGTCACCCGGGAAAAAATCGAGGCCGACGACGATGCTCTCGCGCTGCTGGCCGAAGCCGGCGACGGCTCCATGCGCGATGCACTCTCGATTCTCGATCAGGCGATCGCTTCTTCGAGCGCCAAACTAACCGCCGATTCCGTACGCAACCTGGTCGGAGCGGCGCCCGCACATATTCTGGAACAAGTCATGGAAGGCGTAGCGCGTGGCGCCAGTGAGGACATCCTGAAGCAGGTCGACCACCTCATCAGCGAGGGCCATAGCCCCACGCACTTCGCCCGCCAGATGGTGCGTTTCCTGCGCAATGCAACCGTCGCCAAAGTCGCGGGGAAAGATTCTTCCCTGCTGCAGATTTCGAGCGAAGAGCGCACTCGCGTGGCTCGCGTCGCCGAACTTTTCAGCGAAGAAGATCTCACGCGCCACCTGCAGATCATGCTGCGGACCCACGGCGAACTGGGCTACAAGCAAGAGCAGCGATTCCATCTCGAGCTCGGCCTGCTGAAAATGGCCCATGCGCAGAAGCTGATCCCTATCGAACAATTATTGAGCGATGCGGCCGGATCGCCTGCCAGCGCCCCGCGCCCACAGCCGCGACCCGCAATCGTTTCTCAAGCGGAGCGCGGAGGAACAACGAGCAGTCGTCCAGAGCCACCGGCCGCCCGCCCGAATTTTGTCTCTCCGTTCGCCGCGGATTCGGCGCGCAAGGGCACGCCGCGACAAGAGGATTCGTCCGCTTCGCCTGCAAGCGGTCCGCGAATCGTTGCCGCATCCAGCGCTCCCGAGCCGGTGATCCTGGGCTCCGCCGCGCCAATGCGCGATCCGGTCCCCGAACCGGAGCGTGATTCCAATTCTGATCGCGATTCCGATTCTGATCGTAGAGACGTAGCTGGCTACGTCTCTGCCGGCACTACCTCAGCGGCCGCACTCGAACCGCGGCCGGGAACCGCATCGCCTCTGGCGCCAGAGCCGGCGCAGATCTCCGCGTCTCAACCGCAAATCGAAAAACTGCAGGCAGCCGTTCTCCAGACTCTGTCTGACGGCAACCAGCGCATCCTCGTGTCGATGCTTGAAGCCGGCGAGTGGAGCGTGCAGGGCAACGAAGTCGTCATCAAAGTCACGGAATCGCAAACCGTAGTCGACATGTCGCTCGGGCCCGATGCGAAACGCCTCGCGATCGCCTCGGCCAGCGGAGTCCTGGGCCGGGCGGTGAAATTGAAGGTCATCCCCGGCGCGGCGGTTGCGCCGAAGGAAAGCAAGCGCAACGGATCGACTCCCGGCGCAATCGGACCCGGAGGCCGTGGCCGGGCCGAGCAGGATCCCGTGGTTCAGCGCATGCGGGAAAAATTCGGCGCTGAAATTCGTACGGTGATCGATTACAGGGAAAAGCGGTAAAGAGAGCGCGCCTCGGTCTTAGGTCGTGGGTGTTGGGTCTTAGGAAATTCGAGTCCCGAGTGCCCAAGACCTGAGGCCTAGGACCCAAGACCTTCGACCTAAGACCCCAACAAGGAAAGGCAGCAGTCCATGGGCGGATTCAACCTGCAAGAGCTGATGTCGAAAGCCAAGTCGCAGTATGAGGCCCTGCAGAGAAAAATGCAGGAGACCGTGGTGGATGCCACGGCAGGCGGCGGCACGGTCACGGCGAAAATGGATGGCCGCAAGCAGTTGCTCAGCCTGAGTATCGATCCTGAGGTGGTGAAGGCCGGAGACGTCGAGATGCTGCAAGACCTGATTCTCGCCGCAGTCAACGAAGCGGCCCGCAAGGTCGACGCGCAGATGCAATCCAGCGTGGGCGGCATGCTGGGCGGTCTCGGCATTCCGGGACTGTGATCATCGATGACTGACGGCTGACCCATACAATTAGGAACAACATGAATGCGCCGCGATTCACGACGTGCCTGATCCTCGCTCTCTTCCTTTTCGCTTCCCTGCCAAACCACGCCCAAACTTCCACCACAGTGAAAGGATCTCCCATGCACGCCACCGGGCCCTTCGACGTAAAGATGACTCCGCAGGATGACAAACTGGGCGACGGCCTGAGCCGCATGCTGCTCGACAAGCAATACCACGGGGACCTCGAAGGCACGGCCAAAGGACAGATGCTGACCGGCGGCATCAGTGCCGATCATTCCGGCGCCTACGTTGCCATCGAAAAGTTCACTGGAACGCTGCGTGGCCGCAGCGGAAGCTTCGTCCTGCACCATACCGGAATCATGACCAGCGGCACGCCCGATTTGACCATCCTGGTCGCGCCCGACTCCGGCACCGGGCAGTTGGCCGGGATCACGGGAAAGATGACTATCAACATCGCGGCCGACGGAAAGCATTCGTATGACTTCGAATACACGCTCCCGGCAACAAAGTAACCGTAGAGACGTTGCTTGCAACGTCTCTGCCGGCGGTGAGACGTAGCAAGCTACGTCTCTACGAAGGATTTCAATTCTTATGTCTAAATTTGCCGAGCCGATGTCACGTCTGATTGACGAACTGAAGAAACTCCCGGGTGTCGGCGCGAAGAGCGCGCAGCGGCTGGCGTTTCACATCCTGCGGTCGAGTGACGACGACGCCGAGGCGCTGGCCGCCGCCGTGCGCGATGTCAAGGCCAACCTGCGGCTGTGCTCCGTATGCAACAACATCACCGACGTTGACCCTTGTGTTTACTGCACCAGCGCCACGCGCAACCAGCGCATGGTTTGCGTGGTCGAGGAGCCTACCAACATCGCCGCCATCGAAAAGACCAAGCATTTCAACGGAGTCTTCCACGTGCTGCACGGCGCCATCTCGCCACTGCACGGCATCGGACCCGAACAGCTCCGCATCGCGAACCTCATCACGCGAGTCGATGCCGGCAACGTTGATGAAGTAATCGTCGCGACCAACCCCACGGTCGAGGGCGAAGCCACCGCCACTTATCTCTCGCAGCAACTCAAGCGGGCCGGCGTGAAAGTCACGCGCATCGCCATGGGAATTCCGGTCGGCAGCGACATCGAGTACACCGACGAGATCACGATGCTGAAAGCGATGGAAGGCCGGCGGGAACTGTGAAGAGGGCTATCAATCCACCTGCAGCAGGCCGCCAAGTCACTGTGGCGTCATCCCGACACCGGGAGCACTTCAGCCGGGTGATGGATCTCGCGTGGATGCCTTGCTACTCTGCGCTCAAGATCCCTTACTCCGTCTGAAGGACGGCTCCGTTCGGGATGACCCCCTAGCCGGTTACATCGCTTTGCAGGAACACGTTCATTTCTTCTTCGGGCGCAGTGATGCCTTCCGGCAGAGTTCCGCGGTTGTATTCGGCCATGCGGTTTTTCCACTTGAGGAAGTCAGTGATGCTCTGCGGCTCGATGCGGACCTCGACCCGTCGCAGGCTGGCGAGCAGCAGATTCATCTCGTATCGAAAGCCAGTAGTCGTGCGTAGGTTTTTGGCCGAGAGCCGCAGCATCTCAATCCGGCCGCGGCGTAGTTCAAGCAGGCCCCATCCGGCGGGCAGTTCGTCGGGATTCACCAGAGCAGGCGGAGTCAGGTAGAAACGTTCGCAGCCGACGCCCTGCTCGGGCTTGAGCCGGAAGGGCTTGGCGCGGTCGGCCAGAAAATCGGCGCGCGTAACTTTGCATTCGACCAGCACGGAATGGTTTGCGCGCTTCCAGCCGATCGCGTCAGGCATCTCGCCGCTGACGCAGGCCTGCTCGGAAAGCACGACTCCGCAGCGATACGACCGCAGCCAGCGCACAGCTTTTTCGACCAATTGGGCGTGAGTCATCGCTTCAAGTTGTAGCCGGGAGGGAACGCTCGCGGAAGTAACTGAGGAGCGTCCCCTACGCCGCATGTTTCATCGCCTTGACCACGACCGGCCTGTGCAGAATCGTTTCCAGCAGATGCCTCTCCGCGGCGATGGTCTGGGCCGTCGGACTCCCGGGAGTATAGCCTTCGGCGGCGATCACCAGCGCTTCATTCCGCGGCAAAGTCACCGGCTTGCGCAGGAATCCGTTGGTGCGCTTGCGATGGTCGGCGACACCTCCGATCCGCGCGTTCTCAATCCGCACGCGGCGAATGTGGCCGTCGTGCGCGGCGTCGAAGGCATTCGCGAGGCGAAGAATCGCCGCCAGCTGAACAACGATCCTCTGCTCGTCGGGAAGCAGGTCGCGTAGCGCCTTGTGGCTGCGCACGGGCAGTGCCCCGGCGTGAAAACGTGCCACCAGAGCCGCTCGCTGCATGGTCGCGGCGTTCCAGCCCAATGGCGTTCCGTGAGCCTTGATCAATTCGAGCGACGCTTTGTGATGTCCTTTGTCGCCTTTGGCTTTGCCGACATCGTGCAGAAGCGCGGCCACCTGAAGGCTCGCCCGCGCGCCGGGCCCCGCGCCATTCATCGCTCCGGGCTTGGCCTTTATGCTCTCCTCGGGCGGGAATCCCAGAAGCCCGAACGCACCCAGACCGTCGTAGAGTTCGAGCGCCAGCCGCGCCACGCGCTCGGAGTGAGGAAAGTCCGGATCAAGCGCCTTCCCCCATAACTTCATGCGGCGCGTGGCAATCTCCTGAATCTGCCTGCCTTGCGGCAGCCCGGCGCGCCACACGTTCCACAAAGATTCAGGACCGACGGTTCGCCCCCGATATTCTTCGACGCGTTTGGTTCGCTCCTCGACAATGCGCGCGTGCCAGGCCTTGCGCGACGCGTCGTCAGGAAACACGTGGCAACCCAGCGCCGTCGCCCACAGCACATCGAGATCGTGCACTTCGCCGAGCAGGTCCTGCATGTGCTTCAGGTCGTTGCTCCAGAGTTTGTGCTCGACGGGCAGAAAATTCTCGACGATGTAACGGAAGCGTTTGATGCCGATGCGCAGCGTGTGCAGCGCGATCTGCGACCGGTTGCGCATGGCCCGGACATGCAGATCGCGGGCAGCCGTCCAGCGCTCCAGGGCCAGATGCTTGAAGACCGCACAGCCCGGCCGGATGTGCGCGGCGCGCAGCGGCAGCGACTTGCTCCACTGGCGCCACTGTTTACGGTCGAATTCTTCGAGAGCTGCCTGCGCCTCGTGCTGCTGCACAGCTTCGCGGTTCTTCAGAATTTCAAGCAGCGCCTGCATTGCCGCATCTGGCTGGTTAGGATCATGGCTCTCGCTTTGGACTTCGCTCGGTACAGCGTCTGCGACAGGCGCAGAATCTTGCTCCGAGTTCGGCACAGCAGCGACGATTCCCGCTCCCGCACCGGCGGTGACCGGTCCCAGCTTTTCCAGCCACCCCATCATGACCTGAATGTCACGCAATTCGCCCAGCCGTTGAAACAGCCGCTTGCCGGCCTTTTTCATGGCCTTCCAGTCCGGGTCGGGATCAATCGCGATCAGTCCGTCAGCCATCGAACGGCAGCGGCGCAGCGCGACCCGTAGGTCATGCACCGGATCGGCGCTGAAGTCGGCGGCAACGCGCTCGCACTCATCGTGCACGCTCTCCATCCAGTAACGCAGGCCGGTAGTTTTGGTGGTAGATTTCACGTTGATCGAGCAGGCGCCTCCGCGAGTATTTTACCGGAGTATCTTATCTGCGCACGGCCTGAACATACGACTTGAACATAGGGCCTGAAGAAACGCATGCCAGATACGCCGTCCGAGCTGTTTCTACCGGAACAGCTCTCCTGAGGACGATTCCAGCCGGCCTCCGCCTCAGGACATGCCCTTCAGAAAGGCCGATCTCGGTTTGGGTCAATTACCTCCGTAACGTTTGAACCCTTACCCTTTCCCGTTACCCTTGACCTTCAAGGTTGGATTTCCGAGGAGCTTTTTATCTCCGCTACGAACTCATCGCTGGGTGGACGGGCCGGCTCGGCGCGGGCCTTTGTCCACAGCCTGAACATCCTCATCAAGTACGCGCGGATGTACGGCTACGATCACAAGCGCACTGAAGCGCAATTTGAAACCGCGTGGAATGAGCTGCAACAGGCTCTGCCGGCGGGCGGAGACAGCGGATTTCTGCTCGGTGTTTCCGACCAGAAGCTGCTGCTCGACGGCATTCCTCTGGAAACGGGGAATGCGGAGCGCAGTTTCGCAACCCTGCTGAACACCGCTGGATTAGCCAGCCTGCACTTTTCCAAAGACGTCACGATCGAGGATTTCACGCGCCTGGTACGCGCTTTCACCGTGGCCGGCTCGAAGGCGACCGACGTCGCCAAGCAGATCAAAGAAGCGCTGGGCGCGAGCAAACAGGCCAGCACCATCAAGATCAACGAAGTGAAGTTTGTGGCCGCCGATCCGCTGACCGGCGATGTCAGCATCGCGGCGCAGATCGCGGCGCAAACCCT
>Ga0070765_100001231_pt1 | contig 15531 bp, 13 predicted proteins | sample HubBroMetageWFT5_FD_71516 | JGI IMG/M metagenome (GOLD analysis project Ga0070765, IMG submission 71516) | Warmed and freeze-thawed soil microbial communities from the Hubbard Brook experimental Forest, New Hampshire - Hubbard Brook CCASE Soil... | ecosystem: Environmental > Terrestrial > Soil... | reverse complement strand
CGCAGTTTCCCGCCCCGTCACAAGCAAGGCGTGACCATCTTCTTCACCGGACTTTCTGGTTCCGGCAAGTCGACCATCGCCAACGTATTGCTGACCAAGTTTCTCGAAACCGGCGGGCGCCCCGTCACCCTGCTGGATGGCGACCTGGTGCGCAAGAATTTGTCTTCCGAACTCGGCTTTTCCAAGGAGCATCGCGACATTAACATCCGCCGCATCGGCTACGTCGCTTCGGAAATCACCAAGAACGGTGGCATCGCCATTTGTGCGCCCATCGCGCCTTATGACGCAACTCGCAAGCACGTCCGGCAGCTGATTGAGCCCTACGGAGGGTTCATTCTGGTGCACATTGCGACGTCGGTCGATGTCTGCGAACAACGCGACCGCAAAGGCCTGTACGCCAAGGCGCGCGCGGGAATTCTAAAGGAATTCACCGGCATCTCGGATCCTTACGAAGTTCCAGCGGATGCCGAAGTGACCATCAACACCGGTGATTTATCCGCCGAAGAGGCAGCGCAGGAGATCATCCTCCATCTCGAAAGGGAAGGTTTTATCGGAACCGCTGCTGAATCGATCTAATCACTGTCATGGATTCGTTGACATGGATCTGCTGATCAAGAGCCTGGTGGGCTTTGGAGTCGGGGCCCTCATCGGAATGACGGGAGTCGGAGGCGGCGTTCTGCTGCTTCCGATCCTCATTTTCGGATTGGGTGTGCCGCCCATGCTGGCCGTGGGCTCCGACGCGCTCTTCAACTTTGTCACTAAGATCGGCGCCAGCGCTGTCCATTTGCGCAAAGGCACAGTGCGGCTCAAGGTAGTCGCGGCGCTCGCCATCGGCAGTGCTCCCGGCTCTTATCTGGGCGTGGGCTTTCTGAGTCACTTGCGAAACGTCTACGGCAATTGGGTCAACCACTTCATCACGGTTGCCGTCGGAGTTTTGCTGATCTGCATTCCAACTTTCTTGTTCTTCCAGAAAAAAATTGAAGACCGCGCCGCGTCAAAGCCTCCGACCATGAGGTCGTTCGCCTGGATATCACTTATTGGCTTGGTCGCTGGTTTTCTGGTGGGCATCACGTCAGTAGGCTCCGGCAGCATCGTCATGATGATGCTTCTGCTGTTCTACAGCCTTCAGCCGAAGGTTATGGTGGGAACCGACATTGTTCACGCCCTCATTCTCACAGGCGTGACCAGTCTTCTTCATTTTCGTTTGCACAATGTCGATCTTCACCTGGTGGGAGCACTCGTGATGGGCTCAATCCCTGGAGGATTGCTCGGTTCTTACCTGAGCACGCGGGTTCCGGTTCCGTGGCTGCGCCGAATCCTTTGCGCAGTGTTGCTGGCGACGGGAGCCCGCATGTTAATGACTTAATCAGATTATGCATTCAAATTCATACGCACAAATATTGGAACGCATTTATTCCGCACTCGAAGCTTCTCGCACGGTTTTTGCCCGCTTCACGCCAGGCGCGATCGAAGCAGAATACAAAGTAGGGCATGATCCGGTCACCGAAGCAGATCGCGCTCTTGATGCCGTTCTGCGTAAGGAATTGCTGCGCAGCGGAGAAGGCTGGCTTTCGGAAGAGAGCGTGGATGATCCCATCCGGCTGCAGCATTCGCGGGTCTGGGTGGTTGATCCGCTCGATGGCACGCGTGAGTTTGTACAAGGCATTCCAGAATTCTGTGTCTCGATTGGATTTGTCGAGAACGGCCGTCCCGTTGCCGGAGGAATTTGCAATCCTGCCACAAATGAAATCTTCCTCGGATCGATCGAATCGGGAGTCACTTACAACGGCAAGCCCGCGCAACCGAGTCAGCGCAAAACGCTTGATGACGCTTTGGTTCTGGCCAGCCGCAGCGAAGTGAAGCGCGGCGAATGGAAGGCGTTTGAGAATCGCAGTTTCAAGATTCGCCCCATGGGTTCCGTCGCCTACAAACTCGCGCTGGTTTCCGCTGGCCTGGCCGACGTCACTTTCACCCTGACGCCGAAGAACGAATGGGACGTCGTGGCCGGCGCGGCACTTGTGCAGAGCGCCGGCGGCTTTGTCAGCACGCTGGAGAAAACCAACCTGACTGCCAATCGCCGCGATCCGTTGCTCTCAGGTCTGCTGGCCAGCGGACCGCTCTTGAAAGATAAGCTACTCTCGCTTGTGGAGCCACATATCAAGCTCGCCTCGTCGGCGATCGAAAAGTAAGCCCACTGTAAGGCCGAATCACCGGGAAACTTTCATCTTGCCCCCAGCCCTCGTCAGTGGTATTCCTGACTCTCTTTAGCGCGGTGCGAATATTGTCGCGAAATACTGGATTTCGAAATTGGACCGCAACCTGACCACGGGGCGACCGATTGCCTGACGAAAATGCCGATGTCGATCCGCCGAGACCAGCCTCTTTCGCCCCTTCGAGGGCATCGATCCCCGAAACCCTCGCCGAAGCCCCCGCTGAAACCGAAGACCCCAACCGCCCGAAGCGCGTCCTCGGCTTCCGCGATCTGGTTTTGTTTTATGTGGTCACCGGTATCAGTCTGCGCTGGATCGCCACCGCCGCCGCCGCTGGTCCCAGCTCCATCGTCATCTGGATCGGCGCGTGGCTCTGCTTCTACGTTCCTCTCGCTCTTTCCGTGCTGGAGCTCTCTTCCCGCTATCCCAGTGAAGGCGGTCTCTACGTCTGGAGCAAACGCGCCTTCGGAGACTTCTCTGGCTTCATGTCCGCCTGGACCTACTGGACGAGCAACCTGCCGTACTTCCCTGCCGTCCTCTATTTCGCCGCCAGCAACATCCTCTTCATGCGCCAGAGCGCATGGGAGCATCTCTCGAATAACGCCACCTTCTACATCGTCTTCTCTCTGCTCACGCTGGGCGCAGCCACGTTGATGAATATCGTCGGACTCGACGTCGGCAAGTGGCTGAACAATGTCGGAGCGCTCGCCATGTGGATTCCCGTGGGCATTGTCATCGCGCTGGGACTGATTGCCTGGCATCGCTACGGCTCCGCTACATCCTTCACGGTGCACTCGATGAGGCCCGGCACGCACTTCGACGACATCATTTTCTGGTCGGTCCTGACGTATGCCTTCAGCGGGTGCGAGACCGCTTCCTTCATGGGAGAAGAGATCAAGAATCCCCGCCGCTCCATCCCGTTCGCTTTAATGTTCGGCGGGGTGACCGTAGCTTTTTGTTACATCGTGGGAACGGCGGCCATACTGCTGGCATTGCCCTCAAGCGAAGTCAGCAGCCTGCAGGGGTTGGTGCAGGCCATCTCGAAAACCGCATCCCGCGTGGGTTTTCCCAGAGTGCTGCCGGTAGCCGCGTTCCTGATCGCTCTCAGCAACATCAGCGCTGCCGGAGCCTACCTTGCCGCAGTCGCGCGCCTTCCCTTCGTCGCCGGCATCGACCGCTTCCTGCCACCGGCTTTTGGCAAACTGCATCCGCGGTGGAAAACCCCATGGGTAGCTTTGCTGACCCAATTCTTTCTAGGCGCGCTCTTCATTTTCTTGGGCCAAGCCGGAACCAGCGTCAAGGGAGCCTACAACGTTTTGGTCAGCCTGGGTGTGATCGTGAATTTCATTCCGTACATGTATCTGTTTGCTGCCATGATCAAACTGCAGCGCGAGCCAGCCGGGCCGGATGTAATACGCGTGCCCGGAGGAGCCACGGTCGCCAAGTTGGTCGCCACAGTCGGGTTGGTTACGACCGGGCTGACAATTGTCGTATCTTTGATTCCTCAACCGGACGAGCCCAATAAACCGCTGGCGCTGCTGAAAATTGTGGGAGGAACGGCCGCGCTCGTGCTACTCGGCGTTTGCATTTACGTGGCTGGAAAGCGCAGGGCGGTCCGTGAAAAGGCAGTCCCTGAAAAGTTGGCCTGACCAATCTTCAGCTCGCTTGCCTGCCTTCCGGAGGTTCGTACAGGTCCTTTTCGGATAGCACCGGTGGTCCCGCTGACTTCATTCCAGCGCGCGAAACTGCGCCGAACATTGGGCCCCGAGCGGGCTTCACGGGCGCGAAACTCATGAATCCGATTTTCGGAGCAATATCGTCGTAAATAGCTTCCATGCCGCCACGACGCAGATAAGTTTCGTGCCAGAAACCGGTACCGCCGGAATCTGTCAAGAACTTACGCCACCACTCCCGGTGCGGATCCGAGCGCGTCCACTTCAGCAACGACTCCTGATCGCGCCAGTATTGGCGCATGCCGGCATGCATCGGAAAGAAAGAAAAGATGAAATTTTCGTGCAACAGCAATCCATCGGGATGGGCATCAACGGACCGGGAAATCCTCGGACCAAATCCTAAGAGGGTTTTCATCCCGGCAATGCGATTTACGCGCATGCCGAGGTAAATGACGACCAGGTCTGGATAGCCCGCAAGATCAACCGTGAGTCGCTCGACGTGAGTAGGCATAAGAAACCTGCCCTTGAATTCTAAACCGGCGTCGCCGTCTTCCGTGCCGGATTAAAAAACGGCAGTGCAGTCACCTTAACATTCGTCTTCAGCCGGATCGCCTCGATCGTGATCTCCATCTGCAACTGCGTCCCCAGCTTCGAATGTTCGGTCTCCACACTGGCCAGCGCAATCATCTTCTTTAGGATTGGCGACCAACTGGTAGTGGTAGCTTTTCCAACCTGCTTTTCTCCCGAGTACAAAGGAACAGCCACGCGCGAAGCCTGGCTCGGCGCAGCCGGCGTGAGCCCATAGCGTTCATAGAGCGCCTCAACGTCGGTCCAATCAACTTCCACGCCGACCAACTGCCGAGGCACGCCGTTCTTCGCATCCAACTCGAGAGCCCGCTTGCCGATAAAGTTTTCTTTCTCCAGATGCACCATCTTGCCGAAGCCCAACTCAAACGGCGAATACTTCTGCGTTGGAATCAGCGCCTTCTTCGAACTCGAGTAGTCAACTTCAATCAGCAACAACCCAGCTTCCACGCGCGCCACATCCAGCGCCAGCATTCCCGCCGCATGCAGATCAAATTGCTTCCCTTTTTCCGCCAGCGCATCCCACACCTTAACCGCATCGTTGGCTTCTTTGAGTGGAACCCAGATTTCATATCCCAGGTCGCCGGTGTACCCGGTCCGCGAAATGTCCACCGGTACGCCCGCAATCTTGCCGCGAGTCACGCGGAAATATTTCAGATTCGCGATATCGGCGTCAGCAACAGTCTTCAAAAGCTTCGCCGAAGTCGGCCCCTGTAAAGCCAGCGCTGCAACTTTCTCGGAAATGTCTTCGACCTGCACGTCCATATTCAGGCCATTCTGCCGAAACCAGCGCAAGCTAGGATCGGCAGCCGTCCAGCGATAAACATTTTCCTCCAGCCGCGAAATCGTCCCGTCGTCGATGACCTTGCCTTCTTCATCGCACCAGCAGCAATAAATCACCTGCCCAACTTTCACCTTGTTGATGTCGCGCGTGACCACGCGGTTCACCAGCCGCGTCGCATCTTTTCCGGTGATCAAATACTTGTACAGCGGCGAAATATCAATCAGCGCGGCCGCATTCCGGATTGCGTTGTACTCGTGTTCGTGATGCACCTCATACACGCTGACCGTGTAGTATCCCGACCACTCGCGGTAATTCAAGCTGTGGCAAAGCGGAAAAGTTCTCTCGTGAAACGCAGTTCCAATGGGCAACGGAGTTACCTCGAAAAGATTTAACTCGAAGGCAGATTATACGTCAGACCCCTCATCAAAGGCGTCATCCTGAGCGCAGCCGTTCTTCAGGCGGAGCGAAGGATCTCCCGCGCAACGATCCTCGATTGGGGGACTAATCTTGCAGACAAAACACCTCGTTCCCGATAGAATATCGCTTCGACTCCAACCATGCGCTCACCGATGCCAAGCCTATCGACCGTCCTCCGCAGCTGGAGCGTCCTCCCTAGCGGTCTCTAATACGCGCACCCCAAAACTGCGCTAATATTCCTCGTCCCCGTTCTCAACCAGCCAGCGAACAGCTAAAGGCAAAGACCTTATGGCCAATTCATATGACGTAATCGTAATCGGCGGCGGCCACAACGGCCTCGTCAACGCAGCCTACCTCGCTCGTGCCGGAAAGAAAGTTCTGGTGCTCGAACGCCGCCACATTCTGGGCGGCGCTGCCTGCACCGAGGAAGTTTTCCCCGGCTTCAAGTTTTCCGTCTGCTCTTATGTTGTTTCGCTGCTGCGGCCGGAGATCATCCGCGACCTCGATCTCCCTCGCCACGGACTCGAAATCCTCCCGCTCGACGGCACTTTCACACCGATGCCCAGCGGCGATTACCTGTGGCGCGTGAATGATCACGGCAAGACTCATCGCGAAATCGCCCGCCACTCCCGCGTCGACGCCGAAGCCTATGACGAATTCGGCAAAGCCATGCAAGCCATGTGCCGCTTCGTCAAGCCGATCCTCAGCATGGTGCCGCCCGACCCGAACACGCTGAACCCGCGCGAACTGATGAAGTTGCTCTTCATCGGACGCCGCTTCCAGGGCATGTCGAGCTACGACAAATACAACCAGGTCCAGCTCATGACTATGAGCGCCATTGACTTTCTAGATCAATGGTTCGAGACGGACGTACTCAAAGCCACGATGTCAGCCTCCGGCATCATCGGCACGTTCCTCGGCGTGCGTTCGCCCGGCACCGCCTACGTTCTACTCCACCACTACATGGGAGAAATCGACGGCGCATTCCGCGCCTGGGGCTTTGCCCGCGGCGGCACCGGAGCAATTTCAAACGCCATCGGCGACGCCGCGCGAGAAGCCGGAGTCGAGATCCGCACCCAAGCTGCCATCGCGAAGATCATCGTCAGAGACGGCAAGGCGAAGGGAGTAGTTCTCGCCAACGGCGACGAGATTTATGCCGAAACAATTTCCTCCAGCGTCGATCCTCGGCTAACCTTCAACAAGTTCATCGATGCCGAACATCTTCCCGCAGACTTCCTCGAAGACATCAACCGCTTCAAGTACCGCGGATCTTCCGGCAAGGTAAACATGGCGCTCGACGCGCTGCCAAACTTCAAGGCCATGCCCGGACCGGGCGCTCACCTGCGTGGCGCAATTTCCATTTCGCCAAGCGTCGAATACATGGAGCGCGCCTACGACGATGCCAAGTACGGAAACTTTTCGCGCAAGCCGTACATAGACATGGTCATCCCCTCACTCACCGACCCTTCGGTCGCCCCGCCGGGCAAGCACGTACTCTCCTGCTTCGTGCAGTACGCACCCTACAAGCTGCGCCCAGGCTTGAACTGGGACGACCAGAAGGAAGCTTTCGGCGATACAGTCGTCAACACCATCGCCGAGTATGCACCCAACATCAAAGACATCATCCTGCACAAGCAAGTCATCACTCCGCTCGATCTCGAACGTGAGTGGGGATTGAGCGAAGGCAACATCTTCCAGGGAGAACTTTCACTGGAACAACTCTTCTTCCTGCGCCCAGCGCCAGGCTACGCTCGCTTCCGCACGCCCATTCAGAATCTCTACATGTGCGGTTCGGCCACGCATCCCGGCGGCGGCATCATGGGCGCCCCGGGCCGTCTCGCAGCTCTCGAGATTCTCAAAGACATCAAGGGAGCGGCCTAACTATGCCCGAGAACACAGGCGCACGCGACATCGTCATCATCGGCGGCGGCCACAACGGGCTGGTCACTGCGTTCTATCTCGCCAAAGCAGGATTCAAGCCGCTCGTGCTAGAGCGCCGCGCCCAGGTCGGCGGTGCCGCAATCACTGATGAATTTCATCCCGGCTTCCGCTGCTCCACGCTCGCGCACACCGCGGGCCCAATCCGCCCAGACATCGTCCGCGACATGCAACTGGAAAAACATGGCCTGAGGCTGATCACGCCAGACACGTGTGTCACCGCGCTCTCGCCCGACGGCCGCGCCCTTTCGCTCTATCAGGACGAAGAAAAATCTGCGCAGTCGATCGCCTCCTTCTCGCAAAAAGACGCGACGAAGTATCCCGAGTTTGAGAAATCGCTGGGCAAGATCAGCAAAGTAATCGCAGAAGCGCTTGCCACCACTCCGCCCGACATCGACCACCCCAGCGGCGGCGATCTCTGGAGTATGCTCAAAACCGGCCGCGCCCTGCGCAACCTCGGCAAGCGCGATATGTACCGCGTCCTGCGCTGGGGACCGATGGCCGTAGCTGATCTCGTAGCAGAATATTTCGAGACCGAATTACTACGCGCTGTGATCGCGGCACGCGGAATCTTCGGAACGTTCCTCGGACCATGGTCAGCAGGAAGCAGCCTCCAGTTGCTGATCCGCGCCGCCGGCGATTCTCATCCCGCGGGCTCAGCCTTCTTTGCCGCGGGCGGCATGGGTGAGCTAACTCAAGCCATGGCCTCCGCGGCAAAAGCCGCCGGTGTCGAAATTCGCGCCGCCGCCGAAGTCATCGAGATTCGCGTGAAAGATGGCGCAGCCACCGGCGTGTTGCTCTCGACCGGCGAAGAAATCAACGCCAAAGCGGTAATCTCCAACGCCGACCCCAAACGCACCCTGCTCAAGCTCACCGATCCCACGCATCTTTCCCCTGACTTCGTGCAAAAGCTGCAGCATTACCGCGGCAACGGCACGGTAGCCAAGGTCAACCTCGCGCTCTCCGGCTTGCCAACCTTCACAGCCCTGAAAAACGGCGACGGCGCCGCGCTCAAGGGACGCATTCACATCGGCCCCGAGATTGACTACCTCGAGCGCGCCTTCGACGAATCGAAGTACGGTAATTTCTCGCGCCAACCCTATCTCGAAGCCACCATCCCATCGCTAACCGACCCCACGCTCGCGCCCGCCGGCAAACACGTTATGTCGATCTACATGCAGTACGCGCCCTACAAACTCAAGGGCGACTGGGAAGAGCAGCGCAAAGCCCTCGGCCAGACTGTCGTGCAGACGCTCGCCCAATACGCACCGAACTTGCCAGAGATGATCCTGACGCACCAAATCATCACGCCGCTTGATCTCGAAGAAGTCTACGGGCTAACCGGCGGCCAAATTTTCCACGGCGACCTTGCCCTCGATCAGTTCTTCACCATGCGTCCGCTGCTCGACTGGGCCCGCTACAAGACGCCGATTGGAAATCTGTTCTTGTGCGGGAGCGGCGCGCATCCGGGCGCAGGCCTGACGGGAGGTTCGGGGGCCAATGCCGCGAGAGAAATTGTGAAGTATCTGAAAAAGTAGTTCACAGGGATGAATGCCGCATGCAACTCTGGTCCATATTCCGGGAAATCAAGGCCGCTCTTGATCATGAGGATATCGAGGGTCTATTAGCTAGCGGTTGCCCTGCTGACGAATACGACAGTGAAGCGTCGTTGATCGAAAGCGAGATCGCGAAAATCACAGACTTTGGGAAAAAACCGCTCAGCGTAGAGCAGTGCGAGAGAATAGTCATCGACGTGTGGATTAAACAATTCGGCCCCTTCAAGGCGGAAGACCTCGAGATGCGAAGCCTGGCGTTCTCCTCCGCCGCACGGAAGATAGCTGCCTGCCGATGAAGAATTCCGCCATCCTCCTGGTCAGTTGCCCCGACGCCAAAGGCGAAGTCGCCACCATCGCCGACTTCGTCTACCGCCACAACGGCAACATCCTGCACGCCGACGAGCACGCCGACGAAGAGTCAGGCCTCTTCTTAATGCGCGTAGAGTTCGACCCCAAAGATTTCGACATTGATCTCACCGATAAAGACCTGGCCGACTTCGCCAAACATTTCTCGCCTATCGCCGACAAATTCAAGATGAAGTGGCGGCTGGCGCAGTCCTCGCATCGCCCGCGCATGATCATTCTGGTTTCGAAATACGATCACTGCCTGGTCGATCTCCTCTACCGTCACCGGAGCGGCGAGCTAGCCTGCGAGATCCCGCTGATCATCTCTAACCACCCCGACAACCAGCCCATCGCCGACTTCTACACAATCCCGTACTCAGTCGTCTCCATCACAAAAGACAACAAGCACCAGGCCGAAACGAAAATCCACTTCTTGATCGAGGCCCACAAAGCCGATTTCATGGTCCTCGCCCGCTACATGCAGATTCTCTCCAACGATTTCGTCAACCGCTATCCCCAACGCATCATCAACATCCACCATTCGTTTCTGCCCGCCTTCGTCGGCGCGCGGCCTTACCATCAAGCCTTCGAGCGCGGCGTAAAGCTGATCGGCGCAACCAGCCACTACGTCACCGAGGTCCTCGACGACGGTCCCATCATCGAACAGGACGTAGTCCGCGTCTCCCACCGCGACACAGTCGAAGACCTCATCCGCAAGGGACGCGACCTCGAGAAAGTCGTCCTCTCCCGCGCCGTTCGCTGGCACGTTGAGAACCGCGTCCTTCTCTACGGCAATAAAACCGTAGTGTTTTAACTGGGCGGCTTTAGCCTTTCGCGGCAGATTCCTCCAAGCCACGCGGAAGTCCATGTACCTCCAGAAAACGGAAGCAACACGTAATAGTCCCACTCCGGTAGTAACTTGCAGTACCCAATGACTTTCGTCTTTACTTGAACAGCGGTAAAGAATTCCCCCAATCGACGGGGAGGATCTCGCTCGCAGGAGCGTCTCTTGGCCGAGGACCTTAAGTTTGAGCTGTCAATCCTGGCGACAGTCCAGGGGTTTTATCAAAAACTGTTACGCGACTCGCTCGGCGGAGATGTCCCCATCCCGAGCGGGCTCGACGAGGTCTCGCTCCGCCACTCCGAAGACGATCTGCCCGAAACTCTTTCCCGGATGTATCGTTGGCTGCATCTGCTCGACATGGCCATCACGCCCGCCATGCTGCGCCAGGCGCTCACTCCTGACACGGATTCGGAAGTCGCCGAGGCCCTGTTGCGCTACTTTGTGCGCCGACGCGAGGCCAGTGAAGTCAACCGCGACAAGACCGATCTGATTGCAACATTCCTTTACCGCCATCCCCGCGTACAGGGTCAGTGGCAGCAACATGGCTATGGTCTGGACGGAGCCTTGCCACTCTCTCCGTTTGAAATTGCCCTCATCGAAATTCTCGCCGATACTGACGTACCCTCGCTGCCCGAAGAACACGTGCAGTTGCTGCGGAACTTCGATCCTTTGCGAGAAGAGATTGCCCGCTATCGCGATTTCAATTCCCTGATCGATTCCGGTATTGTTTCGCGGGTGCGCGAGTTGAAGAGCTGGCTGGATGCTTCGTTTTATCATCCCGGCGTTCTGGCGACGGTCGCGGCGCACAATGCCGCGTTCGGCGCCCGCTTTGACCAGCTCTTCACCAAGGCGCTGGGAGAGATCAAGCAGTTCGCCCAGGCTCTCGACGAAATGGGTGGCAGCATTCTAAGCACAGTCGACGGCGTAGAAGTCACGGTCGAACACGTAGCCGCGATCGAGCAGAAGGAAATGCTGCAGGCCGACTACAACGGTGCTCTCGAAAAATTTCGCCGCGTGTCGCGATTGAAAAAAGAATTGGACCGTCGCCCGCCCATTCGCCGGTCGTTGCTCGCGCCTGCTGCCGGAGACAAAGCACGGACTTCCGGCGGAGCGGCTGCCGCCGCCAAAACCGCCCGGATTGCCGCTACCAAAGCGCCCGTCCCAGCTCAGGCCTTCCAGCCTCCGGCGATCACAGCCCAACAAATCTCTGCGGAAGAAAGCAAATTACGGCGGGTCGAGGAATCCATTCGTGTTTTCGTCCGCGTGGCCGATCCAAAATACCGCCAGATCGTACCCATGCGCTTCTTCAATCTGACGCTGACCACGCCCGAAGCCGAAGCCTACAACGCCAGCTTCCTCGAAGAAAAAAGCCTGCGCGCCGATGTTGCTCGCAGCCTGATCCGCCTGGTTTCCTGCATTGCCCGCGTCAACACCGAACTCGAAGAACTCAAACGCAGTCAGAGCATGTCTTCGTTGTGGAAGCTCCATGCCGACGCGCTGGTAGTTTTGCTCGACGTCGCCAGCACCTCCACCGAAGAGGCCGCAGGCGTGGCTAAAGCGGCCGAAACCAAAGATGCTGCGTCTGCCAAGGCCATCCACGAAACCGTCCAGAAACTTCGCGAGCGCTCCGATCTCGCTGTGAAAGCATTGGCCCATCCGGGGAGCTAGAGCAGTTCTCCGTTCTCAGTTCTCAGTTCGATTCCTGTTTTTGCGAACCATCCCGTATCCCTTAGAATCGGTGTGAATCCCACCTTCACCTGAGGCACCCACATGAAAATGATTCACGGGCTCTATTGCTTGCTGTTACCGGTTGCCGTCGCCTTCGTGCAACGTTCCGCGCAGGGAAACCACACCGTGATTGGCACCTGGCGGCTGGTGGAGTTTGCCGATCTCGATAAAGATGGCAAGTGGCAGCAGCGGTTCGGTGAAACTCCACGGGGATACTTCGTCTACGATCCAACCGGACACGTGCACATCCAGATCATGAAGGCTCCTCCGCTGGCGCCTTTCCTGAAGCAAACGTCGCCGAAGGTAAGCCGCCCTCAGCTGAGCATGCCCTCGCTGCTTACAACGCCTATGTCGCCTACTTTGGAACCTACACCGTGTATGAAGATAAGCATGTGGTCACTCATCATGTCGAAGGAAGCCTCGCGCCCGAGTTCACCGGCACTGACCAGCCGCGCCCCTTCAAACTGGAAGGCGACCGGCTGCAGATCGGCGATGGCAAGACCTGGCGGCGTGTGCTAGACCGTGTACGCTGATTTCGCGGACCCCTGCAGCGTAACCAGAGCGACTCTAGAGCAGTTCTCGGTTTTCCAGCTAAGACCTGAAAACATAAATTTAGACCTTCGTGGTGAGGGCGGCGCGAATCCGCTGGCCGACGATCGCATCTTCGCCGGGCTGCAACATCCACACTCCAACAACGAGTGTGTTCGCATCCGCCGGGATGCCCTGGTTGGGCTTTTGGCCGGTATTGGGGTTCAGCTCAATCGAAGGCGTCCCCTTGCGCAGAGCTTCGACGATCTGAGTAGTGGTAACTCCAGTGACCACCGGGTCGAAGTGTATGAGGAGATGTGGAACATGGTTGGCGATCTTCGGAACCACCGTCTCCGTCCTCACCGAAGGGATGCCTTTCAAAGCACCGGCAATGAGATCGGCTCGCTTCTGGTAATCGCCTTGCATCGACTCTTCCGTGTGCGAGAGCACCCAGTCGACCGCCGCGACCATGCCCACAATCTGTTCTTTCGCTACCTTCATGCCGCGGCCGATTCCGTCTCCCGGATTGTTGTTCTCATGGGCCAGGTCCGTCAGAACCTTTCGGCCAAGAAGCAGGCCCGCGTTCTGTGGGCCCCGCATTCCCTTGCCTCCGGAAAACGCGACAAGGTCGAAGCCCATGCCAGTGTACTTCCATAGATTCGAAATCGGAGGCATGTCCGCAGCTGCATCCAGGTGGCAAGGAATCTTGTACTCGTGCGCCACGCGCAGCCACTCTTCTCGACCGATCTGCGCGCTGCCTGCGATCCCATCCTCATCTTCCGCAGCATTGAAAAAGTTCGTCATCACCGCGTTGCCCGCGCCGCACGCGCGTTTGTAGTCGTCCGGCGTGACCACCTCCGTCACCCGCGCGCCGCAGAGATACATGGCGCGGTCATACTCATAGCGATGCGCACGCTGCACGATGACTTGATTCTTCTTCCCATCAATCGCCTGCGGCATGTCCACAATATCGATGTGGTTCGCATACTGCATACACGCGGCAGTCGCCAGGCTGATGGCTCCTGAGGCTCCCGAAGTCACGACTGCTCCCTCGCACCTCAGGCGACCCGCAATGTACTCGCCTGCCTTCCGCTGCAGCTCGTGCAATCGCACAGGATGAAGCGCCGCCTTCTGCACTGCGGCAAGAACCTCCGGCGGCATGCAGGCAGCCGTCAGAGTGGTATACGTTCCGGCGGCGTTGATAATCTTGGTCACGCCAAGCTTGTCGTAGTAGTCCTCACCATCGGACGATGCCGCCGGCAACTCCATTGTCGAGGAAAGAGTTTTGGCGGAGGAAACCAGAGGTGCGGCGCCCACTGCTGCGGCAAGTGAGCTGGCCCAGCGAAAGAAGCGGCGACGGGAGAGAGAGCCTGCTTGAGATTCAGTCGATGCCGACACGCCGATCGCTCCTTGCGTCAGGGAAGTTGCAAACAGGAGTGTATTATCGCGCACATCCGTCCAGGCGAGTCGCCTTCCCGCTTCGGGAAGATGGCTGGTTACCTTTTTGCAACTGGGGGTATGCCCCCCTCCCCCTGATCTATTGGAATGTTCGGCTTAGCGGCAAAATCAGACTTGATCTATGGGGCTCAGTGACTTGCGGGCAAAATCTTGAGCCGTAAGGAGTTAGGTTGGTCGGTTGGGATGTCAAAGAGCTTGGAGGAAACCTAAACTATCCGCCGAGGATGTGATTGCGTCAAGACCACAAAAGTAGCTAGTGGAGTAAGCTCCTCAGTCGAGAGGCCTCTGCCCTAGTTGTGAGTGTAAGCGCTGTTCCGGAAGATTATCTCCAAATCTGCTGGGTTTGAGCATAGATTGACGGACGTGAAAAAGTCGAACCTTGCCCTCGCGGCTCTCGTCTGTGGTGCCTTGTCTTTTCCAAGTAGCTCCATTGCACAATCGACATCAACGGAGACGGACAGTAAGATTGGTGGCATTTGCGTTCTTCCGAATTCGCCCGAGCCACCAACCAGAATCTCGCCGGGTGGTGAGTACAACCCGGATACACTCACGGTGCACGTCGATAAGCGGGAACCGATACGCTGGCCTCATAAAAAGCCGGTGTTAATCGATAATTTAGACATGCATGACAATCATCTCGTCATGCTCACATCAGACGGGAAGCAAATCCAGTCCTTCCGGTTTAAATTCTCCGACTACCATGATGCGAGGCTGTGCCTGTATTTCGACGGCTACGAAGGGGTACAGTTGGGGAATCGCACGGACGCCCTTTGGTGCAAGGTGAAGAACCGGGACTGTTGGCGATAAATCCCTCAGGGGCTAAAGCCCGCGTTTTTACTGGCCCCGGGCGGCACGGCTGAAGCCGTGCCCTTCCCGGACCATTCCATGAAGGATGGGTTAACGGACAGGCGAGGGCGGCTGTCTCCACATCGACATTGATAGCTGACGGCTGAGAGCTAACAGCTCAGTTGATATCGAACTGCTCCTGATGCAGCGCGGGATCGCTCTTCACGATGATGGTCCGCTTGGTTAGCTCTTCCATCTCGTTCAACAGGCGGCCATTGTTGGCTTTCAACTCCTTGGCCACATCCGGATGCACGCGCAGCATCACGTCTTCGTGTTCCAGATGTTTCGCGATCTTGCGCATCTCTACGTAAATCTCGTTTGCGACCGTCGTCAGCGACTTCACGTAGCCGGTTGACTGGCAATAGGGACAAGGCGCGCCAATCGTCCGCTCGAGCGATTGCTTCACGCGTTTGCGGGTGATGGCGACCAAGCCGAAATCGTTGAACTGGAGAACCTTTGAGGGCGCGCGGTCGTGCCGGAGTTCCTCTTCCAGAGCTTGCATTACGCGCTGGCGGTTGCGGCGCTCATCCATATCGATGAAGTCGATGATGATGATGCCGCCCAGATCGCGCAGCCGAATCTGCCGCACAATCTCCTTGATCGCGTCCACGTTGGTTTT
>Ga0070765_100001230_pt1 | contig 15541 bp, 9 predicted proteins | sample HubBroMetageWFT5_FD_71516 | JGI IMG/M metagenome (GOLD analysis project Ga0070765, IMG submission 71516) | Warmed and freeze-thawed soil microbial communities from the Hubbard Brook experimental Forest, New Hampshire - Hubbard Brook CCASE Soil... | ecosystem: Environmental > Terrestrial > Soil... | reverse complement strand
CGAGCGGGATAGGCGAGTCCTCAAACACAGTGCCCAGCTTCACTGAGAACTGGCGACCACAATCCTTGCATTTCCAAATGCGGCGAGTCTTGATGTAGGAGTGTTTTTTGCTCTCACAGGCAGGACATTCAACGCCGTTAGGCCAGCGCTGAGCGGCCAGAAACTCTACGCAAACATCGGCGTTTGAGAAGTACCGGATGACTTCTTGCAGGTTATCGGGACAGTCGTTGCGTTCCATGTAAACGACTGTATCTCAAGTTATCAGGTGTGTCAAGTATGTTTATGCCCGGCTAACCTGCTGATTCTAAACAACGCGTGGAAAGTATTTTTCCGTTGTTGTGTTATAGCTAACTAAAACACTACATCAGCTGAACCGTAAAGTTCCCCTATATCGTTTGTCGAATTACTGCAGCGGGTGGCGGGTAGTTGAATAATCGATCAAACGCTCTTGGGTGCGACGCGCACGATCTGGCGGAGCGTTACGGGCCAGCCATGATGCAAGCGCTGCGCCAACTTACTGCCGGTTTTGATGGACTGTTCCGCCAGCAGGGAACGAACCAGTTCCTGATCGCGCTCTTCGCACGCACCGAGAATTTCCACCGCAACAAACTCGGGATGAAATTTCTGCTCCTTGACGAAGCTGCCGCTAGGGTCCCAGACGAATGCGAGGCCGCCGGTCATGCCGGCTCCGAAGTTGGTTCCCGTGGGCCCGAGCACGAGCACAGCGCCTCCGGTCATGTATTCGCAAGCGTGATCGCCCACGCCCTCCACGACGGCGGTAGCACCCGAGTTGCGAATCGCGAATCGTTCGCCAGCGCTGCCGACGGCAAAAAGTGATCCGCCGGTGGCGCCATATAAGGCGACATTTCCAACGATCACCTGCGCGGATTCAGCACGCGCCAGTTTGCCGCGGGTGCGGATCACCAACTCGCCTCCCGAAAGGCCTTTGCCAACGAAGTCGTTCGCCTGTCCTTCGAGCACCAGCTTCATGCCGCGGCTGGCGAATGCTCCAAACGACTGGCCCGCAGTGCCGCGCATGCGGAAGTGAATGTCGGGATACAGGTCCGGCTGTTGCGCGCGCAGAAGAGCCAGTTCGCCGGAGAGGCGCGCGCCCAGACTGCGGTCTTCGTTGCGCACCGTCACGCTGAATTCGAAGGGCTTGCCGGCGGCGGCCGCGGCGAGCGCAGGCCGAACCCACGCATCGTCGATCGGCGGGCGCTCCTCAGGACGATTGTTGCGACTGCCTTGCCAGCCCACCGGGCCTTCACCAACTTGGGCTAACATCGGCCGCAGATCCAGCTTGCCATCCTCGCGGACCTGCTCCAGCAAGTCGGTGCGTCCGATGGCGGCCTGCAAGCTCGGCAGACCGAGATCGGCGAGCAGCCGTTGAAGATCCTCGGCGATATTCATGAAGAAGCGCACGACGTGCTCAGGCTTGCCACGGAACTTGGCACGAAGCTCGGGTTTTTGGGTGGCGATTCCGGTGGGGCAGGTGTTGAGATGACACTGCCGCGCCATGTCGCATCCCAGGGCGACCAGGACTGCGGTGCCGAAGGAGAACTCGTCGGCCCCCAGCAAAGCTGCGATCAGTACATCACGCGCAGTGGAGAGGCCGCCATCGGTACGGAGGCGCACGCGTCCGCGAAGGCCGTTGAGGCGCAGCATTTGTTGCGCTTCGCTGAGGCCAAGTTCCCATGGGTTTCCGGCGTGCTTGATGCTGCTGAGCGGAGAAGCTCCAGTCCCGCCGTTGTGTCCGGCGATGACGATGTAGTCCGCATAGGCCTTGGCCACGCCGGCAGCGACGGTGCCTACTCCGAGCTGCGATACCAGCTTCACGCCGACAGGCGCGCGCGGATTGATGCGCTTGAGGTCGTAGATGAGTTGCGCAAGATCTTCGATGCTGTAGATGTCGTGATGCGGAGGAGGACTGATCAGCGAGACGCCGGGTTGCGCGTGACGCAGGCGAGCAATCAGTTCGCTGACCTTGTGTCCGGGAAGCTGGCCGCCTTCTCCCGGTTTTGATCCCTGCGCAATCTTGATTTCCAGTTCCTCGGCGTGGGCCAGGTATTCGGCGGTCACGCCGAACCTGCCTGATGCGACCTGTTTGATCTTGTTGTTGTGCAGCGACAGCACGCCCGAAGTGTTGCCGTCGGGCTTATAGGCCGCGGGATCTTCGCCGCCCTCGCCCGTGTTGGAGCGCGCGCCCAACATATTCATCGCCGTGGTGATGGTCTGATGCGCTTCGGGACTTAGCGAGCCCAGCGACATGGCGCTCGCGATGAAGCGCTTCACCAGGCTGGAGGGAGGCTCGACTTCGTGTAGCTCCAGCTTGGACCCTGCGGCTTTGATCTGCAATAGATCGCGCAACACAGCTGGTTCGCGTTCGTCCACCGCGCGCGAATACGCCGACCAAGCTTCAGCGGGAGCGATCGTGACGGCGGCCTGGGTCGATGCGCGTGCCGCTCCGACAGCCACCTGCAAGTCGCGAGTACGCTGCGGTTGCCAGGTATGCGGCTCGGACCGATCCGCGCGGCGGAAGCGCACCCAACCGTAGTCGGGCAATTCGGTGCTGCCTGGTTCCGGCTCCCAGGAAGCACGAATAGCTAACTCGATGTCGGCGAAGTCCTGCCCTCCCATTGGAGAGACGGTGCCGGGGAAGCAGACGTCGGTGATTCCGGAATCGAGGCCGAGAACGTCGAACAATTGCGCAGCGCGATAACTGTCGAGGACAGAGATGCCCATCTTCGACATCACTTTTGCCAAGCCCGAGTTCAGGGCACCCAGCAGGCGAGCTTCGCCATCTTCGCCGGCGAGAGAGCGGGCTGTTTGCAACGCGAGCCAGGGGCACACGGAGCCAGCTCCATAGCCGATCAACACGGCCGCGTGGTGCACGTCGCGACAGTCGCCGGCTTCGAGCGCCAGTCCAACCTTGGTGCGCAGGCCAGCCTTGACCAGCGCCTGATGTACAGCGCCGGTGGCCATCGCCATGGGGATCGGGAGCAGGTGTTCACAGGCGGTGCGGTCGGTCATCAGCAAGATGCAAACGCCGCCGCGAACTAACTCGACTGCGCGTTCCTGCAACTCTCTGAGGGACTGCTCGAGCGAGCTGTCGTCGGCGAAGGTGCAATCCAAGTTCGCGAGGGGAAGCTCGTCGTGAAGCGCGTAGGTGCCTTGATGCAGAGCGGCCATCTGACCGAGAGATAGAAACGGCGTCGGCAAAACCAATCCGGGTAGCGGCGCGTGCTTGTCGAGCAGATGAGGCCAGGGCCCGAGGCGGGTGCGCTGCGAAACCACGCAGGCTTCACGCAACGAGTCGATCGGAGGATTCGTAACCTGTGCAAAACGTTGCCGGAAGAAGCCGTACAACGGGCGTGGCGCTCTCGCGAGCGGCGCGATAGGAGTGTCGTCACCCATGGACCAGATGGCTTCTTTGCTCTCCATCGCCATGGGAGTGACAACCATCTTTACTTCTTCGCGGGTGTAGCCGAAGCCACGTTGCAGGCGAGTGAGGTCGTCTTTATCGAGCGCGGAAACCGGCGTGCCCGAAGGCTCCAGTGGGATGTCGTCGATCAACTTCGCGTAAGGAGCGAGATCGTTGAAGTAACGATCGAGCTCGGCGCCTTCGATCAAACGGCAGCGATCGAGGTCGAGCAAGATCATCTGGCCGGGACCGAGGCGTCCGCTGCGAACGATGGTGTCGCTGTCCACGTCGGCGAGGCCTACTTCGGATCCGGCGACGATCAATCCCGTATCCGTGATAACGAAGCGGCAGGGGCGAAGACCGTTGCGATCCAGAGCAGTGCCCAGCAGGCGCCCATCGGTGAAGACCAGCGCCGAGGGGCCATCCCAGGGCTCCATGCAATCGGCGTGATAGCGATGAAAGGCCGATTCTTTGGGGCCGACTGCCGGAGGAAGCATCATGCGCACCGCTTCCGCAACGTTGCGCTCGTAGTTGGAGAGCAACTCGGCCACTTCGTCGAGGCTCATCGAGTCGGAGGCGTCGGGAGTGTAAATCGGATCGCATTCGCGGGGCAGCAAAGCGCTGCGGGCGTCGACGTGTGCACGATTGCTCCAGATGGTGTTGATCTCGCCGTTATGCGCCACCATGCGCAGAGGCTGAGCGCGGTCCCACGAAGGCAGCACATTCGTCGCATAGCGCTGGTGAAAGACCGAGAAGTGAGTCGCGTACTGCTTGTTCTGTAGGTCGGGATAGAACTCGTGCAGAGTGCGGCCCGTGCACAGCGCCTTGTAAACCAGCGTGCGAGTGGAGAGCGAGCAAACATAAGTGGCAGTGCCGCCGCGCTCGAAAGCCTTGCGGGCCAGGAAGAGACGGCGCTCGATTTCGTTGGCGTCGCCTGGCGTGTCTTCGGAGGTGGTGATAAGCGCTTGTCGAATGACGGGTAGGGAAGCCAGCGCCAGTTCGCCGAGTACGTCGCACGCAATCGGCACATCGCGCCAGCGGAGCCATTCGAAGCCGCGAGCGAATAGACATGCCTTGAAGCGCGCCGTATCGCGCTGCGCAGCGTCCTCGTTCTGCGGCAGGAACAACATTCCGACGGCCAGTGGTTGCTCGGGGCGCAGCGTGATACCAGTCTGACTCAACAGAAAGTTGCGAGGTACGGCGGTTTGCACGCCAACGCCATCGCTGCTCTTGCCGTCGGCGGCAATCGCACCGCGATGAGCGAGACGGCCAAGGGCGGTCAGGGCGAGCCGAAGAATTTCGTGGTCGGACTGGCCGTGAAGGGTTGCGATGAATCCCACACCGCAGGATTCGTGGTCGAAGCGAGAGCTTACGAGGTTAACGCCACCAGAAAAAGTGCTACAACCCATAGTCCACTATATATGCAATCAGGCGCTCAATTGAAGCTGGATTTTCCGCGCCTACGAAAAAAGTTGTAGGGCGGCGCGTTTGCGAGGCTCGGTCTTGTGGCACAGTAGTCTGGCATGGCTGATGGACCAAGCTCGCAACCGGACGGGCGAGTAGCGTTTACCTATCCTGGCTTCGCCTACTATCAGCTGGCGCGGCTCTTCACCGTGATGGCGACGGAGATGCAGTCGGTCGCGGTGGGCTGGCAGGTTTACGAGATCACCAAGCGTCCGCTGGACCTGGGATATGTTGGACTGGCACAGTTTCTTCCGACCATCCTGTTGTTCCTGGTAGCGGGACACGCTGCCGATCGCTTCAATCGCCGAAACATCGTTACCCTTTGCTACGCCGGGCTCGGGCTGGCCTCCGCGATTCTGCTGCTGCTGACGCTGAGCGGGTCGCGATCTGTGCATGCAGTCTACGCGGCGCTGGTGCTGGTGGGAGTCGTGCGATCGTTCAACGGCGCGGCAGGGCAGTCAATGGTGCCACTGCTTGTGCCGGAGGAACATTTCCCCAACGCGGTGGCGTGGGCACAGACGGTATTCAACGCGGCGACAATCATCGGTCCTGCGCTCGGCGGATTGATCTACGCCATTTTTCGGGGACCAGCCGCGGTTTATGCCACGTCCATGATGGCTGCTATGGTGTCGGTTATAGCGATGAGCAGAGTACGGCTAGAATCGGCAATTCGCGAACGCGAGGAGGTGAGTCTTGCCACGTTACTCGCGGGCCTTCGCTTCATTTGGCAAAAGAAGCTCGTCCTTGGGACCATCTCGCTTGACCTGTTTGCTGTACTGCTAGGGGGCGCGGTCGCACTACTGCCGGTCTATGCGCGCGAGATCTTGCACACTGGTCCGTGGGGTCTGGGGATCCTGAGAAGCGCACCCGCAGTGGGAGCGGTGACGACGGCGGTGCTGCTGGCGCATCGGCCATTGCGGCGTCACGCGGGAACGACCATGCTCTGGTGCGTTGCAGGATTCGGTGTCTTCACCATCGTCTTCGGGCTTTCGCGCAGCCTGGTTGTGTCTCTGATCGCGTTGCTGCTGGTCGGTGCCTCCGACATGGTGAGCGTCATTATTCGCGGCACTTTGGTGCAGTTGTCGACCCCGGACTCGATGCGAGGGCGAGTGAGTGCAGTAAATTCGCTGTTCATCGGTACGTCGAACGAGTTTGGACAGTTTGAGTCGGGATTAACGGCGCAATGGTTCGGCACGGTTCCGGCGGTGGTGATTGGCGGCGTTGGGACGTTAATCGTGATCGGATTGTGGGCGTGGCTGTTTCCCGAACTACGCGGCGCTGACCGGCTGGTCTCGGAGCTTGAAGTGGTGGAGCAGGAGGCGCCATGACTGCCGGCAGCGCCTACTACGCCTCGCAACTTCGCCACGAGCTGAGCCTGCGCAACCGGGCCTTCGCGCTACAGAGAAGGCTCTCGCACGTGAAGAGCTTCGGCGGAATGGCGGTGACGGTGTATCAACCGCACCCGACTCGCCGCCGGCATGGCAACTTCTTCGACGAAAGCTACGCTGCGATGCTCGCGATTCCGGAATGGCGCAAGCGGATGGACAAGGTGCACACGTCAGCCAAGTCGGCATTGCCCGGGAGTGGCCGCGGCTGGAAGGAACTCGACTCGTCGATGAGTTCGGATGCGCTGCTGATGAACATCTTCTGCTGTCCGTATGTTGCGGACGATCCACGCGTGCTGGGGTTGCTGGGCATCGAGGCCGCCGAGTTGCCGCAGTTCGGATGGCGGGCGCGCGTGCCGCTAAAGAAGGGCTCGGCCGATCGCACCGAGGTCGATATGAAGCTGGGGAACATGCTGTTTGAAGCCAAGCTGACTGAGTCGGACTTCCAATGCCGCAATGCAGCGGTGGTGTGCGGCTATCGCGACTTCGAAGAGGTTTTCGACGCCCAGGACCTTCCGCGGGAGGGGAAGAAACAGGTTTCGTATCAGTTGATTCGCAATGTGCTTGCGGCCTATGCCAACGATTGCGGATTCTGCGTTTTGCTGGACGCGCGGCGGCCGGACCTGGTGGAAAGCTGGTATGCGATTCTGCGCTGCATTCGCCCTGTGGAACTGCGGATACGTTGCAAGATGCTGACCTGGCAGGAGTTGAGCGCTATCTTGCCGGAGCAGCTAGGCGAGTTCCTCGACCTGAAGTATGGCATCGTGGCGCCGGGGCGGGTTCCCTCTATGGTGAACAAGGGAAAGGACTTGGAGACAGACGATTGATCGCGCCCGCGGACCGACCGCTGGTCACTGCCTCGACCGCACCGGCCCATTAGTACCTTTAATGAAAGCCAGTACAACATTAGCAATCCTTGCAAGCGCGTGAAAATTTCTAATTTTGCTCGACTCCCGGCGGTGAAATTAGGTATAAATCACACATCAGGTATGACCTCTCCAGCCCAATCCCGGATCAACTCGAACGCCGGTTCGATCCTCGTGGTCGGGCAACTGTCCCTAGTACGCGTACTTGCGCTCGTACTCCTTCTACTTGGAGTGACGGGCTGTATCGCAGGAGCGGGAACGTAGGCTAACAGAAAAAGAAGATCCTGAAAAGCCACTGACCCGCTAAAGCGGAAGTGGCTTTTGTTCTATAGGCGGCAACAACCGTCACGGACTTGAGGAGACGATGAGCGAAGACAGTTGTAGGGAGCGCAGCCGGCACATCACGGAAGGGCCCAACCGGGCTCCGGCGCGCGCCATGTTCAAGGCCGTCGGTTTCACCGACGAAGATCTGCGTAAACCCATCATCGGCATCGCTAATACGTGGACGGAAGTCGGCCCCTGCAATTATCACCTGCGCGAAATCGCTGCCGCCGTGAAAGAAGGCGTACGCGAGGCGGGCGGCACACCGATGGAGTTCAACACCATCGCGGTTTCCGACGGAATCACTATGGGCTCGGAAGGCATGCGGGCTTCGCTAGTGAGTCGGGAGGTGATTGCTGACTCGATCGAGCTGGTGGCACGTGGCCACATGTTTGACGGCGTGGTGGCGTTGTCAAGTTGCGACAAGACGATTCCCGGCACGGTGATGGCGCTGGCCAGGCTCGATATCCCTTCGCTGATGCTCTACGGCGGCTCGATCGAACCAGGCCATTACCAGGGTCGAGACGTCAGCATCCAGGATGTGTTCGAGGCAGTCGGCAAATACGCACAGGGCAAGATGAATGACGCCGAGTTGAAGGAGATGGAGGACCATGCGTGTCCAGGCCCGGGCGCTTGCGGCGGACAGTTCACCGCCAACACCATGTCTACGGCCTGTGAATTCCTCGGCATCTCTCCCCTGGGAAGTAACGCGGTTCCCGCGACTTCACCTCTTAAGTACGAAGTGGCCAAGCAGGCCGGTCGCCTGGTGATGGAATTGCTGCGGCGCGATATTCGTCCGTCGCAGATCATGACAGATGCCGCGCTGAAGAATGCGATGACGTGCGTTGTAGCTTCGGGCGGCTCTACCAATGCTGTTCTGCATTTACCTGCTATCGCCAACGAGTTGGGACTGAGTTTTTCGCTCGAAGAAATCAATCACATCTGCTCGCGAACTCCGGTGTTGTGCGACTTGAAGCCGGGTGGCAGGTTCATGGCTACCGACTTTTTCCGGGCCGGAGGTACCCGACTGCTGGGACACATCCTGGCTGAAGGTGAACTACTGAACCGCGACTGCATCACTGTGAGCGGCAAGACCATTGGCGAAGAAGTCGCGGAAGCGAAGGAGCAGCCGGGACAAGAAGTGATTCGTCCCGTCGAGCGCTCGTTGAGCCCGACTGGCGGCTTGGCGATTCTGCGAGGCAATCTTGCGCCTGAGGGTTGCGTGGTCAAGCTGGTCGGCCAGGCACGCCGCGAGCATCACGGTCCGGCGCGTGTCTTCGAAAGCGAAGAGCTGGCGTTCGAGGCAGTGCAGAGTTCGCAGATCAAGGCGGGCGATGTGATTGTGATCCGCAACGAAGGCCCGCGCGGCGGACCGGGAATGCGGGAGATGCTGGCCGTAACCGCAGCGTTGGCTGCGACGCCGCTTAGCGATTCCGTGGCCCTGCTGACCGACGGCCGCTTCTCCGGAGCCACCCATGGGTTCATGGTGGCGCATGTCGCACCGGAAGCCGCTGTGGGCGGCTCGATCGCCGCGGTGCAGGAAGGCGACACGATCACGATTGACGTTGATCGCGGCAGATTACAGCTCGAAGTATCCGAGGCGGAGTTGCAGCGCAGGTTGACCAAGTGGGTGCCACCGATCCCGCGATACAAGACTGGCGTATTCGCCAAGTATGCGAACAGCGTTTCGTCGGCCGCCTTTGGGGCGGTGACGACTCCGGGCCGCGGACGCGAAGATGCCGAAACCGACGGGATATATGTTTCCGATTTCGATAAGGCGGGAGCACGAGGGAGATGAGCAAGATGCGATTGACTGGTGCGCAGATCGTTTGGAAGTGCCTGGAGCGCGAGGGCGTGGACACCGTATTCGGCTATCCCGGCGGATGCGTGCTGCCCATGTACGACGCGTTGCAACACACTCCCAGCATTCACCACGTGCTGGTGCGGCACGAGCAGGGTGCGGCCCACATGGCTGATGGCTACGCGCGCGCCACGGGAAGAGTCGGCGTCGCGCTGGCAACCTCGGGGCCGGGCGCAACCAACCTGGTTACGGGCATCGCGACCGCCATGCTGGACTCCTCGCCTATCGTCTGCCTGACCGGGCAGGTTGGCAGCAAGTTCATCGGCACGGATGCGTTCCAGGAAATCGACATCACCGGCATCACCATGCCAATTACCAAGCACAACTACATGGTGACCGATGTCAACGATATCGCGCGCACGCTGCGTGAGGCGTTCATCATCGCGCGCACAGGGCGGCCCGGGCCAGTGTTGGTCGATATCACGAAGGACGCGCAGATGGCATCGTGTGATTTCGAGTGGGACTTTGCGATGCCACGGTTGCGCAAGCTGGAAACCTGGGAGTCTCCCGATCCGGACCAACTCGCCGAGGCCGCGGCCTTGATCAACAACGCGGAGCGCCCGGTGATTCTCGCGGGTCACGGCATCCTGATGTCGGGTGCGATGCAGGACCTGCAACTGTTCGCCGAAGCCAGCGACATCCCTGTTGGCCTGACACTGCTCGGACTGGGCGCAATGCCGCATTTCCATCCCTTGTGCCTGGGCATGATGGGAATGCACGGCGAAGCCTGGTTGAATCACGCTATCCAGAGTGCGGACTTGCTGATCGCGCTGGGCATGCGGTTTGACGATCGCGTTACCGGCAAGCTCGAAAGCTACGCCCAGAACGCGAAGAAGATCCACGTAGACATCGACGCGTCCGAGATCCATAAGAATGTTCGCGCTGACGTGGCGATTGTGGGTGACCTGAAACAGGTGCTTCCGAAACTGACTCCGCTGCTCACTCCCGTGAAGCGCTCTGCCCTTTGGGCGGAGATCAATGAGGCCAAGGGCGCGGTCGCAGTGCGCGACATTCGCAACCTTCCTGACACTGGGCACCTGTATGCCGCGCACGTGATTCACGACTTGTGGCGCGAGACCAAAGGCAAAGCGCTGATCGTGACTGACGTCGGCCAGCACCAGATGTGGGAGGCGCAGTATTACCACCACAGCGAGCCCCGCTCGCTGATTACCTCCGGCGGATTGGGCACGATGGGCTTCGCCTTGCCGGCGGCGATTGGCGCGAAGTTTTCGCGTCCCGAGGCGGACGTCTGGGTGATCGTGGGCGACGGCGGGTTCCAGATGACCATGGCTGAGTTGGCCACCATTGTGCAGGAAAACATCAAGGTCAATATCGCGATCATCAACAACGGCTATCTCGGAATGGTGCGGCAGTGGCAGGAGTTCTTCTATCAGAGGAACTATGCGGCCACTCCGCTGGTCAATCCCGATTTCACTAAGATTGCCGAGGCATACGGCATCCTGACGTTCGCGGTCACGCACCGCGACGAGGTGGCTCCGACTGTGCAGAAGGCGCGCGAGCATCCGGGGCCGGTGCTGATTGACTTCCGCGTGGAGCAGGAAGATTCGGTCTATCCCATGGTCCCGGCGGGCTCGGCGCTGCACGAGATGATCCGGCGGCCGAGTGCCATTGTGGAAACGGCAGACGAGTAAATCTTATGAACATGACCTATTTGTTGGATGTTGCGAACCATACGGGCGTGGTGACACGTATTTCGCTGATCTTCCGGCGGCATGGAGCCAACCTGCAGTCGCTGTCGACAGCGAAGACCGAGCATCCGTCGATCGTTCGCATCGTAGTTACGTCAGACTTGGAGGGACGAGCGGCCCAACGCATCAAGGGGCAGCTCTCGAAACTCATCGACATTTTCAAGGTGGACATGATCTCGAATGAAGAAGGCACCTTCCGCGCCTTCGGCATGATGAAGATCGCGTGCACGCTGCAGACCCGGCCGCAGATTCTGCAGCTGCTCGAGATCTTCAACGGGCGTGTGCTCGAGCTCACCATCGAGTGGGTGCTAGTCGAGATGACAGGCACTCCGGAACAACTTGAAGGCCTGCTGCAAGTGCTGCAGCCTTATGGAATTCTGGAGGCGGTGGAGACCGGCCCGATCGTCATCCGGCGCAATTCGCCTCGTAACGCTGCTCGGCCGCAGCCTACTTGGGAAGTCGTTCCCGGCACATTATCTGCAGGGACAAGTTCAACTTCTACTTCAACTACAAACTCGACGCAGGAGAGGAAACGCTATGGCACAGATCTTTTATGACAAGGACGCCGATCTTTCACTGGTGAAGGCCACCACGGTCGCAATTATTGGGTACGGATCGCAAGGCCATGCGCATGCGCTGAACCTGCGTGACAGCGGAGTCGATGTCTGTATCGGGTTGCATCAAGGTAGCCGCTCGCGCGCACGCGCCGAAGCTGCCGGACTGACGGTGAAATCCGTGAGCGACGCTGCGGCTTGGGCTGACACCATCATGATTCTCGCGCCCGATACGGAGCAGGCGAAGATCTATCACCGCGACATTCAGCCCAACTTGAAGCCGGGCAAGACGCTGATGTTTGCCCACGGCTTCAACATTCGCTTCGGAACGATTCAGTGTCCGGCGGGAGTGGACGTCAGCATGATCGCGCCCAAGGCGCCCGGGCATCGTGTGCGCGAGGTGTTTGTCGAAGGCGGCGGGACGCCCTGCCTCGTCGCGGTCGAGCAGGATGCTTCGGGCAACGCCTGGCAGTATGCGTTGTCGTATGCCAAGGGCATCGGTGGCACGCGCGCCGGCGTGCTAAAGACCACGTTTACCGAAGAGACTGAAACCGACTTGTTCGGCGAACAGGCGGTGCTGTGCGGCGGAGCCAGCGCACTCGTGAAAGCCGGATTTGAAACGCTGGTCGATGCCGGCTATCAACCTGAGATCGCTTATTTCGAGTGCTTGCACGAGCTCAAGTTGATCGTCGACCTAATGTATCGCGGCGGGTTGAGCTACATGCGCTACTCGGTGAGCGACACCGCGGAATACGGCGACTACACGGCCGGGAAGCGCCTGATCACTGACGAAACTCGCAAAGAGATGAAGCAGATTCTTGAGGAGATCCGCAACGGCAAGTTTGCGGCCGAGTGGATCAAGGAAAACGAGACGGGTCGACACAACTTCATAGCCGAGCGTGAAAAGCAGCGTGAGCACCTGATCGAGACTGTGGGTGAAGGGCTGCGCGAAATGATGCCGTTTCTCAATCCGGTGAGAGTGTCGGATATCGAGGCACCGGCGAAGAAGGAAGAACCGGCAGTCGCGACCACCGCATAGAAAGAGCAGCAGGGAACTCGGGAGCACAGCATGGCCTTTTTTTCTGAGAGCAAGTAGGTCTGGAATAACGGGAAGATCATTCCCTGGGAAGAAGCCACGGTCCACATGTCGGCGCACGGCCTGCACTACGGGACCGGTGTCTTCGAAGGCATTCGCTGTTACAACGCAGCGGACGGCCCTGCGGTCTTCCGGCTCGATGCCCACCTGGAGCGCATGTTCGGCTCGGCGCGGACCTATGGACTTCCGATTCCTTATTCGCAGGAAGAACTTACGCAAGCTGCCATTGACGTCATCAATGCCAACGGGTTCTCCGATTGCTATGTGCGTCCGATCGCGACCTATGGGAGTGCCAGTCTTGGTGTTCACCCGCGGAACTGCCCGGTGGAAGTTGCCATGCTGGCGTGGCCGTGGGGCGCGTACCTTGGCGCCGATGCGCTGGAGAACGGCATCCAGGTGACGGTTTCACGCTGGAAGAAGTTCAGTTCACTGGCCATGCCGGCGACTGCAAAGGCCTGCGGACAGTATCTGAACTCGATGCTTGCGGTGCAGGATGCAGTGCGCTGCGGCTTTGACGAGGCGTTGCTAGTTGATGAAGAAGGGGTCATCGCCGAAGGTTCGGGCGAGAACTTCTTCATCGTGCAGAATGGCAACGTCCTCACCAACGATGAACGCGATCACGTACTCATGGGAATCACTCGTGACTCGGTGATCACCTTGGCGCGCGATCTGGGATACAAGGTCTTCGTCGGCCAGATGCATCTGGAAGAATTGGAAGTTGCCGACGAGGCATTTTTCACCGGTACCGCAGCGGAAGTCACGCCCATCAGTGCGGTGGATCGCAAGCCGATCGGAAACGGCAAGCCGGGGCCGGTCACGTTGGAGTTGCAGCGGGCGTTCTTCGCTGCGACTTCAGGGCGCGATCCGCAGCATCAAGATTGGTTGACTCCCGTGACCGCGAAGACGGCCGTCGAATCCTAGTGCTCGGAGAGCATCAGGTAGCGCGATCCCGGGGCTTGCGAGACGGCCTTACAGGTTTTGAGGAACGCTTGACCAGCATGCGAGAGAACGGTCCCAGTCCGGTACACCAGACGCAGCTTGCGTTCCATGGCAAGTTCGGGGCAGGGCACGTGGACCAACTCCTTGTTGGCGATTTCATGCTCAACGGCGATGAGCGGAACCAGGGCAACGCCGTTCTCCATACGGACGAACTGCTTGATGTCTTCGATGGTGGGCAGCTCGACGTTCATGTGCAGCGGCGTGTGGTGCTTTTTGAACGCCTGAATCACTTTTTCGCGGTACGGGCTCAGCACACTGTGGGCGATAAACGATTCGGCCCCGAGGTCTTTGATGCCGACCGTCTTGGCTTTCGCCAGCGGATGTCTGGGGTAGACGATCAGCGCCAGTTCGTCGCGGTAGAGCATATGGGAAGTCAGTTCGGTGTCGTCGGTGCGAAACGAGACGACACCGAATTCCACGTCGTGGTTCAGCACCTGGGCGGGCACTTCACGCGCCAGGGTACGCATGACCTGGATGCGGATCATCGGGTGCATGTGGTGATACATGTGCAACACGGGCAGCAGGTAGCGCGCGGTGAATTCGTTGGCGGCGATCACGAGCTTGCCTTGGTGCAACATGCGTAGCTCTTTGAGGGAATCGCGGGCTTCCTCGCGAACGTTGAGCAGCTCTTTGGCATATTTTTGCAGGACTTGGCCGGCGTCGGTCAGCGAGCCGTCGCGGGAGGAGCGGTCGAACAGGCGCTCACCGAGTTCGTCCTCGAGTTTCGAGATGGTCTGGCTGACGGCCGACTGGGTGCGGTGCATGCGGGCCGCCGCCCGGGAAAAGCTTTTTTCCTCGGCTACAGCGAGAAATGTCTCTAGTTGGAATAGTTCCATCATTACCGCCTTTTCGGGTTTGGGAAGGAATAAGTAATTGAATCACATTAGCTAATGATTATGCAAGATATATTATTTTGACTAATCGATGATAAGTCAGTAACCTTGAACCATCACACCTTGGAGGTGATTATGCAGCGAGACCGCGTATTGGTTTTTGATACGTCGCTCCGCGACGGCGAGCAGGCCCCCGGATGCAGCATGAACGGGGACGAGAAGCTCCTATTCGCCAAAAAGCTCCAAGTGTTAGGGGTCGACATCATCGAGGCCGGCTTCCCGGTCGCGTCGGCCGGCGACGCCGAAGCCGTTCGTCGCATTGCGACCGAAGTTCAGGGTCCGGTCATCGCGGCGCTGGCGCGCTGCGTCGAAAAAGACATAGCTGTTGCATGGGAAGCAGTTAGCCGCTCAATGCGGCCGCGCATTCACACATTCCTCGCCACCTCTGACATTCACCTTGCCTTTAAGCTGAAGATTGGGCGCGACGAGGCCCTGAACCAGGCGAGAAAGATGGTCGCCTATGCTCGCTCATTATGTACCGACGTTGAATTCTCTCCCGAGGACGCAACCCGGTCGGACGTAGGCTTTCTGTGCGAAGTATTGCAGGCAGCTGTCGATTCCGGCGCGACCACGCTGAACATCCCCGATACGGTGGGATACACCACCCCGGGCGAATACGGGGACCTGATCCGCACCATTCGCCAGCGGGTGAAGGGCATCGAAAACGTTACTATTTCGGTACACTGCCACAACGATCTGGGCCTCGCGGTAGCGAACTCGCTGGCCGGTGTTGAAGCGGGTGCTCGCCAGGTGGAGTGCACGATCAATGGCATCGGCGAGCGGGCAGGGAATGCCTCGCTGGAAGAATTTGCCATGGCGTTGCACGTGCGCGCCGACCGCTACAAACTCGAAACCGGCATCAATCATCCGGAGATTTTCGGAGCCAGCCAGTTACTTTCCGAGCTGATTGGCTTCGAGGTCCAGCCGAACAAGGCCATCGTCGGACGTAATGCCTTCGCGCACGAGGCGGGC
>Ga0070765_100001229_pt1 | contig 15545 bp, 12 predicted proteins | sample HubBroMetageWFT5_FD_71516 | JGI IMG/M metagenome (GOLD analysis project Ga0070765, IMG submission 71516) | Warmed and freeze-thawed soil microbial communities from the Hubbard Brook experimental Forest, New Hampshire - Hubbard Brook CCASE Soil... | ecosystem: Environmental > Terrestrial > Soil... | reverse complement strand
TCGCCGATTTCATCGAGGAAAAGCATGCCCTTGTCCGCGGCACGAAGTACTCCCGGCCGGTCGCGAAGAGCTCCTGTAAAGGCACCCTTCACGTGGCCGAAAAGTGTGGACATCGCGCCATCGCCTCGCAGAGTGGCGCAATTCACGTCTACGAACTCCCCCGTGATCGTGTGCCGCATCTTTTTCAACTCAAAAATGCGCCGCGCCAATTTGGATTTCCCAGCGCCGGTGGGGCCCATCAAGAGCAACGGATCACGCGTGGCAACGGCGACCTGTTCGATCCGGTCGATCAGTTCGTTGAACGCCTGGTTCCGGGTATCGATCCCCCCTTTCAAGTAAGAAACGGCATCGCGCGCTTCCTGACGAAAACGCGAAGCAATTCGATCGTAGCGGGAGAGATCGAGATCAATGACCTTCACTTCTCCCGGTGCGCTGCGATCTCGATCCGGAGAAGCCTGGAGCAATCTTCCCGGCAAATATCTTGATTCTGTCAGCAGGAATAGGCAGATTTGTGCAACGTGGGTGCCTGTGGTGATGTGAATGAGGTATTCCTCGTTGTCGGTTTCGAACGGGTAGGCCCGAGCGAACTTAAAGAGCGCTTCGTAAACGCGCTCGAAGTCCCACGGATCACCAAACTCAATCTCGTGCAGGCGCACGATTGTTTCCGGCGATACTGCCGCGATGTCGCTGGCGACCCGCAGGGCGAGTGCTTTGTCGCGAAGCGCGTGCAGAAGTTCCAGTCGTTTCACGAGGAAGTCCGGCTGCCGGCAAATCGATACGGTGGGGCGCCAATTTTGCCAACGATCCTGCGCCCGGCCAGCGTCGAGGGTAGTTCCCAGCAATCCGATCACGACGTGTGGTTTGTCCTGCATATCTGTAATTATAAGATATTATCCTGTGAGATTGCATTTATATCCTCAAGAACACAAGGCTTAGTGTATGCCCTGTGTTAGCTATGTCTTACAATGACACGCCCATTGGCACGGTGCATGCATTCAGGTGTGATCACAGAGGACGAACAATTGCGACACGGTTCGTGAGCGAAGTGGGAGTCGCGAACAATCAGAGGCGCGGGACACAATGCGGCCCGCGCCTCTGAGAATCGGAATTCCGCTAGGGAGGAGAAGAAAAAATGTCAGAGCCGACCTACAACGTGATCGTTGCTGAAAAGGGCGCACCCATCAAAGCCTGGACCAAAGGCGTCGCTCTCGAAGACCAGGCGCGGAAACAACTCCTCAACGTGGCGCAACTTCCTTTCATTTTCAAGTGGGTCGCGGCCATGCCGGACGTGCACTGGGGAATTGGTGCGACCGTCGGCAGCGTGATCCCGACCAAGGGTGCGATCATTCCCGCGGCAGTCGGTGTGGACATCGGCTGCGGCATGATGGCGGTGCAAACAGACCTAAACGCGCGCGACCTTCCTGAGGATCTAAAGGGCATTCGCGCGGCGATTGAGAAGGCGGTACCCCACGGCCGCACGCAGCACGGTGGTCGCGGCGATCGCGGAGCGTGGAATGACATTCCGGCGCGCAATATGGAAGTCTGGCAGAGGCTGAAGCCGCGCTATGACGCGATTCTTGCCAAGCACTCGAAACTCGATCGCGGAAATCACTCGAACCATTTGGGCACTTTGGGAACGGGAAATCATTTTATTGAAGTGTGCCTGGACGAAGCGGATGCAGTGTGGTTCATGCTGCATAGCGGGTCGCGCGGAGTCGGCAATCGCATGGGCAGCTACTTCATCGAACTGGCGCGCCAGGATATGGAGCGGATTTTCGTCACTTTGCCTGATCGCGATCTGGCTTACTTCCCGGAGCGTTCCGCACACTTTGACGACTATGTGGAAGCCGTCGAGTGGGCACAGGATTTTGCTCGTTGGAATCGCCACTTGATGATGCAGCAGATTGTCGCGGCTGTGCGCTCGTCCGGAGAAGTTCCGGCCTTCGTGGCCGAGCTAAAGGCGATCAACTGCCACCACAACTATGTGGCTCGCGAATCGCACTATGGGGAAAACATTCTCGTCACACGAAAGGGAGCGGTCCGTGCCCGTGAAGGCGATATGGGAATCATTCCCGGCAGCATGGGCGCGCGTTCTTACATTGTGCGCGGCAAGGGCAATGCGGAGAGTTTTGAAAGCTGCAGCCACGGCGCGGGTCGCGCCATGTCGCGCACGGAAGCAAAGCGGCGTTTCTCGATCGCCGATCATGAGCGTATGACGGCGGGTATCGAATGTCGCAAAGACGCCGACGTGATTGACGAAACTCCGGCTGCATATAAATCGATCGAGGCCGTGATGGCTGCTCAGGCTGATTTGGTGGAGATCGTTCACACGTTGCATCAGGTCGTGTGTGTGAAGGGATGATCGGAAACCAACGGAGCGTATGCATGATTCGGATTGACGGATCTTCGGGAGAAGGCGGCGGGCAAATCTTGCGCTCGTCGCTGAGCCTTTCGCTCGCAACCGGAAGGGCATTCCGCATCGAGGACGTCCGCGCTAAGCGGGAGCGCCCCGGGCTGCTGCGGCAGCACCTCACGGCGGTTCTTGCCGCCGCGGAAATCGGAGGAGCGGAAGTCGAGGGAGCGAGTTTGGGCTCGCGGACTCTCTCATTTATTCCCGGGACCGTGCGACCGGGAGAGCATCGGTTCGTGATCGGAACGGCTGGCAGCGGCACTCTAGTGTTTCAAACGATCCTGCCGGCCCTAATGATGGCGTCAGCTCCAAGCCATATAACGATCGAAGGTGGCACGCACAATTTGCAAGCACCGCCCTTTGATTTTCTCGCACGGTGCTTCCTGCCCGTCATCAACAGGCTCGGGCCAAAGATCAGCGTGAGCCTTGAGCGATATGGTTTCTATCCGGCTGGAGGCGGCTGCTTCACCGCAATCATCGAACCTTGCGACCACTTGGTTCCTGTTGACCTGGCAGAGCGTGGAGAAATTACGCAGCGGAGTGCGGTGGCAATTGTCGCGAATCTTCCTCGCCGTATCGCACAACGCGAGATCGATACCATTGCCAACATGCTGAATTGGGGAACCGAACGCATGGAGATTGTTGAAACGAAGAACTCAGTCGGGCCGGGGAATATTGCGTTGATCGAACTGGCAACTTCAACTGGTGTAACGGAGCTGTTTTGCGGGTTTGGTCGACTTGGAGCGAGCGCCGAAAGCGTCGCCGCGGAAGCCGTCAAGGAAGCGCGAGCATACATGGTTTCTGAGGCTGCCGTAGGCGAACATTTGGCCGACCAGCTCTTGTTGCCGTTCGCGTTGGCGGGCGGCGGAGTGTTTACTGCCGAGAAGTTGAACCGGCATGCTTGCACGAACATGGATGTCATATCCACCTTCCTGCCAGTTAGCTTTGCGACTTGTCAGGAAGGTCGAAGCACCAGAATCGAAGTAACTTCGAACACTTGAAACAGAGTGTTATTCGAAGATGTGGCAATGCATTTTACTGTTGCGTCAGATATGAGTTTAAATTACAATCCGCGGGCTGGAGAACGTTCGGAATGCAAAACGTCAAACACAATTCGTTAAAAAGTAAGAGGGCGCTGCGAATGAATTGTGGCCGAACGTGGTCTGGTACCGCGCGGTAACCACCTTCTTTCGCATCAGCATTTTGCCGACCTAAAGTTCCTGAACCTGGGTGGCGTCGTTTACGGTTCCATCGTCTGTCAACCGAGGAAGTATACCGTAGACAGTTATTCCCCCAGGCTTTAGACGGCCAGTGGTGCAAGGCACGGATACTTCTCCGGTGAAGCCGCCGTTTGCGCAAGTGAACGGAGGTGGGGTTCGAATCCCCGATTACGCCGTGTCTGATTTTCCCTGGCCGAAGTGATTCACATCCGTGCACGGTTTGTCCTTACGCGTGTCCTACACAGGGCGATGGCCCTTAGATCGGAGTTTAGAAATGGAAGTTCTTGTGCACGCCTTCGCAAAGATGGGGGGGCGGATAAAATTCGCCGAGATCGTGCCGCGTCAAAGGCCGATGCGGCGGCAGTTCATGGAAGATTTTTCGTTGGATGTCCAGCGGGATGCGCAGGGTGAGTATTTTCTCCTCTCGCGCGCGCCGAAGTCGACGACCGAGTTCATAGTCTTGGACGTTCAGCCGAAGGCTCGTCATCTTCTATTGCTGAGCCGCAAGGGCGGCGACAAACACCGCTTCCTGCTCGGACATGACGAGCGCCACTGGTTTGTTGCTGGCGTTCCTGAGACAGCAGCAGTCAGTCGAGTTCGGGACGCGATGCAAGCGTTGAAACCCGAGGGCGTATTGCAAAGCGAACGGAAGATCCGTTCGAAAGACCGCGATAGGCGTAGTAATCGAGCACGCATCCGACAGGGAGAGTGGTTCTTTGTGCCCATGCGGGATTTGCGAGTTCCCGCGCTGCTGATATTGCGCGATGAACCGCTGGTTCGCAGTCGGGGCGGAAAGCCTCATGTCTGCGAGCAACTGTTTCGTTTTGGCGGAGAGACCGTATACGTCAGCCCGGGAGCTGCCAGTGGTCTGACTGAAGCGGAGTACAGGATTCTGACCGATGCAGAAAGAAAACGATGGAACTGGCAAGTGATGCGACGTGATCCGAAGGTCTATGTCAGGGGACGCGTCCGTCACGTCGATCATCAGACCGTAACCCTGGTTGGTTGGCACCAGGTTCTCAGTAACACCGAGGATCAGTCGTATGCCATGCGAAACATCGTTTTCTTGGATTAGGCCCAGAAGATTTCATAGCTTTCGCCGGTGGCGTAGTCAAGGGTTACTTCCTCCGCTTTAAGTCGCGCAGGATCGGAAATCCTGCCAAGGAAAGGAACTCGCGGGGACGGGGACGTAGTCCCGAAGTGCAAGGCACCCATGGGAAACCACCTTGAGACAACCCTGGGCGCTTGTACCCCGGCGAAATACTTTTGATCGCGCGTCCGCGCGATGGCCGTGCGATCCGAGGCGTCGCGTATAACGTTTCTTAGAAAGGATGAAGCTGATGGATGTCTACGTCAAAAACGGCACCCCGCTCAACAGGCCATCCCTGTGCGAGACCTGCACTCAGGCTCTTATCACTCGGGGATATCGGGAGAGCGATGAAGTCGTGGTGTGCCAGGCTACGTATCCAGACCGTCGAGTAAGGTTCCCAGTCCGAGAATGCTCTCGATTCACAGACAAGACCGGACAGACACTCCGGGAGATGCATGAAATCGCTTGGGTTCTGGCTCCCAGGGGCAGCAAGCGTCAGGCGGGCTTCCTTACTCCAGACCAGTGCAGTACAGACGAGGATGAGATCGAGTTGATCTTGGACAGCGAATAGTTAGCAACAGTTCGTCGGTGGCGAAGGCGACGGTTACTTCGGATCGGTTGGTTGCAGGTTCAATTCCTGCCTTGGAGTCGCAATAAGATGGCTCCTTGTAGCTCACTGGATAGAGCGACCGCCAGCGCAAGCTGGGTCCGTCGCCACTAATTCCCCGGCGAAATCATTGTGACAAACGAGGGAGAGCACGATGGCACGGCTAAACATTCTTAAAATTCCAAATCCGTGGGGCGCGCGTACACATGAAGGAGCGCCAGCACGAAATATTTCTTCCGAGCTTCAGCTACGGCGTTCGGTGCTTGCCTGCTTGCTCTGGGAGGATCAGTTTTATGAAGACGGAGTCGAGATTGCCGGTCGCATCCAGTCACTTGTGCCGAAGGTAAAAGCCGAAATTGTAGCGGCTCTTGCAGTCCAGGCACGAAGCAAAATGAAGCTTCGCCATGTTCCTCTTCTGCTGGTGCGCGAAATGGCGCGGCTCGAAACGCACCGCGAATTTGTTTCGCAGACACTCGCCCAAGTAATCCAGCGTGCAGATGAACTCGCCGAATTCGTCGCAATCTACTGGAAAGACGGCAAGGTCCCATTGTCTGCTCAGGCGAAGAAGGGACTTGCAAAAGCGTTCCGGAAATTCGACGAGTATCAACTCGCTAAGTACGACCGCAGCGGCCCGATCCGATTGCGCGACGTCCTGTTTCTCTGCCACGCGAAGCCTCGTGATGCCGAGCAGGCTGGGCTATGGAAGCGGCTGATTGAAGGAGAGCTGCAGACACCCGATACCTGGGAGGTAGCGCTTTCCTCAGGCGCGGACAAGCGAGATGCATGGGAGCGGTTGATCCGGGAACGAAAACTCGGTGCGCTTGCGTTGCTTCGTAACCTGCGGAACATGAAGCAGTCCGGTGTGGACGAATCGCTTGTGCTCGGTGGTATCAACGCCATGGATACTGCGAGGGTGTTACCGTTTCGTTTTCTCTCGGCGGCTCGACATGCGCCCCAGTGGGAAGAATCGCTTGAGCGCGCGATGCTTTCCTCGCTCACCGAACAGAAAAAGCTTTCGGGCCGGACGGTCCTTCTAGTTGACGTGTCGGGCAGCATGACTGGTGCCTTGTCTCGTCGGTCAGAGATGCTTCGAACTGATGCAGCCTACGGTCTCGCGATTCTGCTTCGGGAGGTCTCTGAAAAGGCAATTGTGTTTACGTTTTCGAACGATTTGGTCGAAGTGCCTCCGCGACGGGGGTTTGCTTTGCGTGATGCAATGGACGCTAGCCAGTCACACAACGCGACCTATCTCGGCAGGGCGTTGGAAAAAATCGATCAGAAGTATGATCGGATCATCGTGATCACCGACGAGCAAGCTCACGATCGCGTGCCGGGGCCTCGCGGTCGCGGCTATGTGATCAACGTGGGCAGCAACAAGAACGGCGTTGGCTACGGCCCATGGACGCACATCGACGGCTGGAGTGAAGCTGTTGTCGAGTACATCGGTGCGCTAGAGCAAATGCCTCAGGCGTAAACAAAAGAGATAGACGGCGCCCGATCATGTTTCCGAATGGTCGACCGCTGGGACGACAACCGGGCCACTCAATAGATGCGCGTTTCTCGTTGGGAATCCACCTAAACGCCGCCGGGTCGTAGTTCTTTATCCGAGCGAACATCTCGCGGCTAGGCGGTCGAGCCACTCTTCAACCAAGCGCCGCTCACCCAGGACCGGTGCCTGGATCCGGATGCTCAAGGATTCATCTTTCAGTCCTTGTAACCTCTGGGAACTGCGAGACGATAAGCACCACGGTTTTTCGGACGCTTCGACATCTTCGACGTCTTCAACAGTTTCAACGCCGCTCAGGTTCGACAGATTCAACTCGTGATAAGGCCTCCTCTGAAATTCCACGACTTACGGCGCCGCAGAACTGGCCTAGTCCTTGCCCTAACTCCAAGCGAATGCAGACAGGCAATGTTGGTTGCCTCGGGGGCCCATTCGACAGGTAACAGGAGGAGCGCAATGGACGGTCAACTATTGAAGACGATTAACGAACTAGGCGTGGCCGTCGCTTCCTCCCAGGATTCAATTGCGGACGAAGAACTCGTCGCTGCCGCCAAGGGTGGAGATGACCTGGCATTTGAAACCATCGTCAAGCGCCACCGGCAAAGGATTTTTGCGCTTGCGCTCCGCTATACACGGAGTCGGGAAGATGCCGAAGACATTGTCCAGCAGGCTTTGCAGAAAGCGTTCATCCACTTGCAGGGCTTCGAAGGGAGATCCTCATTCTCTACCTGGCTGACGAGCATTGCCATCAACCAAGCCCTTATGTTGCTGCGCAGACGCAGGACGCTGCGCGAAGTGCCGATCGAGGATCCGAGCGATGACGAAGAAGCCGCACTCTCCCTCGAAATGGCCGATGCGAGTCCAGATCCTGAAAGCAGCTACTTAGAGCAAGAAGAAGCCCGAGTTTTGGCGGAGGCGATCGGGCAGCTGAGACCAGCAATGCGGACGGCCGTCGAGCTGACGGGACTGCGGGAGTTATCGATGCTGGAGGCGGCTCGACACATGGGGATTTCTGTTGTCGCAGTCAAAAGTCGGGTGTTCCACGCGAGAAGGAAGCTGGGCGAGGCGCTGAGACGCAACAGGAGATCACGTCGGATCTCCGGAGACGGCATTTCGGCTGCTGCTACGGACGCCCGGCGCATCCCGCAAAATCGCCTGAGCTGCGCCTGGAATTAGAACTCGCGCGAAAGGAGGCTCTGATGATCGCGTTTCTCTTGATTGTCGCAACGATTCTGGCTTTTCTCAGCACCGCGTTCTCGGACAGCAACCGTCGTTATTGAGTCGTGTTTCTGGCGGGTCAGCCTTCCGCCGGTATCATCTTCGATTCTGAACGGCGAAACCGCCCAGTGATCAACGGGTCACGCCCGCCCCGGGATTCCTACACGGAGGGCGACCGTCGAGGTCAAAGGAAACCCTTTGAAAGGGAGGAGACACCATGAAATTACGAAATCTAGGAACTGATACTCAGAACATGCCACGAGGTGTTCAGCCGGACGTCCCGGAAGAGAGAGGCAACCACGGGCCGTCCCCGACAGAAATCCGTCAGCGAGCGTTTGAGATTCACATCGAACGTGGCGGAATTCACGGTTGCGACCTGGACGACTGGATGCAGGCGGAGCGCGAGCTCCAGCTGAAGTACAAGAGCGAAGCGCAGAACAACGGTAAGGACTCGAAAACAAAATGAGAGCCATAACAGAATCGCAGTTGCGGTTTTCACAGACAGGCTCCGAGGAAAATAGCATGTTGAAGATCAAATTCAGTCAAACGGCTGCCGAAGAGAAATGGAATCTGCACGGCCGCCTTTCCGGCCCATGGGTACACGAGCTCAGGACCTGCTGGAAGGTGAACCACCGCACGGACGCGGGACGCGCGTGCATCGTGGACCTCAATGAAGTCACGTTTATCGACAAGAGCGGAAAGCGGCTCTTGTGCATGCTGGCCAGAGATGGAGCGCAATTCACCGCCAGCGGGATCTGCACCAAACACCTTATTGGACATCTGAAGGTCGGAAGAAAACCCTTTATTTCGAACCCGGTTGCTGGGTTGATTGTGCTTGCGTTCGTGGTGACTCTCGGTGCCGGATGCGAACGCCGAGTAGCCTCTGCGCCGGCTCCTGCGCCGCCCACAGTCGAAGTAACGCCAGCCATCAAGAAAGAGATACCGATCGAGGGCGAGTGGGTAGGAACGCTCCAGGGGTATGTCAACGCGCAGATTCAGCCGCAGGTGAGCGGCTATCTAATTCGCCAGGATTATCAGGAAGGGGGATTCGTCCGAAAAGGTCAAGTTCTCTTCGAAATCGATCCGCGCCCATTTCAGGCGGCGCTCGATCAGGCGAAAGGACAGCTAGCTCAAGCCGAGGCGCAAATGGCCAACGCCGCTCTTAACGTGAAGCGTGATGTTCCCGAGGCGGAAGCGCATGCGATTCCCCAGGCTCAACTCGATAACGACACGCAGGCACTCACTGGCGCGAAAGCAGCCGTCGAGGCGGATCAGGCCGCGGTGGAACAAGCTGAATTGAACTTAGGTTATACGAAAGTACTTTCACTGATTGACGGCATTGCCGGCGTCAATACCGTTCAGGTGGGAAATCTCGTCGGCCCGTCCACAGTGCTCACCGCGGTTTCCCAAGTGAATCCGATCAAGGTTTATTTCCCGATCAGCGAACAGGAATACCTGCGAATGGCTGACGGGGACGCTCCAGGCAACGTGGACTGGATAGCGCATGCCTCGCGGATCTCGTTGCAGTTGATCTTGGCCGACGGGAGCACCTATGCATATCGCGGCAAGATTGTCTTCGCAGATCGTCAAGTCAACACCCAGACGGGAACCATTGAGATCGTCGGCGAATTCTCCAACCCCAAGAATCTATTGCGACCCGGCCAGTACGCGCGAATCCGCGCCCTCACGCAAATTCTGCGAGGCGCGCTGTTGGTGCCGCAGGCGGCGGTGAGTCAACAGCAAGGCACCTACCAAATTACCGTCATCGGCTCCGATAACCGGGCGCAGCTCCGCGCCGTGGAGGTCGGGCCGAAAGTGGGAGCGCTCTGGGTGATCACATCCGGGCTGGAGAACGCGTGGTGGCCGTTGGTGCGGAGAAGACAAAAGAAGGCGAACTGGTGAATCCCACTCCCTACAAAGAGACCGAGGAGCCTTAAGCCATGGCGAATTTTTTCATTCGACGTCCCATCGTCGCGATCGTGATTGCAATCCTCACGGTCATCGTCGGCGTGATTGCAATTGTGACCTTGCCGGTAGCTCAGTTCCCACAGATCGCTCCACCTGAGATCAGATTGCAAGCCAATTACCCCGGTGCGGACGCGGAGACTCTTGAGCAAGCGGTTGACATACCCATCGAGCAGCAAGTCAGTGGCGTGGACAACATGACCTATATGTATTCGCTCAACGCCACCGCGAACCAGCAAACGACGTTGCTCGTCGACTTCGATCTCAAAACTGATCCGAACATGGACCTAGTGCTCACGCAATCGCGCCAGCAACTGGCAAATGGTCAGTTGCCGCCGGAGGTCAACAACTACGGAATCACTCTCAAGAAGTCGACCACTGCTCCGCTCATGCTGATCGCGTTGTACTCGCCTCATGGCACACGTGATTCCAACTACTTGGCCAATTACGCCTACATCAACCTCAACGACCCTATCGCACGCTTGTACGGTGTTGGCCAGACGCAGGTCTTCGGCTCGGGGCAATATGCCATGCGGCTGTGGGTGAAGCCCGATCAACTTGCGAAGTTGGCCATCACCGTCACGGATATTGTTAACGCGATTCAAGCTCAGAACACTGTTAATCCGGCTGGCCAGGTCGGGGGCGAGCCGGCTCAGAGCAACCAGCAGTTCACCTACGCCGTGCTGGCTCAAGGCCGCCTGACTTCCCCGGAACAGTTCGGCGAGGTGATCGTGCGCGAAGCGCCAAACGGCGGGACCGTTCGCCTGAGAGACGTGGCCCGCGTCGAACTGGGCACGCAGGACTACAGCTTGATGGCTCGCCTGAATGGTAAGCCCAGCGCTGCCATCGCCGTGTATCAGTTGCCCGGAACCAATGCTGTTGAAACCGTGCAGGGCGTCCGGAAGCTCATGACCCAGATGAAACAACGCTTCCCGCAAGACATCGATTATACCGTTTCGCTCGACCAAACACTCCCGGTCACCGAAGGCATGAAAGAGATCCTCTGGACCCTGGTGATAGCGATTGTGCTAGTCATCTGTGTGGTCTATCTCTTCCTGCAAGACTGGCGCGCCACACTGATTCCCATGCTGGCCGTGCCTGTTTCCTTGGTGGGAACCTTCGTCATCTTCCCCTTGGTCGGCTTCTCGATCAATACGCTTTCAATGTTCGGCTTGGTGCTCGCAATTGGACTGGTGGTTGATGACGCCATCGTGGTCGTTGAAGGAGTCCAGCATCACATCGAAGAAGGCCTGGCTCCCAAGGATGCTGCCCGCAAGGCCATGGAAGAGCTTTCCGGCCCGGTTGTGGGTATCGCTCTAGTCTTGGCCTCGGTGTTCGTCCCGACCGCCTTCATTCCTGGGATCACCGGCAGACTGTATCAGCAATTCGCCCTGACCATCGCGATCTCCGTGATGCTTTCCGCGTTCAACGCTCTCACGCTCAGCCCGGCGCTTTCGGCGCTACTGCTCCGGCCCAAGAAAGAAACTCGCGGGCCGCTCGGAAAATTCTTTCGCCTCTTTAACGGCTACTGGGAGCGCTCCACCGACAGCTTTGTGCGTTTGTCGGGCGACGTAATTCGCAAGGGCGCACTGGTGTTGGTGCTGCTTGCGGTGGCCGGAGGTGCTGCGTGGCTGTTGGGGGCCCATCTGCCCACCAGCTTCTTGCCCGATGAAGACCAGGGCTACCTCTATATCAACATGCAGCTTCCCAATGCGGCGTCATTGGAGCGCACAAGCGCGGCTGCGAGACAAGTAGAGAAGGTTTTGGCAAACACGCCGGGCGTCCAGTACACGACTAGCGTCGTCGGTTTCAGCTTGCTCAGTTATGTGCGGACCAGTTACAACGCCTTCTTTTGGGTCAGTCTTAAGCCCTGGGATGACCGCAAGAGCCGAAGCGAAGCATATCAAGCCATCAAGGCACGTTTGAACCAGGAACTCAAACAGCTACCGGAAGGGACCGTCTTCAGTTTCTCACCACCCGCGATCCCCGGCGTCGGCACTGCCGGCGGCGTGACCTTTGTCCTTGAAGACCGCGGTGGGAAGGACATCAAATTTCTTACAGACAACCTCAATAAATTTCTAGCGGCCGCTCGCAAGCGTCCCGAGCTTGGCATGGTTAGCACCACGTTTATCCCGAGTGTGCCGGAAGAGTTCATAAATGTGGATCGGGAAAAAGTGTTGAAGCAAGGCGTGGCTTTGACGGACGTTTACAGCACCATTCAAGCATACATGGGCGGATTGTTCGTGAACTACTACAACGATTTCGGACGCACCTGGCAGGTGTATGTGGAAGCCGAAGCACCTTACCGTGCGACGGCTAGCGATCTCGGACAGTTCTATGTCCGCAACGGACAAGGGCAGGCGGTGCCGCTTTCCGCGCTGGCGAAATTCGAGACCCGTTCCGGTCCGGAGTTCACCATGCGCTATAACGAGTATCGGTCCGCGCAGATCAATGCTTCCGCCGCACCCGGTTATAGCGCCGATCAGGCAAGAGCGGCCCTCGTGGATGCCTTCAAGCAAACCATGCCTGCCGAAATGGGTTACGACTGGCTGGGGATGTCTTATCAAGAGGTGAAGGCCGAAGAAGGGGTCCCGGCTTCGGTGATCTTCGCGTTTTCGCTCCTGTTCGTTTTCCTCGTCCTGGCTGCACTGTATGAAAGCTGGACGCTGCCATTCAGTGTGCTGCTCAGCACCCCGGTGGCGGTATTCGGCGCCTTGGCCGCGCTTTGGTTGCGGCGCTTCGTGACCGGCCTCTACCTGCCGCCTTACATGCTTCAGATGGAGAACGACGTTTATGCGCAAATCGGCTTGGTGATGCTAATTGGTTTGGCTGCCAAGAACTCGATTCTGATCGTAGCGTTTGCCAAGGAGGACTACGAACGAGGTATGTCCATCGTTGATGCGGCACTTTCCGCGGCGCGGCTTCGCTTCCGGCCCCTCATGATGACCGCGCTTGCCTTTATCCTCGGTTGCGTGCCGCTCTGGACAGCATCCGGAGCAGGTGCGGTAGCCCGCCAGATCATGGGCACGGCGGTAATTGGCGGTATGGTAGCGGAAACGTTCATCGGCAGATTCTTTGTTCCAGCCATCTTCTATGTGGTCGAGCGTTTCTCGGGTGCCGCGCTGCAGAAGTCGCCAGTTCTCGTCCCCGCGGAAATTCCGGGCCAAGGGGATTGACCATGAAAAAGCTCGCGTTTTTGCTCATACTGCTTTTGCTTGCCGGCTGCGCCGTGGGGCCGAATTACAAGCGGCCTGCAGTCAACATCCCCACAGACTACCGCGGCGCGATGCCTAACCGAGCCGCCGATCTACCCTCGCTCGGCAACGAAAAGTGGTGGGACCTGTATCAGGACCCCGAGCTGACGCGGCAAATTCGTACCGCCCTTCGGCAGAACTACGACGTACGCATTGCGGCCACGCGCGTGCTTGAGGCACAAGCCCAGCTTGGCATCGTCCGCGCGAATCAGTTTCCGTCGGCAAGCGTCGGAGCGGACGTCTTCAGCCAGCAAAATGCCAAGGTTTCAAATCTGTTTCCGCCCTATGAGGTCAACGCTGGTCAGCTCAATCTGTCCGTGATCTGGAATCTGGACTTTTGGGGAAAATATCGCCGCCAAACCGAAGCAGCTCGCGCTCAGATGCTCGCTTCGGAGTGGGGACAGCAGGCGGTGATCTCGTCACTGGTTGCAAACGTGGCGACGGCCTACTTCGAACTTCGTGCGTTTGACAACGAACTTGAAATCGCCAAGCTTACCCTGGGATCGCGGCAACAATCCCTACGATTGACTCAGGTGCTTGAGACCCATGGCTCAGCTTCCGACCTAGACGTGAGCCAGTCGGAGCAACTAGTCTATATCGCCTCGGAAACCATTCCCGACCTCGAGCGGCAGATACAACAGCAGGAGAACATTCTCAGCATTTTGTTAGGAGAAAACCCCGGCTCCATTCCGCGAGGCCAGGTGCTCAAAGAGCAGCCCGCTTCAGATAGCGTCCCGGCTGGCCTGCCCTCGGAGTTGCTCGAGCGTCGCCCGGACGTCCGCGAGGCGGAAGCGAATATGATGGCGGCCAACGCGCAGATCGGAGTGGCTAAGGCCGCCTTCTTTCCCAGCATCGCGCTCACTGGAATGGGTGGACTGGAAAGCAACCAGTTGAGTAAGTTCCTTAGCGCACCCTCCCAGACCTGGCTAGGTGCTCTCAGTGTGGTGCAGCCTGTGTTCGAAGCCGGAGCGCTCCGATCGCAATTAAAACTCTCGCGAGCGCAATATCAGGAAGCAGTGCTCGCTTATCAGCAGACTGTGCAGAAAGCGCTCGAACAGGTTTCAAATTCTCTGGTCGGTTATCGGAAATATCGCGACTTTCGCGGTCAGCAGGAGCTGCTCACGCAGGCAGCACAGCGATCCGACGACCTCTCCTTGGTGCTCTATAAGCAAGGCGGGGCGAGCTATCTGCAGGTGCTGACCAGCGAAACAAATTATTTTTCGGCGGAGCTGAATCTCGTTCAGGCGCGACTCAACGAGCGGCTTGCGCTTGTCCAAATCTATGAGGCCCTTGGTGGCGGCTGGCAGGAGTAAGGAGCGCAAGTCACCGCCACGCGTTTGCGTTCTTGTGACGGACGCCAACGACGTGAGCAAAATGGTAGGGGAAACAATGGCCGGTCCGACAGCAGTTTCCTGTGGCATGGAGGCAAAGAACCTTCCGAAGGGAAAGCTAGTGGTTCTGGGGCGGTTTCTTTACGCGCTGATTTTCCTATTCGGCGGGGCCAGCCACTTCTCGAAACAGACCATCGCCTACGCGGCTTCGCAAGGCGTCCCTTTAGCTTCAATCGCGGTGCCGCTGTCTGGGACTTTCGCCATCGCTGGTGGGTTAAGCATCCTGCTCGGCTATCGCGCAAAACTCGGCGCGGGCCTCATCATGTTGTTTCTAGTTCGCACGATCCTAATGATGGACAGGTTCTGGGCGATGCACGACCCGCTGATGGCCCGGATGCACAGGGCGCTGTTCATGGAAAACGTCGCTTTGATTGGCGGTGCGTTGCTCATTTCGCAGTTTGGAGCAGGCCCCTTCAGCGTTGACGCGTGGCGAACGCGGTAAGCGACGGACTCGACCAGGTGTCGTCAGAGAGAACGGTCCATCTCGAGTTGTTGCTCAGAGGAAAGAAGTACCTCTCGGTGGAACGGAACCTGGCGCAGGCACAGCTCGACGAGCGGCTTGCGGCAGTTACACAACCTGGATAACTCCATTTGCTCCACAGCAGAGGGGGGGGCAGCACGCGACGGGCAAGACTTGCGATCCCAGGGCGAAATCAATCATCATCTGTTTCGTAGTCTTTCGGCAACGATTTCAGGCGCCTTGGATATGAACACAGAAGCGGAACTTCAGCGTCAAAACGAGCGGTTTGAGTTGCTCCTCAATCTGACGACCAGAATCACGTCGAGCCTGGACCTGCGGGAAGTTTTGCGCGCGGTTGCAGCGAACATACGCGAAGTCGTACACGCGGATGCGGTGGGCGTTTCGTTGCCCGATGCAACGTCGGGA
>Ga0070765_100001227_pt1 | contig 15554 bp, 13 predicted proteins | sample HubBroMetageWFT5_FD_71516 | JGI IMG/M metagenome (GOLD analysis project Ga0070765, IMG submission 71516) | Warmed and freeze-thawed soil microbial communities from the Hubbard Brook experimental Forest, New Hampshire - Hubbard Brook CCASE Soil... | ecosystem: Environmental > Terrestrial > Soil... | reverse complement strand
GCGGAGTGCCTCGGCGTTTTCTCGTGAGGCGCCGGAACCGCGCTCGGGCGAGGAGTCAGGAGATCTGCAGGGTTTGTCTAACGCCGAAAGCGCCGATTCGGAAAGTGTCGACGAGTTGATCGAAGAGGGAAATGCATTCGAGGCTGGCGTGATTTCGGGCGTTGAAGAAGCTGACGGTGAGGACGGACGGGAAGTTCACACTCGTGAAGTGCCCGAAGACGATGTGCCCGGCGAATACCTCGATGAAGACTAGCGAGAGCGGCGGTCATCGTCATCCGAGCAGAGGGCTCTTGGCGTCAAATTAGCGGATCGTTGCCACCTGGCTGATTCTGCGCGAGGCCACCATTATGCCGCCAAGCTAAATCGGTTTCGTTCACGCCAACACCGCTAACGTGCGGCGAATTTGGGCCGATAGACAATGAGTGACAGTTCCTTCCTCTGCGACCCGCCCCGATGAAGGCAAACCCTCGCCCCGGCCCGGAACCCATTTTGTCGCGCGGCAACCGATTCTTACGACGGATGAGAAGGTCTTCGGTTACGAACTCTTATTTCGCGACGGCATCGAAGATTTCTTCCGGTGTCCAGATTCCGATGCGGCCTCACGCAGCACGCTTAACAGCTCCATGCTGCTTGGCCTCAATGTACTGTGTGATGGCCGCCGGGCTTTTGTGAACTGTACCCGCGAGATCCTGCTTAAGGATTACGTTACGCTGCTGCCCGCGGGCCAGACTGTCGTCGAAATTCTTGAGACCGTTCCTGCAGATGACCAGGTCGTGGCAGCCTGCCGGCGACTAAAGGAAGCCGGGTACATGATTGCGCTGGACGATTTTGGGTTGGGCGACCCGCGCGAATCGCTGACCGACCTGGCCGACATTATCAAAGTGGACCTTAGGGCAACCCCATTCGCCGATGCGGCAGCGATGGTGAAACGGTACGGGCCCGGTCGATGCCAGCTGCTGGCGGAGAAAGTGGAAACCCGCGAAGAGTTTATCGCCAGCAAGAGAGCTGGCTTTCTATACTTCCAGGGATACTTCTTCCGCCGTCCGGAAATACTTAGCGCTCGCGAAATTCCAGCAAACAGCCTCAATTACCTGCGCATGCTAACGGCGGTTTCGCAACCCGAGTTAGACGTGCGGGAAATAGAAAATCTGGTTAAGCGAGAGGCCTCGCTGTGTTACCGTCTGCTGCGCTATCTGAACTCCGCCGCTTTCGGATTCACTTCCGAGATCCACTCCGTGCGACACGCGCTTTCCATCCTGGGAGAACGGGAAGTCCGCCGCTGGATCCGCTTGGTGGCCAGCCTGGGAGCGGGCCAGGATAAGTCGAGCGATTTGGTACTCGCGGCGCTGGTGCGCGCCCGTTTCTGTGAGCTGCTCTCGCCCAAAATTCGGCACGGAGATTCTGACTTGTTCCTCATGGGCCTGCTTTCTCTGATGGATACGATCCTTGAGATTCCCATGCGCCAGGTGCTCGACAACGTCCCCATCGATCATGAATGCAAAGCGGTGCTGCTGGGCGCGACCAGCGGTTTGCGACCTTTCTATCAGCTTATGCTGGCGCAAGAATCTGGCGATTGGGCGGCCGTCACAGGGCTCGCTACCCGACTTCAGCTCAGCGAAGGCGACGTTTCCGCGTCTTACTGGCAAGCCATGCAGTGGGCGCGCCAAGTAAGCTCAGGAGCGTAGTCGCCGCGTCGAATTAATCGTCTTCCAATAAGTGTGGATTAGCCGCTAGTGTGGTCGTATGCGGGGCGAAACCAATTGTGAAGTTGGTTCGCCGGTTTCGATCATTCGCAAGCGCTCGCGAATGTCGCTGCGGAGCAACCCAACCGAAATGCCGCCGAAGAATTCCGGATAGCGGTCGAGCCGTCCCAGCGCAGCCTGCAACAGAAGGGTAGTTCCCAGCCGATTGTCACACTGCAAATGGTGAAATGCCGCGGTTACCTGAATCAGTCCTTGCAGGAATGTCTTTTCCGGCTCCGGCGAATTCAGCCACACGCTCTCCCAGGCCTCATGCGCAGTGAAAAACTCACCTGCATCGTAGAGTCGCAACCCTTCCGCGAGAGCTCCTTGCGTCCAGTCGAACTTCATCTTTTCCGGCTCATGCTAAAACTAGCATGTCGGTCGGGCCGAACCTATTTTCTGGGCTGTTCCCCGGAGGGGTGTACACTGGCTGGCAGCATTCGAGATCCACGGCGAATCCCGACTAGTGGGTACCTCGACTAAGGGATGCCCTGCCTTCCCCCGGCAGTTGGAGTTTTCATGAGGAGTTCTCCGGAAGCGAGGCGGCTCGTCATTTCCAGTGCTGTGGCCACGGGCTTCTTCTTCGTGCGCTGCCTGCTCCTGTGTTTTCTGGCTTGTCTTATCTGGTTTTCGGTTTGCCCAGCTCCGGCGCTCGCTCAGGATAGTTCTCATCAGACTCCACCCACCAGCCCCGCTCCGCCGGCCGAGACTAAACAGAACTCTGCCGAACTCGCTTCTCACGACGAACCCGCCACATTCAAAGTGAACGTAAAGCTGGTAGTGGTGCGAGCGGTGGTCCGCGACTCCCAGGGCCACGCCATCGGGAATCTTCGCCAGGACGATTTTCAGGTCTTCGACAAAGGCAAGCCGCAAGTGATCACCCAGTTCGAAGTCGAACAGCCCGGAACTCTGGCCGCGAAGGCACGCCAGCAGTCGATTGAAAACTCTGGCGAGATTGCTTCCACGGATACTTCTTCCAACGGTGACAAGCCGCCGGCTGTGCCCGAGCGTTTTGTGGCTTACCTGTTCGACGATGTGCACCTGGAATTTGGCGATCTCGCCCGGGTGCGGGAAGCCGCGGAGCGTCACTTCGCCACGCTGCGGCCCACGGACCGCGCAGCCATCTTCAGCACTTCAGGCCAAACCACACTCGACTTCACCGACGATCGCGGCCAACTCCACGCGACCTTGCTTCGTCTCCAGCCCCGTCCCATTGCCCGCGGTTTTGGACACGACTGCCCGGATATCAGCTACTACCAGGCAGATCTTATCCTCAACAAGAACGATCCCCAGGCCACGCAAGTGGCTATCCAAGATGCGATTGCATGCACCCCACCACCGCCTAACAATGCCGCGGCGGCAGCCCTACAGATGGCGACAGCGTTGGTGCAAGGTACCAGCGCGAGCGTATTGAGTGCTGGTGACCACGAAAGCCGTATCTCGCTCGGGTTATTGAGCGATGTCATCCGCAACGTATCCAGAATGCCCGGCCAGCGGAGCGTCGTCCTGGTTTCTCCGGGATTCATCACTCCGCAACTGGAGTATGACTACACCCAGATCATCGATCATGCCGTGCGCTCGCAAGTTGTCGTCAACACACTCGATGCTCGCGGATTGTATGTCCCGCCCCCGTTTGGAGACCCGACTCAAACACGCGCGCCCTCTGGCGGTAAGATGCTGATCGAGACCGCGGCTGCCTCGGCGCAGGACGACCTGCTCGCGATTCTTGCGGACGGCACTGGCGGCGTTTTCTTTCATAACAGTAACGACCTCGACGAGGGCTTCCGCCGCGTCGCCGCCACGCCCGAGTATTCCTATGTGCTGGCTTTCGTTCCGCAAAACCTCAAGCTCGACGGCAGCTTTCACACCTTGAAGGTTACGCTAAAGAACCCGCAAAAACTGACGTTGCAGGCCCGCCGCGGCTATTATGCCCCCAAGAATTTCACCAGCCCGGACGAGCAAGCGAAGCAGGAAATTGAAGACGCGATGTATTCCCAGGAGGAGTTGCATAATCTTCCAGTCAACCTGCACACTCAGTTCTTCAAAGCCAGCGATCAGGACGCCACACTTGTCGTCCTCGCTCATGTAGACGTAAAACGTCTCCACTTTCGGAAGCTCGAAGGCCGGAATAACAACGTTTTGACTTGTGTGTCGGCCGTGTTCAATCGCAATGGCAACTTCGTCCAGGGAATCGAGAAGACTGTGACCATGAATTTGAAAGACGAGACTCTGGAGCATAAGCTTGCTTCCGGTCTTACGCTCAAGACGAGCTTCGACGTAAAGCCGGGGAGCTATCTGGTTCGGCTCGTCGTGAGGGACGCGGAAGGGCAAATGATGTCCGCGGAAAACGGGACGGTTGAGATTCGTTAAACGGACTTTCTTGGAGGTGAAGTATGCGCCATCGCCGGTTGGTTCTTCTGGTTGGCCTCATCTGTCTGGCCAGTTGCTGGATATTCCGCGATTCAGGTTCGAACAACTCCATAGTGTTGGCCCAGCAGCCCACTCCAGGGGGCGCGGCCGACGTCCCCGTTATTCGGGCTGAGACCCGCCTGGTTCTGGTGGATACTGTCGTGACTGACAAGAAGGGTGACTACGTTCGCGATCTCGCTCAAAAAGATTTCAAGGTTTGGGAAGATGGCAAAGAGCAAGCCCTCACTAGCTTTTCTTTTGAGGAGAGCAGCGGCTCTGCCAACCCACAGCCCCGCTATCTGGTCTTGTTCTTTGACAACTCCACCATGGACATGGGTGATCAGGCCAGGGCCCGCGATGCGGCCGCGAAGTTTATTGATGCGAATGCCGGCCCCGACCATTTGATAGCCATCGCTGATTTCGGCGGCACGGTGCACATCTCGCAAAACTTCACCGCCGACGCGGAGCGCTTGAAGCAAGTGGTGGCGGGTTTAAAAGGATCGTCAGTTTCGCCGAACGCGCAGGCGCCGGTAATGGTGGCATCTCTCGGAACTCCGTCCCTGGGGCCGTCTCTGAGTAACGCCGAAGCCGACTTTGGCGTCCAAACCGTGCTGCTTGCGCTGCGCAGCCTCGCGAAGAACCTTTCCACCGTGCCTGGACGCAAGTCGCTGGTAATGCTGACCTCCGGTTTTAAAATGAACCCCGAATACCAGTCGGAGCTGACTGCGGTCATCGACACTTGTAATAGATCGAACGTTGCCGTCTATCCCATCGATGTGCGTGGCTTAGTGGCTCCGAACATGACGCCGCCACACAGCCGTCTGGTGCCTCCTTCGGCGACTTCCGGATCAGCATCGTATGTTCTGGCCGCATTTCACGATTTGGGAAGGGGCTCTCACCAGCCCAGACTCCGGTTAGCAGCCTTTGCTGAAGCCGCCCCGCTTCCCGCGCAACACGGTGGAGGTGGAGGCGGCGGCGGCGGTGGAGGTGGCGGCGTTGGCGGTCATGGCGGAGGCGGAACCGGGGGCGGCGGAACCGGTGGAGGTGGAACCGGAGGTGGCGGCAAAACTGGAGGCGGCGGGACTACTGGCGGCGGAACCACTGGCGGAGGAACCACCGGTGGCAGGACCGGCGGCGGAACTGCCGGAACGGCGCCGAATAACAATCTGTACAGCGCTTACAACCAGCCCAGACAGATCGTTCCGCCATTTCCTGCCAGCGCGTCTGACAACCAGCAGGTTCTCTATCAACTGGCCGACGGCACCGGCGGATTTGTAATCCTCAATACCAACGATTTGCTGGGTGGTCTGCAGAGGATCGCAAAAGATCAAAACCAGTACTACCTTCTCGGGTATAAGCCCGCAGTTTCAGTCGAAGGGAGTTGCCACACGTTGAAAGTAAAGGTCGAGCGCGGTGGAACCAACGTCCGCGCCCGCAGTGGCTACTGCAACGTGCGGCCGGCGGATCTCTTGGCTGGCAATCCGGTCGAGAAGGACCTGGAAACCCGCGCCAGCGGCGAGATGCAGGGCAATGTGACCGCGATGATGCAGGCGCCTTTCTTCTATACTTCGCCCAACACCGCCCAGGTGCACCTTGCCGTCGAGATTCCTTCGGCAGCGTTGAAGTTTGAAAAGGTGAAAGGGAAACAACATGCAGCCATCAATATTCTGGGCATCGCCTATAAGCCGGACGCGTCGATCGCGGCGCGTTTCAGTGACACCGTGAACGTTGATCTGGATGACAAGAAGCAAGTCGAGGAATTCCAGAAGCAGCCGGTTCGTTACGAAAACCAGTTTGGGATCGTCTCCGGCGAGTACAAGCTGAAAGTCGTTTTCAGTTCTAGCAACGAGAGCTTTGGCAAACTCGAAACGCCACTCTTGATTGACCCGTATCTAGGTAAGGAATTCAGCATCAGCGGAGTAGCGCTCAGCAACAACCTGCGACGCGCCACCGACGTCGCCGCCGATCTGGACAGCCAACTGCTGGAAGACAGAACTCCTTTGCTGGCAGATGGTTTTCAGATTGCACCCTCCGCCTCCAATCACTTCAAGAAAACTGACACTGCCGCAATCTACGCCGAGGTCTACGAACCACTACTGAAAAATCAGAATCCTCCCAAAGTCGGCTTCGAGCTAATCGTTGTCGAACGCAAGAGTGGACAGGAGAAACTACACCTCGGTAGCCGGATCGCGGACGCGAAAGAAGGGAATCCGCTGGTTCCGCTGGGACTCAAACTCCCGGTTGCGACGCTTGGCCCCGGTTCCTATCTTTTAAAGCTGAGGGCTCTGGATTCTGCGGGCAACTCCAGCAAGACCCGCTCGGTTGATTTCGACATAGAATAACGACTGACGGGCCGGACGCTCTCGCGCTCGACCTGCAGGAGCCGCTTCGCTTATGATTTGAGCATGGTTTCCGCGAATGCGTATTGCCCGACGCGCGGGCCCGCTCGATGATCATAACCCGGAGTCCGCTGAGAATCTGCCTCGGCGGCGGCGGCACCGACCTCCCGTCCTATTACCAGCAGCACACTGGCTTTGTAATCTCGGCCGCGATCAGCCGGTACGTCTACATCACCATCAACGAAGCGTTTCGTCCGCGGATCATTGTCAAGTACTCCAAGTTCGAAGACGTCGAGCGCGTCGATGAGATCCAGCATCCCATCATCCGCGAGGCCCTGAAGTTAACCGGAGTCACTGGGCCATACCTCGAAATTGTCAGCCTCTCCGACATTCCGGCCGGTACTGGAATGGGATCTTCCGGCAGCTTCACCACGGCCTTGTTATGCGCTCTACACACGCTGAAGCGGGACTTCGTACCGCCGCGCGATCTTGCGGAACAAGCTTGTCATATCGAACTCAAATTGCTCAATGAGCCCGTCGGCAAGCAGGACCAGTACATCGCCGCTTTTGGCGGCATCACATCCTTCCAGTTTCTGCCAGATGATCGCGTGATCGTTGAACCGCTGAAAATCCCCGCCGAAACTCTGGCCAACCTCGAAGACAATCTGCTCCTGTTCTTCACCGGAAGCTCGCGCAACGCGTCTGACATTCTCCGCGACCAGGATTCAAGAACCAAACAGAACAACACTGAGATGATCGAAAATCTTCACTTCACCAAGCAATTGGGCATCGAGAGCCGGGACTCCCTGCTGGCAGGTGATCTACGGAAATTCGCCGAGGTAATGAATGTTCACTGGGAGAACAAGAAGAAGCGGTCTCCGGGGATGAGCGGCGGTGAAATCGATCAGCTGTATGCGCTTGCGATCGCCAACGGCGCTCTCGGCGGCAAACTCATCGGCGCCGGCGGAGGTGGGTTTCTCATGTTCTATACCGAAGAGAAGACTCGACTCAGAGCAGTCATGCGACGTGCGGGACTCCGCGAAGTCCGCATGCAGCTCGACTTCGCCGGAACTACGGTAGTCGCCCATTCGTAGGAGAATCTCTTGCCGAATTCAGCGTTGACGGTCGCGATTCTCGCTGGAGGCCGCGCCACCCGTTTGCGGCCCTTGACGGAGACCGTGCCGAAATCGCTTCTCCAAGTCAACGGCGAACCCTTCGCCGCGCATCAACTACGCTTGCTGCAGTCAAAAGGTATCCGCCGCGTCGTGTTTTGTCTGGGACATCTTGGCGAGTCGATCCAGCGCACTATCGGAGACGGTACCGCCTGGGGCCTTCAGGTAGACTACTCATTCGATGGGCCTGTCCTGTTGGGCACGGCCGGGGCTGTCAAAAACGCCCTGTCCAAGCTGGACGATTCGTTCTTTGTCATGTACGGTGATTCCTATCTTCCTTGCGATTACGCTGCGATTGCCCGGCAGTTTCGAGCTGCAGATGTCTTGGGAATGATGACGGTCTTTCGCAACGAAGGGAAATGGGATACCAGCAACGTTGAGTTCGAAGCTGGAAAGATTCTGGCATACAGCAAGACGAACCGTACTCCGCGCATGCATTACATCGACTATGGGCTCGGAGTGTTTCGCGCCGAAGCATTTCGCGATTTGCCGGCTGGAAAGTCTTGCGATCTTACTGAGCTGTACGCGGACCTGCTGCAGCGAAAGCAACTTGCCGCTTTTGAAGTGCGGGAGCGATTCTACGAGATCGGTTCACCGGCGGGCCTGCGGGAAACCGTTGAGTTCCTGGCGTCGCGGGAAGTGAGCCGGGGCTAAATAGGCTAAGACTAACTAGGTAATGACCACGAAGAATTCATTCGCGCAAGAGTTTCTGGCGGAAGCCAAAGAGGTAATCAACCGTCTGGACGCCACCAGCATCGAAAACGCCGCTTCGTTGCTGGCGCTGACGCGCGCATCCGGCGGACGCTTGTTCATCCTCGGAGTCGGAGGCAGCGCAGCCAACGCTTCACACGCTGTCAACGACTTCCGAAAAATCGCAGGCATCGAGGCCTACGCTCCAACGGACAATGTTTCCGAGCTCACCGCGCGAGTAAATGACGAAGGTTGGGCAACCGTGTTCGAGGCCTGGCTGCGGGTTAGCCGCCTTCGCGCCAATGATCTGGTGCTCGTATTCTCAGTGGGTGGTGGCGATCTTGAAAAGAATGTCAGCCCCAATCTGGTTGCCGCGCTGCGATACGCAAAGACTGTGGGCGCAAAAATCGTAGGCATCGTCGGCCGGGATGGCGGCTACACTGCCAAAGTAGCGGATGTCTGCATCCTTATTCCTACGGTCAACCCCGCGCACATCACTCCGCACAGCGAGGCCTTTCAGGCCCTCGTGTGGCATCTGCTGGTTTCGCATCCCGCGGTGAAGCAACAGCAAACCAAGTGGGAGTCAACCACGCCCGGCAGCGGACAACTCCGCCCGGCAGTTTTCCTCGACCGCGATGGCGTCATCAATCGCGCTGTAGTGCGCGACGGCAAACCGTTTCCTCCATCCGGAGTGGAAGAACTCGAACTGCTGCCCGAGGTCGCGTCCTCGTTGCACGATTTGAAGGCAGCCGGGTTTGCTCTCTTTGTGATCACCAATCAGCCCGACGTTACGCGCGGCACCCAGACCCGCTCTGCCGTTGAAGCCATCCATCAGGCACTCGCATCCTCCCTGCCGATCGACGATATCTTCGTCTGCTATCATGACGATGAAGATCATTGCGCTTGCCGCAAGCCGAATCCCGGCATGTTGTTCGAGGCCCAACGCAAGCACAATATCGATCTTTCCCGCAGTTTTGTAGTGGGCGATCGCTGGCGCGACATTGACGCTGGCCACGCCGCAGGTTGCAAGACCATTTTGATCGACTACGGGTACGCCGAGAGAAAGCCGGCGCAGCCTCCGGAGGCCACCGTTCGATCGCTGCGCGAAGCCGCTGACTGGGTACTCTCCTCCAGCTTGAAGGAGTCGACTAATAAAGATGAAGTCCGTGTCTGAATTGCGGGTTCAGGTCTTCGCCGACGGAGCCGACAAGGCCAGCATGCTAGAGCTGTACCGGCAACCCCACATCAAGGGTTTCACCACGAATCCAACCCTGATGCGGAAAGCGGGCGTCACTGACTATGAGCGCTTCGCTCGCGAAATTCTCCAGCAGATTCCAGACCGCCCTATCTCCTTCGAAGTATTCGCTGATGATGAAGCCGAGATGGAGCGCCAAGCGCGCAAGATTGCCCGCTGGGCCGCGAACGTCTACGTAAAGATTCCCGTCACGAATACCCGGCGGGAGCCGATGTACGAATTGGTCCGTCGCCTGAGCGCGGATGGTATTCAGGTGAACGCGACCGCAGTGCTCGCACTCGACCAAGTGGACCATCTCGCACAAGCGCTGCGCGGCGGTGCTCCCTCGTACATCTCCGTTTTCGCCGGACGAGTCGCAGACACCGGCCGCGATCCCGTTCCTCTCATGAAGTCGGCACTTGAATTAATGGCGCCCGAGCCCAACTCACAACTTGTCTGGGCCAGCCCGCGCGAACTGCTGAACATCTTCCAGGCCGACGAAATTGGCTGCCACATCATTACGGTTACCTCTGATGTTCTGAAGAAGGTCAGCCTGATCGGCAAGAACTTACACGACTATTCGTTGGAGACTGTGCAGATGTTTCATAACGACGCTGCCCAGTCCGGATACACGCTCGAACTCGCGCGGGAAGAGCGCCCGGTTGGATCGATCAGCTCTTAAGAGGTTCTACGATTCGGTGTCGGATTAGTTCAATCGGTGCTCACACTCCGTTCCCGCTGAATGGCAAACGTAAACCCCTGGCTATTGCAGGCTTAGGCTCATCTGGCCACGGTTATCAAAATTAATCCGCAACATTGTTTCCATGCTGCTGACGAATTTTCCCTCGATTGTGCCGGTCTGCTCAGAAAGACCGGCGGCGGAGCTTACCTTCACCTTGAGAAGATGTTTCCCGGGTGGGATTTCCATCGCATGGAATTCATGGCCCTGGACCTGGTGGAACATGACCAAATGTCTCTTTTCTGTTCCTTCCAAAGGATGCGTGTAGGTCAGCAGATCATCCACCCAGATCGACAAGTTCGCGTCCATAAACTTGTGGTCTACCTCGATTTCCAGAAGTGCGGCAGACACTCGAGAGCTCAAACGGTGCTCCTCTGGAGGAGGGGGATGGATTCCGGCTGCAATGGGATCGGAGTTCGCTTTGAGGAGAGAAGTGCCTGCAATGCCTGGCCCAGGAGGAGCTGTTCGAATTGCGGACGAAGGTAAGGTCTCCTGCTGCCAGGCGAGGTTCCCCAGGCGAAGTCCAAATACGAGGAGTCCGACCACAAGCAAGGCGCCGGCGAGAGATTGCTTTCGCATCGCTGCCAGCAGGCTGTCCGCTTCAGCCGCACCACGCTGCGGCTTTGAAGAACGCCGGTTGGAGCGGCGCCCGGCTGAAGCAGCGAGCGGACCCATGGACTGGAATAGGCCACTGTCAGTGGCCGATTGAAGGGTACCCCCGGCGGAATCTGGTTGCTTTGCTTTGCTCCACGGCTCGCGTCCTTGCTGCAACTCCTGAATATCCAGCACCATTTCCATCCCGCGCTGGTAGCGTTGGCGCGGATCCTTGGCGATAGCTCGCATGATGATGTAGTCGAGCCCCGGCGGCAATTCGGTATCAAGAATCGTCGCCGGTACAGGGTCGCGGTTGACTACTTTGAATGCGACCGTGTGGGCGCTGCTTCCTTGAAACGGCCTGTAACCTGTCAGCACCGTGTACAAAACCACACCGAGGGAAAACAAATCCGATCGTCCGTCCACCCTTTCGCCACCTAACTGCTCGGGTGACATGTAAGCAGGTGTGCCGAAGACACGCCCTCCCGATCTGTGGCTCGCGAGGTTCAGTTTAGCCACTCCGAAGTCGGCGATTTTCACGTGGCCGTCTCCAGTGACTAGAATGTTCGCGGGTTTAAGGTCGCGATGAACCACCCCTTGGCCGTGCGCGCAATCCAGGGCCTCTGCCAATTCGAGCGCTACTTGAAGAGCTACTTCCGCCGGCAACTTATTGTCGTCGCGCGCCAGCAGCACCTTGTCGAGGGATTGCCCCGCAACAAATTCCATGACGATGTAAGGGGCATGCGTCTCTGGTTCCTCCCCCACGTCGAAGATGGTTACAATTCCAGGGTGCGACAAGCGGCCCGCAGCTTCCGCTTCCCGGAAAAACCGCTCGCGATATTCGAGTTCCTCTTCAGCAGGCTGACCAGCCAAGGAAATGGTCTTTACCGCAACCACTCGATTGATCTTGGGATCACGCGCCTTGTAGACGATACCCATCGCTCCCCGGCCCAGTTCGGCCAGGATCTCGTAGCGACCAAAACGCTCTGTCCGGTGATCTTCCATAGCTATCCAGCGCCTATCCAACCCTCGCGCACAACTCTCCCAACGCCCGCAGAAAACGGGCCCTTTTGCCGTAAGGATATTGTCTACTCAACGATTGGGAGGTGACAGGTTACTGACGTACTCAAGTCTTTTGAGGGGCTGTTCTCCTGCGCAGATGTGGGAAGAATGAAGTTCGCTCCTATCCTCGATACTCTATCCTGGATACTTTCCCGTGATGTAGCCTTCCAGCTCTTGAATCGTCTGGGCCTGGTCCGTGATGATCCACTTCACCAGATCGCCCAGCGAAACCACACCCGCCACGGCGTTATTCTCTGCCATCACCGGAAGATGTCGGAAACGATGCCTGGTCATGATCGACAAGCACTCGTCCACGGCGTGGCGCGGAGTCACGAAGACAACGGGAGAGGTCATGATGTCGCGGACCAGCGTATCTTTCGAAGAGTGGCCCTTGAGAATCACTTTGCGGGCGTAATCACGCTCCGACAGGATTCCCACCAGTTTTCCGTCAGAAATAACCAGCAGCGCACCCACACTCTCCACAGCCATTTTCTCGACCGCTTCGTAGACGGACTGGTCAGGGGTCACCGATAGAACTCTGCTATTGTCCTTGCTCTTCAGCACCAATGCGATCGTGTCCGTAAGTTTCATGACGACCCTCTCCAGCCGGGCAAGATTATACGCCTGAAAGTTCTCGATCCGATCGCAAGCGCCGTCAGCGATCCCAAGGAACACAACAGACACAACGTGCTGCGGTTCAAAAACAAGCGCGAGGGATCTGACTTTACGAGCTCGTTTTTACCGACTGATTTCCCAGGTTCATGATGAAAGTTCAGGACGAAAGTTCAGGACGAGAGCTCGGACCGTCGCGGCCTCTTTTTCTTTCCTTTTTCTGGCCGAAAGCCGATGCCGGCATCGCCTCACATCAAGCCCGCGATTCCACCAGTTCACATTTCGCGGATTCCCATGGCTGAGTTGCGTTTTTGCGCCGGCTAATGTCTATAATGACCGGGGCACAATGCGGCTTCGGTCCTAGCGGCAGGAAGTTGACTCGTGCTGGTCACTCAGATGACCCTTCTGCCGCCGGCTGAGGTCGCGAAGAAATGTCTGTTGATTGCATGAATGTGAAACCCGGAGTCGAAGTTGCCAGCCTCACCGATGTGGGCTGCCAACGCGAAAACAATGAGGACTCCTTCCTTTACTGGGAACCCCGGGACGATGAGGAATTCCGGCGTAAAGGACGATTAGCCGTAATTGCCGACGGTATGGGCGGGCACGAGGGCGGCCAGGAGGCCAGCCGCTTGGCGGTTGAGACGGTTCGCGAAGTTTATGATCAGGCCCTCGGCGACGATCCGCAAGCCGCTCTGGTCGAGTCCCTTTCCGCCGCCCACATGCGAATTCAAAACTATGCCGAGCGTCATCCTGCATTCCAGGGAATGGGAACCACCTGCACCGCCCTGGTTCTCCGCGGGCGTCGGCTTTATTTTGCGCACGTCGGAGACAGCCGCCTGTACCTGGTTCGCGGAGCCCGCATCCTGCGCCTTACTCGCGATCACTCCTACGTGGGCCGTTTGGTGGAGAGCGGCATCGTCCGGGCTGAAGATGCCGAGAAGCACCCGCAGCGGCACATTCTGACCGCTGCCCTGGGAGCGGGAAGGGAACTGGTGGTCGACGGCGCCGACCAGACCTTGCTCTTGCAAGAGGGAGACGATCTCCTGCTGTGCACTGACGGCCTTTGGAGCGTCGTGACCGAGGAAGAATTGGAGACCGCCGTCAGCGGCAACCCTCCGGCAGAGTGCTGCGCAGCGCTGGTGAAGCTGGCCCGGCAACGGGGAGCGCCCGACAACATCACCCTCCAAGTGTTGCGCGTCGGAGCCGAGTCACAACCCTAAGGCCCTAGAAATCGGCCTGGATTCGCAGAATTCCTCCACGAAACTGCAATCAAATGCACATGAGTATGCCTCGCTGAGCCAGGGAAACTCCCTAAGTGGCTGAATAAGTTGGCCTTGATAGCATTCTGATCCGCCGCGGAAACGGAACCCCACCTGCAATGTCATTAAAGTCTACTAATACAATGGACTTTGTGGCATAATCGTTGACCATGAAAATTTCTCAAAAGGGACTCTACGCTCTGCAGGCCATGATGATGCTCGCCCGCCATCACCACCAGGGCGCCATCAAGATCCGCGAAATCGCCTATGAAGAGGATCTTCCCGAGAAGTTTCTGGAACTCATCCTCTTGGAACTCAAGAACGCTCGCATGGTCGAGAGCGTTCGCGGAGCAAAGGGGGGCTACCAGTTGCGCCGCGATCCCGCCGAGATTCGCTTAAGCGAAATCATGCGCCTGATCGACGGCCCGCTCGCTCCGTTCGCCGACGCCGAGCAACTGCGCGTCCTCATCGACCGCGATCTGCCACACCGTGCGCTCTATCGCGTGTTTCTCGATGTGCGCGATGCGGCCGCCAAGATCCTGGAAAACACAACGCTGGCCGACCTGATCTCCGGCACGGCGCAGCGTTCCACCAAAGGCAGGAGTACGGCCAAGAAGAAAGGGAAGGAAAAGACCACCGTCCTCCCCATGGTGGTCGGAGGCCAAAAGGTTGAGTAGGCGCGTTCTCTTCGCGCTCCTCGTCGCCCTCGCAGTCGCGCTGCCGAGTTGGGCGGTAACCACCATCCGTGTAGGTGCGTTTCCCAACATCACCCACCCTCAGGCGATGGTGGGCAAGGCCAACGGCTGGTTCGACAAGGCCATGGGTGCGCAGGTCAAAGTGCAATGGACCAGCTTCAATGCCGGCCCAGCTGCCATTGAAGCCTTGTTTGGCGGCGCCATTGATATGACCTACGTTGGCCCCAACCCGGCGATTAACGGTTACGTCAGGTCCAACGGCGAGGCCGTGCGGGTCGTGGCCGGAGCCGCCAGCGGCGGTGCCTCGCTCATCGTGCGCAACGACAGCGGAATTCAGAAACCCGAGGATTTCCACGGCAAACGCGTCGCTTCCCCGCAGTTCGGCAACACCCAGGACGTGGCCCTGCGCAACTGGCTGAAGAGTCACGGCATGAAAACCAACGACAAGGGCGGCGACGTCCAGATCATCCCCATGGCAAATCCCGATCAGCTCACCCTGTTCCTAAGAAAGGATCTCGATGCTGCCTGGGCTCCCGAACCCTGGGCTACGCGGCTGATCCACGACGGCAACGGCCGGCTCTTCCTCGATGAACGCACCCTTTGGCCAAACGGACAGTTTGTCATCGGATTGTTAGTAGTCAACACGAAGTTCCTGAAGGATCATCCGGATCTGGTCAGGAACTGGATTCGAGCCAATGTCGAACTCACCGACTGGATCAACGCTCACCCAGCCGACGCCAAGAAACTTCTGAATCAGCAAATCCAGGCCGAGACCGGGAAGGCGCTTCCCGTCGCAGTTCTCGATGAGGCGTTTACCCGCATGCAAGTGACCTACGATCCCCTGCATGGTGCGCTGACGACCGCTGCTCAACAGGCTTTTGATGACGGCTTTCTCGGCCGGCAGATGCCAGACCTCTCCCGACTCTACGATTTGACGCTGCTCAATCAGGTTCTGGCAGAGAAGGGTAGGAAGGCGATTCAATGAGCACGAACGCACACGATTTTCT
>Ga0070765_100001226_pt1 | contig 15556 bp, 17 predicted proteins | sample HubBroMetageWFT5_FD_71516 | JGI IMG/M metagenome (GOLD analysis project Ga0070765, IMG submission 71516) | Warmed and freeze-thawed soil microbial communities from the Hubbard Brook experimental Forest, New Hampshire - Hubbard Brook CCASE Soil... | ecosystem: Environmental > Terrestrial > Soil... | reverse complement strand
CCCAGGCGCCGCACGAGCGGTCGCCGTCGCCAGTGTCGGGGTCGGCGGCGACGGGGGCGCAGCGGGCGGATCCGGGGCCGCAGCGGGGGCCTGGTGGGCGCGCTGGCAAGCTCGTCGCAGAGCGTTGTGGCGCACCTCGTCCCAGGCGGCCGCCAACCATCCGAGGTAGATGGCGGCCGCCAGGACCAACAGGGCCCACTTCATTCAGGCGGGACCGGGCCGGGCGCCCTCGGTAAAGAGGCGGCCCGGCCCACGCCTTCGAGCTGGGCAGCTCGAACTAGTGGTCGTGGTGGTGGTCGACCGTGGTCGTGGTAGGGGCCTCAGTCGTGGTGGTGGCAGGCAGCGTGGTGGCTACCGGCACCGTGGTGGTGGTGGGGGCGATGGGCTGCTCGGGCACGATGTCGCAGTTGCCCTGAGCGTCCAGCTCGAAGCCCACCGGGCACTCGATCACGTCGCAGGACCCGTTGCCGATGCAGATGTTGCAGTCGTCGGTCCCGTTGACGTTGTCGCACACGACGTGGCAGTCGCCCAGCCCGGTGCATGGCCCCTCAGGAGGTGCCGTGGTCGTGGTGGTGGGGGCTTCCGTGGTCGTGGTGGGAGCGACCGTGGTCGTGGTGGCCTCGGTCGTCGTGGTCACGATGGGATGGTCAGGCACGCAGACGATGTGGTCACCCTCGTTGTTCGGGAGGCCCTGGTCGGGCTGGTCCCCGTCGAAGCCGTGGTCGGGGTGCTCTCCGGGCGGGCAAACCTGCTCCGGCTCGGTCGTCGTGGTCTCGCCTGGCAGGGTGCAAACCTGGACGTGGCGCAGGGTGATGCACCGGGTCACAGGTACCGGCACCGTGGTGGTGGGGGCCTCGGTGGTTGTGGTGGCCGGCTCTGTCGTGGTCGTCACGATCGGATGGTCGGGCACGCACACGATGTGGTCACCGTTGTTCGGGCCGCCCTGGTCAGGGTGGTCGCCGTTGAACCCGTGGTCGGGGTGCTCGCCATTGTTGTCGTCGGCGGCCTTCAGCCGGCTGTTGAACAGGTCGAAGCCGTGGTCGGGGTGCTCACCCGGCGGGCAGCTCTGCGGGTGGCCAGGCAGGGTGCCGACTACCGGCACCGTCGTGGTCACGGCGGGCAGGGTGGTGGCCACCGGGACCGTCGTGGTGGGGGCGGGCGGGGTCACTACGACGGCCACGCACACGAACTGGCGGAAGGTGGCGTCGAACTGGCCCGCCGGAATCCAATCGGTGTTATGGCCGGCCCGGTCTTCGACCCATGCGCCGGCCGGCGGCATGCCCTTGTGGTAGCTGTCCAGGCGGCCCACGTCGCCCTCGAGCGAGCCCATGGTGGCGCAGCGGATGATGATGACCTGGTCGCCCGGCAGGTTGCGGGCCTGGGTCGGAGGGGCGATGTTGGCGACGTGACGCGCCCCCCCGGCTGAAGCGGACGCGGCCATCACAGTGCCGAGCCCGGCTAACGACAGGGCGGCAATTATGACGCCCGTGAACAGTTTCTTCACTCGGTTCCTCCTCGATTCGAGTGTCGGGAACTGAGGGCGCCGCGCCTGACACTAGCCGGGGAGGCCGACCCCGGCTAGGGAAGCGGCCCGTTTTGGGCTCAGCCGAAGAGGAACATATTGTTCCGCACGGCCTCGCCACCGGGGTGGGTGAGGCGCACGCCGGCAAGGCCCTGCATGGGGCGCACGTCGGGCGTGATGAGCGAGATGCTGTTGTCGCTGTCCACCCCGAAGCTGCGGGCCGGGAACTCGTCGCCGCCGATGGTGAAGAAGACCCCGGTGGTACCGGTCAGGCCGGTGCCCGGGAAGGTGCAGTCGAGGGAGCCCGCGGCTGGGCCGCTCACCGGGGAGCAGGGACCGGTGATGACGGGCGGCGGCGGCCGGAACTCGGGCTTTTCCAAGGGCCACGTCATGGTGTCGAGGAAGAGGTAGGTGAAGCCATTGGCGCCCGCGAAGTCGGCCGCTTCGGAGAAGAGCATCAGCTCGCCCGTGGGTTGCATCAAGACGTAGACCGTCACCCGCCCCTGGTTCACGTTGTAGCCCGAGAGGAGGGCCATGCAGGGCTGGATGCTGGGCGCCCCGGCGTAGTCGGCCAAGCCCCGGGCGATGAAGGTGTTGGGCGGCCAGCCGGTGCGGGTGATGTAACCGGAGAAGCGCACGAAGCCGTGGTGCTTGCAGATGAGCACGGGGTTGGCCGGGTCGGCGGATACCCACGTCGGCTCCAAGGCGAGCGGGCGCCAAGCCGGGTAGTCGTCCACGTTGGTCGAACCCGTCGGCCCGGTCGGGCCTCGGGCGCCGTCGATGCCTTGGGGGCCGCGCTCGCCCTCGGGGCCGGTGTCGCCTTGGGGGCCGGTGGCGCCTTGGATGCCCACGGGGCCGATGGGGCCTTCCGGCCCGGTCGGCCCGATGATGGTGAGCGGCGCCCAGGCGATCCCGCCGTCGTTGCCGGGCTCCACCCCGGGGGGCACCTCGCCCCGGCCGTACCAGACCTGGCCCACGTGGGTCACGCAATCGTTGGGCGCGTAGAAGCGGCCCGTCTGCCAGTCGCCTTGGTAGGTGAGCCCGCCCACGGGGCCGGTGGGGCCTTCGGGACCTTCGGGGCCGGGGTCGCCCTGGGGGCCGGGCGGGCCGGTAGGCCCTGTGTCCCCCGGAGGGCCGGGCACGGTGGAGTCGGCGCCGGGGGCGCCCTCGGGCCCGGGGAAGCCTTGGGCGCCGCGGTCACCGATGGGGCCGAGCGGCCCGGTGGGGCCTGCGGGGCCTACGGGGCCAGGGGCGCCGGTCGGGCCCTGCACCCCGGGCGGGCCGACCAGGCCGCGCTCGCCGGGTGGGCCTTCTGGCCCAGTGGGGCCGTCCGGGCCGGGGGGGCCGCGCACCCCGCCGTCGACCTCGATCCACCCCGGCACGGGCTCGGCCATGTTGGCTGGCCCCGTGAAGACCCATAGGTTGCCGGTGGGCTTGTAGACCAGGCTCCAGCCGTACTCGAGGCGGGCTTCCACGCTGGGCACGCCGGGGGCGTCCCAGTCGGCCTCTATGAGCCCGTCGGGCGGGAGCTCGTCGGGCCGGCGGTTCTCGAACTCCATGAAGATGCGCGTCGAGCTGCCGGGCAGGCCGCGAGGGCCGGCGGCGCCGTCGCGCCCGGGCGGGCCCATGGTGCCGGCCAGCAAGGCCACGTCGACCTTGGCGACGTCGGGCAGCGGGACGCTGACTTCGGCGAAGGTGCCCTCGCTCATGCCGGCACCGTCACCCGTGACTCGACGGCCAGGCGCCCCTTCAGCACCGCGTAGCCCTCGCCGGCGCCGGGGTGGCGCCCGTAGACGTCGAAGCGCCACCACTGGCCGGGCAGGCCGATCGAGTCATAGCCGCGCAGGTAGACCGTGACCCCGTCGTCCTCCGGAAGGCACTCGAGCGCCGTGGGCGGGCCCGTGCCTACCCATGCCTGCCAGCTCCAGTCGGCCACGTCGGCGGGCTGGCCGTCGTAGGTGAGGTGGACCCGCAGCGAGGCCGGGGTCCCCTCGTAGGTGCGCCACTCGCAGCTGGCCGGGCGCACGTCGATAACGGTCATTGGGTCCTCCCGTAGGGCGGTGGTGGCGGCATCTCGTCGGGCGGCTGGTGGTCGTCGTGGTGGTTCCCGTCCCGGGTCCCCAGGTAGGTGGCCAAGGCGCCCACGGCGGCCCCCAGCACGGTCGAGATAAGCGTTGACTCCTCAGCAGAAACCGCCCCTTCATGGACGGCGGCGCCCACCGCCACGGCGACGATGGCGAGCGCGATCCCGAGGGCCAGGACGAGGGCGGTGAGAGCTCGAGGGTCGGTGGGCATCAGGCGGCGGCGCCCACCCGCCATAGGCCCAGCCATTCGCCGTTGGGGTCGTCGATGACCCAGGCCGCCGGGATGCGGCCCGCGGCGCCGGCCGGGATCGAGCGCCAGTAGCTCTGCGGCCCGCTGAAGATCAATTGGTACACGGTGTTTTTGTTGCGGATGAACACAGTTCCCTCCGGAGGTTTGGCCGGCGGCGCCGGCGTGGTGGGTGGTTGGGGCGCCGGGGCGCTCGAGGCGGGCATGCCCGCCTGCACCCAGGCGATGACGTCGGGGCCGGCGCAGGCGGTGGCGTAGTACTTGCCGTGCCAGCCCCGCTCGAGCGTGCGGCCGGTGGCCCGGTTGAGCTCGTCGTACAGGGCGCGGCCGCTGTTCTTGGCCGCCTGGGAGAACGCCTGGACGCCCATCCGGGGCGCGTGGCCACCTTGGAGGAAGCACACCCCGAAGCCGTCGGTGTTGCGGCCGGGGCAGTGGACGCCTTGGACGTCGCGCCCGCAGCCCTCGTAGATGGTCCCGCTCATGCCGATCAGGAAGTTGTAGCCCGGGCGGGCCGACCAGCCCTGGTTGGCGTGCTGCTGCTCGATCGAGCGCACCGTGGCCATCTCGTTGGTCACGGCGCCGGCGGCGGCCGGGTAGTGGGCCACGTAAAAGCGCCTCGAGCTGAGCGCCACGCGGTTGGAGCTGCGCCCGAACCGGGCGCCCCATTGCTCGCGGGTGACGATGGTTAGTGCCACTTACTCGCCTTCCTTTCCCTCGGCTTCTAGCTCGTCGGGACCGACACCCTCGGCCTCGTCGCCCTCGGCCTCGTCGCCCTCGGCCCCGTCAGTTTCGATTGGCGTGGTCTCGCTTTCTTGCAGTTGCTGCTCGTCGTCGTCGCTCATGTCTTCACCTCCCCCTTGGGTCACCTGAGGTCGCCGTCGTCGTCGAAGAACAGGTCGGCCACCTCGCCCCACTGGGCCTGCACCTGGGCCAGGATGGCGGCGTCTTGGATGCGGGACTGGTCGAAGCGCGGTGGCCCCGGCGCCGGCGAGGGCGCGTCGGGCAAGCCGCCGGCCGGCAGGTCGGTGACAAAGCCAGGGAAGGCGGCCATGAGGCGCACGAACATGAGCGTGGTGGCGCCCCCGCCCCTCAGGCAGTCGTTGGCCAGCGCCACCCAGGCCGGGCGGGCGTCGTCCTTGAAGGTCTGGGCCTCCTGCACGGTGCAGGCCCGGACTCGGCTCTGGAACACGGCGTCGTCGGTCAGCTGGGCGATTTCGACGTAGCTCATGGCTCTCCTTTCAGTTTTGGATACCGGCGTCGGTGATCTCGATGCGGGCTGTCCAGACCGGGAAGCGGACGGCCACGCCCGGGGTGCCCACCGTCGGGAAGGCGGGGATGAAGTGGTTGGCGATGATGAAGATCTGGGTGTTGTCCGAGGGCACCAGGAACGAGGCGAAGCCCGAGCGCAGCTGGTTCACCTGGCTGAAGATGTCGCACATGGCCCGGCGCCGCACCTCGACCTGATCGGCGAAGCGGATGGCCCGCAGCTCGACCCGGAGGATGCCGGCGTCCCCGGCCACCTGGTGGGCGTCCATGAAGCTGGCCACCACCCGGTAGGTGCGCCCGGGGGCGTAGCCCGGCACCCAGTCGGTGAAGGCGAACATGACCGTCCCGCCGTGGCCCACGTCGATGGCGGCGGCTAGCGCCTCGGCCCGGGTCTGGCCCTTGGGCACCCAGGCTGGGATCTCGGGCAGGCCCGGCACCACCTCGTTGGACACCAAGTAGCGCCGGTCGACCCACCCGGTGGGGAATATCTCGTAGAGCGGGATCTCGAACACGCCGTGGGCGGCGTGGGGGTCGGAGTGCCACCCGTGCCAGGCTTCGAAGAAGACGCTCATGGTCTGGGCGCCCGAGTCCACCCGCACCTTGACCATGCCGTCGTCGCCGGGCGTAGCCACGTCGGACCAGTTGTAGCGCTCCCCGTAGAAGCCGTTGACCCAGGCCCCGCCGCCCCCGATGAGGAGGCGCCCGGGGTCGCGCTGGACCACGCCGAACTCACCGAAGGGGTGGCGCGAGACCACGCCCCAGTGGCACCAAAGGTTCGCCATCTTGCGCCACCGGGTCATGTTGACCGAGCGGGTGAGCACGCCCTCGGGCTCATCAAAGGGCCAGAAGGCGTCCATGTTGCTCATGCCCCGGCGTCCTCGCACGAGAGCACCAGCGAGCCCACCGGGAAGCGCACCACGTGGCCGGCGTTGTTGATGGTGATGCGGAGCCCGGCGGCCAGGTTGCCGTGGGCGTTGCCGATGGTCACGCTGCCCGCGAAGGGGTTGCCCACGAGGGACGAGCCCTGGGCCGACTGGTTCCACCGGAGCAGCATCTCGTTGTAGATGAGGCCCCGGTCGTCTTGCACGAAGAAGGTCAGCTGGAAGTCGGGCTGGCCCGAGCCGTCCTGCCAGCGCTCGGGGGCGGCCAGCCCGGTGAGGCGGTAGGACCGGCCCGGGATGAAGTAGTGGGTGGAGGCCGGGTAGATGACGAGGAGGTCGGTCGTGCTTGGCCCGCCCACGTCCCACGTGCCCGCCGGGCCGAAGGCCCAACCCCACGCCCCTTGGGGCAGCATGCCCCGGGGCACCCACGCCGGGATGGCGGGCAGCTGGGGGGTGAGGTCGGGGAGGGGGACCAGGCGGCGCAGGTCGGCAATAGACCCGTCGGTGTTCATCTGCGCCAGCGGTACCTCCCACCACCCGGCCGGGTCGCGGATGAGGTCGGTGGGGCCGCTGCCCACCTTGTAGACGATGGAGATCAGCTGGGCCACGGGGTCGTAGCGGGCGCACACCAGGCCCCAGTCGGGCGGCGCCCCCACCTGCAGCACCTTGGCCGTGTCGTTCTGGCCGTAGAAGCCGTTGACCCAGCACGCCCCCGGGGCGATCGAGCAGGCCCCGCTGTTCCAGTCCCACCCGTAGGCCGAGAGGGGGAAGCGCTCGGAGGGCATGAACGAGATATCGGGGTGGACCACGCCGTCGGCGCACCACAGCTGGGCCATCTTGCGCCAGTTGTCCATGGTCGAGTGGTTGCCCGGGGGCGCCTCGAAGGGGAAGAAGTCCTCCATGGGCACGTTCACCACGCTCACCAGTCGGCCCCTATCTCTTCGGCCTCGATGCGCAGGCACCCGGCCGCGTAGGCCCACGCCCCGCCGGCCTGGGTGGCCTCGACGCGCTGCTCGAAGGCGGCCACCAAGTCGCCCCAGCAGTTCGGGCACACGAAGGTGATGACCTTGGCCTCCAGCCGGACCACCCCGGCCTGGGTCGAGCCTGTTTGGGGGCCGCCCATCTTGAAGCGCATGCGCACGCCGGTCTGGTCGCGCACAAAGGCGAAGAGGGTGCCGGCGTAGCCCCACCCGTTGGTGGAGGTGGCGTTCCAGTTGTCCTGGCGCATGTCGAAGGTGAAGCGGTAGTGGCGGGGGGCCACATAATCGGGCCGCCAGCCGAGGTACATGACCATGGGGTTGCCCCCGTCGCCGCCGGTCCACCCGACGTCAAGCTCCTGCGCCGTCACGATGCGCCCGGGCACGTGGGGCGGGATCACGGTGATGGGCGGGGGCGGCGCCGGCTCGGGCACGTAGCGGCGGCGGTCGGTCACGGTGCCGAAGCCGCTCAGCTCCCAGAGGTTCATCTGCGTGCCGCCGCTGGGGTCGGACCAGTCGCCCCCGTGGTAGCCGGGCTGGAACTCCAACCGGACGTGCCCGGCGGTGGGGTCCATGACGGCCACGACCATGCCGTCGTCGCCGGGGGCCGAGAGCCACAGGTGGCGGTAGGGGTCGAGGCCCATCTCGCCGTAGGCGCAAGTCGCCCATACGGCCCCCGAGCCGATCGAGACCATGCCGGGCTCGACCCAGCCGTTGAAGTGGAACTGGTCGCCGACGTCGCGCACCACCCCGCTGCGGTTCGACCAGATGGAGGCCATGCGCCGCCAGCGAGCGAAGTCGGCGCCGGCCCCCGGCCCCTCGGCCATGGGCCAGTAGTGGTCCATCTCTACGGTGCTCATCGCTTCTCCAAGATGTCGAGGCGGCGCTCGATGGCGCGCAGGTCCCGGAAGGTGTCGAGGGACATCTGCGGGTTGCCCACGGTGGGCTGCACCATGAGCGGGCCGTTGGTCGACAGCCCGATGGTCACCTCGGTGATGATGTCGGTGACCTCGGTCCCGTCGGGGAAGACCACGGTGACCACGTCCCCCAGGCCGTAGTGGAGCCCGAACTGCTGGTTGGGCACGTCGATGGGCGTTACCTTCACCGCCACCGGGCGGTCTAACTCGGCCAAGGCCTCTAGCCCGGCCAGGCGCAAGGCCTCCTGGTTGTCGGGCCACGGCCCCGGCGGCGGGGGCTGGCCGCCGGGCCAGCCGTCTTCGGGCTCTTCGGGCTCTTCGGGATCGTCGCCCACGTCGCTGCGGTCCCGGGTCTGCTCGACCTCCCACCAGTAGGCCACGCTGGCGTCGTCGGCCGCCCGGCGCCATTGCCGGTCGGCGCCCTCGCGCTTGCCGAGCACGAAAACGGTGTTGGCGTCGGGGCGCTCGACCACCAGCTCGTAGCCGGCCATGGTGCCGAGCTCGGCCGAGAAGATGATGCCGGGCGCCCGGGGCAGCCACATCTCGAAGTGCAGGTCGCGCACGTCGAAGCCGTAGACCGGCCGCGATTGCCCGGCCGCCCGCTGCATGACCGCCAGGATGGGCTCCCACCGGGCGGTCACCGAGCACGGGAACGGCGCCGGGCCTTGGGCTTGGGGGTCCCAGGTGATGTTGGGGCCGGCGCGCCCGCTGACGGCGTGGTGGATGAGCCAATGCAGGACCCACGGGAAGCTGCCCTCGATCAGCACCTCGGCCCCGTCCCCCCCGGGCGGCAGCGGCGTGCCCAGGTTCTGCATCACCCGCACCGCCGTCCACACCAGGTCGCTGACCCCGTTCAGGACCACCTGTTCGCCGGCCTCGTCCCAGGTGCGGGCGGCGCGGGTGAGCGGGCCCGACATCACGGTGTCGGCCCCCGCCCGCACGACCAGGCTGGCCCGGCCCCGGCGCACCAGGTCGGTGGCGGGACCGGCCAGGCGGCTCTTGACTTCCCACGTGCCCACGTCGTTGAAGCGGGCGATGAAGACGGCCTCGCTAAAGTCCTCGAGCTCGTTGACCATCTCCTTGCTCACGTCGTCGCGGACGAGGATGTGCCAGTCCCGGCGGGTGTCGTAGGCGGCGCCGCTGCCGAAGATGGGCTCGGGCGCCTGGTAGGCCAGCGGCGGCGGTCGGAGCATGCTCATGGCGTCAGGTACCGGAGGCGCCAGCGCAGCTGGATGCGGGCGGTGGTGGTCTCGTAGGTCACCCGCAGGAGGTTGAGCCCCGGCGCCAGGCCCCACAGCACCGAGTCACGGGAGAGGTGGCTGAACCAGTTGGCGCCCCCGTAGCTCACGGCCCGGGCTCCGGGCAGGGTCACGATGCGCAGGATGGCGCCGGCGGCCACGACGCCCGAGATGGCCATGCGCTGGCCGGTGGTGAGGTTCTGAAAGATGAAGTTCTCGCCCGGCCCGCCCACGTCGATGGTGGGCCACGCCTCGGCGTCCCCGCCGTTGGTTATCGAGAAGTTGCCCAGGATGTTGGTGCCGCCGAGGTCGAGGGGGAAGAAGGGGAACCACTCGGTGTCCACGTTGGCGGGGGCGAAGTCGCGGACCTGTTCGGTCTGGTCGACCCAGTAGGGGTCGGGCGCCCGGAACTGCAGCGCCACCCGGGAGAAGTTGGGGAACTCCTCCTTCAGCGCGTCGAGCCCGGCCTGGTAGACGCAGTTGAGCTCGCGCCCGGTGCCGCCCGAGCTGAAACCCACGCTGCGCAGGCGCCCCATGCCCCGGGCGGGGTCGAGGGCGCGGGCCAGGGCGCGCAGCTCGGGGCGGCCATGGCGCAGGCCGCCGCTGATGATGGGGATGACCACGGTCCGGGCGGCGTGGCGGCTGCCCCGGTAGCGGGAGCCAGGCGTGAGAGGCACCACGTCCTCCCAGATGTCGACGGGCGGCATCATGCGCCCGGTCGTGCCGCGCTCGACGGTGAAGCGCACCGACAGCCCGTCGCCGGCGACGTACTCCAGGAGCTCGGCCTCGTCGGTGGCCCACAGGTCGGGGATCTCAGCCCCGGGGCCGGGGGTGCTCATGCGGCCCCGCTCAACAGCTCGAGGCGCCTGAAGCCGGCCTGAAGTTGGCTGGTGTCGGCCTCGGCCACGTGCATCTCCAGGGTGTAGTTGCCGCCGCCGGCGTAGGCCCCGCCGAGCTCGCCAGCCATGGCGCTGCCCACGGCGCCGAAGTCGTAGACCCGGGCGCCAATGCCGGCGTTGGCCGCCTCGGCCATGTTCTCAGCCGCCGCCACCACCAGCGGGGTGGCCCGGACGATGCCCTCGGCCAGCTGGGTAGCGATCGAGATGCCCGAGTACACGGGCTGGCCCTTGCCGGCGAAGGGGCTGGTCGGGTCCTTGGGGGGCGAGAATGGGAGGAGCCGCTTGAGCCCGTCGAGCAGGCCCTTCATCTTGTTCATGATCCAGCCGCGCATGGCCTCGATGCCGTCCCACAGGCCCCGGATCACGTTCTTGCCCGCGTTGACCAGCCAGGCCCGGGCGTTGCCGATGGAATTCCACACCCACGGCCCGATCTTGATGGTGCCCTGGAGCCAGCCCTTCATGGAGCTGATCCCGTTCCACAGGCCTCGGATGATGTCCTGGCCCTTGCCCCGCAGCCAGCCCTGGGCGTCCCCGATGGCCCCGGTCACCCAGCCCCCGATCTTGCGGACGATGTCGCCCACCCACCCGCTGGCGGCCCGCATCCCGTTGGTGAGCCCGCCGATCACCTTGCGCCCGGACTCGAGGAGCAGGCCCCCGGCGTCCCCGAGGGCGCCCTTTATCTTGCCGGGCAACGTCTTGGCCACATCGGTGACCCACTTGGAGGCGTCCCGCATGCCGTTGGAGAGCCCTCCCAGCATCTGGCTGCCCATCTCGGTGAGGGAGCCCTTCAGGCCTCCGAGGGCGCCGGTGATCTGGGCCGGCAGGTCCTTCAGCTTGTTGGCCAGCTGGCCCCCGAGCCCGGAGATGGAGCTCGTCACGCTGCCCAGCGCGCCCCCGACCGTGTCCTTGACCTTGTCGGCCATGTCGCCCAGGGCGCCTACCATGCGGCCGGGCAGGCCCTTCACCGTGTCGACGACGTCGTCCATGGCCCGCTTGACTTGGCCGGGCAGCTTCTCCAGGCCCGAGAGGTCCGGGACGATCTGCTTGCCGAGGTCGCCCAGGGCGCCGATCATCTGGCCGGGGAGCTTCTTGAAGAAGTCGATGGCGTCGGAGCCGATGTCGCTCAACTTGCCGGTCAGGGACTTGAAGGCGTCCCGGGCCCACGAGATAAGCCTTTGGCCGAGGTCGAGCGCTGAGGTTACGCGTTGTATGAGCTTGGCCGGGAGGGCGGCGAACCAGTCGAGGGTGGCCTTGGCCACTTTGCCGAGGTTCCCGGCCACGAAGCCCCACGCCGCACTGACCTTGTCGAGGATCTTCTGGCCCAGCCCGGCGATGCCCCCGGCGAACTTCTCGGGGAGGGCGGCGAACCAGCTGATCACCTTGCTGGCGGCGCCCTCGATGCCGCCCGAGACCACGTCCCAGGCCGTGCGCACCCAGCCGAGGAGCTTGCCGCCGAGGTCGCCTAGGCCGGCGACGATGCGGCCGGGCAGCCCCTTGAACCACTCCACGATCTTGTCGACCACTTTGAGGATGTCGTCGCGGAAGTGCCAAATGGCGGCCAGGATCGGGCCGCCGGGCACGAAGATCGCCACCATGATCGTGGCGATCAGCTCCCAGTGGTCTTTGATCCAGTCGATTACCCCGGAAATGGCGCCCTTGATGAAGTCGAAGGCGGCCAGAAAACCGTCCTTCACCGCGTTGACCCCCGAGAGCAGGGCGTCCCACACGGTGGACGCCACCGACTTCACGGTGTCGAAGTTCTTGACCAGGAGCACGATGGCGGCTATCACGGCCACGATGGCGATGGCCACCAGCACGAAGGGGTTGGCCGCCATGACCAGGTTCACGGCCAGCATCACCACCTTGAAGATGGCCAGGGTGGCGTTCATGACCACCTGGATCGCGTGCCAGGCCGACATGGCCACGTTGACCGCCAGGGTGGCGGCCGCCTGCACCGCCATGGCCCCGGCCACCACCCCGATCGCCACACCCAGGGCGATCATGAGCGGCTTGCACTTGGTGACCCAGCCGATGACGCTGCCGATCAGGGTGGCGAACTTGGACAGGTAGGGCGTCACGAACATGAGCGCCCCGGTGATGGCGTCGAACAGGCCCATGGCCACGGGCTCGAACGCCACCTTCATCTGGTTCTTGAACTTGGCCATCTTCCCGCTGAAGGTGGCCGTCTCCCCGGCCGTGCTCTTGAGCGCCCCCTCGCTGTCGCCCAGCGCCCCGACCAGCTCCTCCATGGAGATGGTCCCGGCCCGGATGGCCTCGGCTAGTTGGGGGCCGGCCTTGCCCCCGAAGACGGAGATGGCCTCCTGGTTGGCCTGGGCGGCGTCCCCGGTGTTCTTGATCGACTCCACGGTCTCGGCCAGGAACTCGGCCGGGCTCTGCTCCTGCATGTGCTTGAAGGCGTCGTTCATCTCCTCGTAGTTCTTGATGGCGTCTTCGAGGTTTTTCTTGTTCTCCGGGCTAGGTTTTTTGTCCTGGAGGGCTTGGAACTTCTCGATCTGCTTGCCCGCGTTGTCGACCGCCTTGCCCTGCCGCTCGACCATCTTCTGCTGGTTCTTCAGGGCGGCGTTGAGGGCGGCGGTGGCCGTGGTGGTGTTCAGGCCGGCCTTGTCGAAGGTGGCCAGCAGGGCGATGGACTCGTCGAAGCTGAAGTTGAACTGGCGCATGATCGGCCCCGACTTCTCCGCTGCGGCCATGAGGGCGTCGACCCCGATGCCGCTCTTGGAGCTGGCCGTGTAGAGCTTGTCCAGGTACTTGGGCATGTCGGCCGTCTCGATCTTCCAGCCGTTGAACAGGCCCGTGGCCTTCTCGATGTTCGAGTTGAGGTCGGTCCCGGTCACCGACGAGAGGCGCAGCATCTGCAGCGACAGGTCCTCCAGGTCTTTGCCCGTGGCGCCGGTGCGTTGGGAGACGCTGGCCACCGCGCTCGAGATGTCCTCGAAGCTGGCCCCGGTCTGGGTGGCCACGTTCTTGAAGCTGCCCTTCAGGGCGTCGAGGTCCTTGCCCGTGGCCCCCGTTTGCTTCTGAATTCCCTTGTAGGTCTTGTCGAAATCGGACCCCAGGTTGAACAGGGCCACGCCGGCGGCGGCCGCCCCGCCCACGATCCCGGCCGTTAGTGGTGAGAGCACCCCGCCGCCCTTGCCCACCGAGGACGTGACTTTGCCCAGGGCGCCTTGGATGTTGCCGCCGAGGAGGTCGCCCAGGGCGCCGCCGAGTTTGCTGAAGGTCCCCTTCAGGTCGGAGCCGAGCCCACCGAGGGACTTCTTCAGCCCCTCGGTGTCGGGCAGGAGGGCGACGACGCCCTTGATGATGGGGTCGGCCACCTCAGCCCTCCCGGCCCGTCATGTCGATGAGCTCGCCGATCGCCACCCGTCGGCGGCGGGGCGAATCATATGTTTCGGGGGCGTCCCGCCAGGGCCGGGGCAGCCGCAGCGGGCGGGGCGGCGTGCTGCCCTTCTTGGAGTTGACCTGGAGCGTGAGGCGCCACAGGGCGTGGACCATCTCGGCCGTGACCGCCTGGACCTCAAGCGCCCACAGCGCGGCCGTGCGCTCGCGCTGGGCTAGCTCCCACATGCGCTCCATGAGCTCGTCGTCGCACTCGAGCAGGGCGCCGGGAGCCAGCCTCAGGGCCACGGCCACCTCGGCCACTACTCCGGCGCTGGCGGTTCGGTAGGGTGCGTGCCGTTGGAGCTGGGCGGCTCGGCCTCCTCAGCGGCGAAGTGGACCGAGTCGAACCATTCCTCGAGCACGGGGTCGGACGGGGGCCAGCTCTGCTCGTGGGCCAGGTAGTAGGCCATGGTGGCGGCGTCGGCGATCGACCCCGTCTCGTAGGTCCGCTTGAAGCGCCGTTCGAACTTGATCATGGTGCTCTTCAGCACGGGCAGGCGCGTGACTGTGCCCTCCTCGTCGGTCAGGACGAGGATCGACTCTGCGATCGCCACGGCGGCTACGCGTAGGTGAAGCCGTTGGGCAGCGTGCCCGGGGCCAGAGCGCCCGGGTTGGTCACCTCGACAGCGACGGAGCCCGTGCCGGCCGGCACCGTGCAGGTGGCCGCGGTGGCACTGGTGCGCACCACGTTCGTGGCGCTGGCGGAGCCGAAACGGACGGTCATGTTGGCAGCGAAGTTGGTGCCGGCCAGGGCCACCGGGTCGCCAGGGTCGCCGGTGTCGGGCGTCACCGACGTGATCGTGGGGTTGGGCGGCGGCGCCGCGCCCCCGTCGGTTTCGCCCAGCATGGCGGCGTTGGCCTGCCACCAGAAGGTGTTGGGCTCGGCCGCCAGCACCGTGAAGGTGAGGGGGAACACCAGGCCGGCCGTGTTGACGAGCGTGAACTCGACCGCCTCGGAGACCATGGTGCGCCGGCCAAAGAAGCGGGCTTTCTTGGCCCCGTCCTCGAACTCGACCGAGACCATGCGCTCGTCGATGAACGAGCTCGGCGCCGGCTCGAACTCGAAGCCGTCCTGGGCGTTGCCCGACCACTCGCCGCCACCCAGGGCCAGCCTCAGGTTCTCTTTGTTGAACTGGCGCAGCGACCCGGCCACCGTCTTGGGCCGGCCGGTGGTGAGCATGCGCACGGGGTCGAGGGACTGGCTGGTCATCAGGGTGTCGGTGTCCAGGCCGAACGAGAACGTGATGCCGTCCTCGGTGGTGTAGCCGAGGTCGTACCAGTCGGTGCCGTACTCGGTGTCGATGCCGGTGGGCGGCAGGGTGCCGGTCGGGGCCACCAGCAGGCGCTGGAAACCGGCGACCACCACCTCCTCGCCGGATAGGCCGCCGGTGGCGGCGCGGGGGGCAGCTTCGGTGACAGTCATAAGGGGCTCCTTATGGGTTGAGACCGGCCGGGGCGGCCGGCCGGCGGGTGGCCCGAGCGGGTCGCTCGGGGTGCAGAAAAACGCTCATGTCGAAACGGAAGTGCGGCTTGGCCGGCTCGTAGCTGTTGTCCGGGGAGTCGTGGAGCATGCCGAAGCGGACCTTGCTGGCCACGGCGAAGTTGTCCTGGACGAAGCGGGCGGCGGCGAGGGCCCGCATGAGCCGGGCCAGGTGCGAGGCCTCGGCCTTGCGGTCGGCCCAGATGTCGACCTGGCACCAGGCCTCGTCGAGCACCAGGGGCTCGGTGATGATGGGCCACCCGCCCCAGCGCACCACCCGCGCCGCCGGCCATGCGGGTTTGGCCGGCAGCGCGGTGTAGATGCGGTCCTCGAGCAGGTCGGCCAGCTCGGGCTGGGCGCGGAAGAACTCGACCACCAGGGGCTCGGCGTCGGGGATGACGGCCAGGCTCATCCGTCGTACCTCCCGCCGGTGATGGCCATGTAGGCGTTGGAGAGCACCCGGTAGGGCTGGTTGTGCGCCGAGCCGTACTCGACGATGTGCCAGATGGGGCTGTCGGAGCCGAAGCCGCCCTGGAGCACGCCGTCGTCGTTCGGCGCCGGCTCGAGCGCCTGGAGGGTGTCGCGGTAGGTGCCCGTGCGCACTGGGGCCAGCGAGTAGGCGGCCTCGTAGCCGCGCTGGCCC
>Ga0070765_100001224_pt1 | contig 15564 bp, 13 predicted proteins | sample HubBroMetageWFT5_FD_71516 | JGI IMG/M metagenome (GOLD analysis project Ga0070765, IMG submission 71516) | Warmed and freeze-thawed soil microbial communities from the Hubbard Brook experimental Forest, New Hampshire - Hubbard Brook CCASE Soil... | ecosystem: Environmental > Terrestrial > Soil... | reverse complement strand
ACGTGCTGCAGATCGGTGAGCGACTCGCTGTTGCGATTGGCGGCGATCGACGAAAACGTCTGCTGATAATTCTGCGTGCCGCCGTAGAGCCTCAGCGTAAACAATCCGGCGCTGGGACTCTGGTAATCGGTGCCGAAGGCCAGCTGGCGAATCGTGGTGTCGTTGATCTGTAGTGGCGTGCCGTTCTGGCGATCTTCGCCGTAGAGATTGCCTTCCAGGAAGGCGCGGCCGCGATCGCCGAAGAGCCGCTCCAGCTTTACGTTTCCGCTGCCGTACTGCACGTTCACTGGAGTGTCTACGGTGCCGCGCAAGCTCTGCGGAACGTCGATGTAGCCGTTGGTGCGATAGCCTTCGCCGCTGCCGCTCAGCGACCACTGTCCCATTCGAATCGCGCCCCAACCGGAGCCGAAGGGGGAATTCTCGTTGCCCCAGGAGCCTTCGATGTTCGCGTCGGTTTCAACCGCAGGCTTGGTTTCCATGTTGATGACGCCGCCAAGAGCGTCATTGCCGTAAAGAGCGGAAACGCCACCCGGCACAATCTGCACTTCGCTCAGCGAAGCCTGCGGCACACGGGCCCAGTAAATCCAGCCGCCGAAAGGATCGTTGATAGGAACGCCGTCGACCAGCACCAGCGCGCGACTGGCTCCACTGGCGCCCAACCCGCGCAGCGAAACACCTTGCGACGTGGGATTCGCCGTCTGACTGCCGGAGCGGCGCAGCAACGTGAATCCCGGCACCTGCCGCAGTTTGTCGTCGGTGGTCAGCGGTCCCCACTGTTCGAGTTGCGTATCACTGACCACTACGGCATCAGGCTGCGCCTCAACGTTGTCGACGCCGGTGGGAAGGATGGAGGTGCGTGTGGCAGTTACATCGAGACTCTGCTGCACTGCCGCCGGAGAGAGCGCGATCGTGAGCGGCTTGTCGCCCGCTTTCCAGGGCACGGTGGCCGTGGCGAATCCGGGCGAGCGGACCTCGATGGTGCCACTGTCGGCGGCGACTCCGCTGAAGACGAAGCTCCCATCAGGCTGGGTCACGCGTCCGAAGTTCTGACCATCGGCGTGCAACACAACTTGCGCGCGCGCCACCAGGGCGCCGCTCTGGTCGGTTACGGTTCCCCGAATCTCCTGCTGGGTCGTAGCCGCAGCGGGCAAACACAGCAAAAACGACGCCAGGGCAGAGATAACCCAGCGCGATCGAAGTCGCAATGTGCCAGCCAGTAGCCGCATGTTGGGTGAGGTGCCCAGTGAGTGTACTAGAGAGCCCGTACTCCGGGATAGGATCTTGCGCACCGGACGGCTTTGCTCAGTGTCCCAGGCGGACCTGTTTGGGCAAGCGGTGCGGGTCGAAGAGGAAGTCCACCAGCCCGTCGCGATAGTCGATTTTGATCTGCAGAATACGCAGCATTCTGAAGCCGAGAATGCCGGCGACCTCGGTCCCGGTCTGACGGCTCGCCGCCGACAGATCGAAGGTCACCATGTCTTCGTTTTCCTGAGCGAAGCGCCCGAATTGCAAAGTCGCTTTGTCCGCGGTATAGACCTTTGAAACCGAGCCGCTCATACCGCTGACTTGCATGCCGGTGGCCCGGAGTTGCGTGACCTGTTGCGCCGTCCGCGTGGACAGAATATTGCTGAACGAGCCGGTATCGATCATGAACAGCACGGGGCCGGTGTGGTCCACGTAGGTAGGAATCAGCAACAGGCTGCGGAAGCGATACACCTTCGACCAGTTCGCCATGGACGGAGCGACATAGGCGTCCATCGGAATGTCGGTCGGAACGCCGGCGGCCGGGATGCTCGAAGAGGCTTCGCTGTCGGAATCCTCTCCCTGGTCCTGCGCCATGGTTTGCAGCGCAGCCGGTTGCGCATTCTCGTTTGGACGCTTGGGCAACTGCGAAAGCCGCAGCCGGGAGCCGGGAATGTCGATGTCCACCAGGTAAGAACTGAAGACATCGGTGCCAATTAGTCCGTCTTGTCCCGGTACCGGCGTTGCCGCATCGGTGACTTTGACCACGCAGTCCTGAAACTCAAGGTTGCCGATGCGAATGCGATCAGCCAGCGCCGTATAACCGCCCTGCGTTCCCGCATCGCCTACACCGGAGATTGCCTGATAACCCAGGCGCTGCAACCCCAGCTTCTCGCCGGCTGCGCGACCCAGCAGAATTCCGGTGTTGCCCGTATCGAGCGCCAGGCGTACCCCCTGCTTGTTGATGTTCACGTCGAGCGAGACGCCGCCCAGCTGGGTATCGGGACGAGCGAACGCATTCAACTTGGTATCGGTCTGCTCGACATTGCTCACCAGCTTGCAGGCGTGCGCGGGCGCGGCGGCCTCCTTCTTCAGAAACGCCAGGTAGCCTTGCAGTCCGTGCGCCATCTGCGGGTTGAGATTGGGCTTGGCGAGATAGGCTTCCAGCGCCGGAATCTGGTCGGCCTTGGGCAGCGAGTGGAAGTAAAGCACCTGCACGACCGGGCTGTCGGGCGCCACCTCGTGTGCCTTCTTCAGGTTGTCGTAGGCGCGGCGATAGAGCGAATACGCCTTGTAGATGCGCGACAGCCCGAGATAGGGTTCGGGATCTTTCGGATCAAGGTCGCGCGCTTTTATGTAGAGCCGCTCCGCCTCCGGAATTTTGCCCAGGCGAAACTGTACATCGGCCGCCGTGGCCAGTACCTGCACAGAATTGGGGACGGCAGCGACAGCCGCTGTGGCTGCGGCCTGCGCATCGTCGATCTTCTGCAGCATCAGCAGGCAGCGCATCAGGCCGACCTGCGCGGGCGCAATCTTCGGGTCGGCTTTGACGATGGCTTGATACCGGGCTCCCGCGTCGGCAAACTTCTGTTGCGAGAAGAGCTGATTGGCCGCAGCCAGCATCGGCATAATGCCCGACGTGGTTGCCGGAGGAGCCGTGGGCACGACCTGCGCGGGCTGGCCAGGATTGCCCATGTGAATCGTAACCCCCGGCGCTGGGGCAGTTGATTGCGGAGCCGTGGTGTTGCCGCTCTGCGCAAATGAAATCGCTGAGCAGAGAACGATAGGTAGCAGGAAGCCAAAGATTCGGAACGGTAGATTCATGAGGGAGATCCTGCCCAGCAGAGTAGCACGGGGGCTGGAGCCGGGTGCCCCACTCATTCGCGATTTTCGGATGAGTGGGTGACGGACGTGAATGTTCGTGCGTCCTGATAACGACTACGGCTGGATCAAGGATGGCTGTCAGGTCCGTAGTCGGCAACACAACCGATCAGGCAGCCTACCGATCCCACACATCCGAAAATCGCGGATGTGTGGGGCACCCCATGCCCCGGGGGCCGATCGAATGTCAGTCTGAGTTCTTGAGCTGAGATCTACCGCAGCGCGTCCTCAACTTCGCTCAACCAGTCGGGACGCTTCAACAACTCGCGGGGCTTCGGTCCGTCCGCCGCGCCTACGATGCCGTCGCGCTCCATCAAGTCGATGAGGTGTGCCGCGCGGCCATAGCCGATTCTCAAGCGCCGCTGCAGCAGGGAAGTGCTGGCCTTGCCGTACTCCAGCACGATGCGCACGGCATCCTGGAACAGCTCGTCGTTATCGTCGCCGGCAGCGCCACTGCCGCCACCAGCCGATTCGCCTTCCTCGCGCGGAGCCTCGAGGAAGTTCTGCTGATAATTTGCCGTGCCCTGCGAGCGCCAGAACTCGACCACCGCGGCAATCTCTTTCTCGGTGACGAACGGTGCATGCACGCGATGCACCCGCGCCGACCCGTTCGGCAGATACAACATATCGCCGCGTCCGAGCAGCGCCTCAGCGCCGTTGGCGTCGAGAATCGTGCGCGAATCGATCTTGGTGGCCACGCGGAACGACATACGGGCAGGGAAGTTCGCCTTGATCAATCCGGTGATGACGTCGACCGACGGCCGCTGGGTTGCGAGCACCAGGTGAATGCCGACGGCGCGCGCCATCTGCGCCAGGCGCGTGATCGACGCTTCAACATTCGGGCCGTCGAGCATCATCAGGTCGGCCAACTCGTCGATGATGATGACCATGTAGGGCAGCGGCCGCGCGTCGCTATCGTCCTCAAACAAACTTGCCGACGCGCCATCGAACAGCTTGTTGTACTGATCGATGTTGCGCACACCCTTTTCCGCCAGCACCTTCAGGCGGCGCTCCATCTCGCGCACAGCGTTGCGCAGGGCGTTCGACGCCAGCTTGGGCTCGGTGATGATGGGCGTGTGCAGATGCGGAATGCCTTCGTAGTTTCCCAGCTCCAGCCGCTTGGGATCGACCAGGATCAGCCGCACTTCTTCCGGCGTCGCCTTGTACAGCAGCGACATGATGAATGCGTTGATCGCCACGCTCTTGCCCGAACCGGTCGAGCCGGCGATCAGCAGGTGAGGCATTGCGTTCAGGTCTGCGGTAACGATGCGCCCATTGATGTCCTTGCCGAGCGCGAGGGTCAGCTTCGATTTCGACGCCAGGAATTCCTGCGCCTCGACCACCTCGCGTAGCCAGATGGTTTCGCGCTGGTGGTTCGGCACCTGAATGCCGACGGTCGACTTGCCGGCCATGCGCTCGATCAGGATGCTCTCGGCGCGCAATGCCAGGCAGAGATCGTCGCACAGGCTGGTGACGCGGCTGTACTTGATGCCGGCTTCGGGCTTGAACTCGAAGGTCGTTACCACTGGGCCGGGATTGATCTGGACGACGGAGCCGCGCACGTCGAACTCGCCGCACTTTTCGCCCAGTACCTGCGCCAGGTTCTTCAGCTCTTCTTCGTTGATGGCGCTGTGCTCGTCGGCGCGGTGCAGCAACGCAGTTGAGGGAAGCTTGAAGCTGCCCGCCAGCCGAGGCATGGTCGTCTTGCCATGCTGCGTGGCGTCGGCGCGAGTAGTGACGGCGATTGCGTCGTCAGGCTCCGGCTCAGGCACTCGCGGCCGAGGCGGAGGCGCGACATGCTGCTCTTCTACGTCAGAGTCAAAGGTGCGGTCGATGCCGCTGCGTCCATGTGAACCCTGCGGAAGCGGCGCCGGAGCGACAGGCGTTGCTGCCTGCCCCACCGCCTGCGACGCAGGAAATTCTTCTGCCGGCGCAGTCGCACGCTTCGGGACGAGTTGCGCCGTGACTACCGGCTTCGCGGCGGCGGCGCGCTTCTTCTCCAACTCCTTCGCAGCTTTCTTACGAGCGCGTTCCATGCGCCAGTCGGCAAAGCGGTCGAGCGAAGCATAGACAAATCCGAATCGCGTTTGCGACCACAGCCGCATCGCGCCGAACGAGAAGGCGGTCGAGAGATACAGGCCCACGGCGATCACCGCCACGCAGACCAGGTAAGCGCCGACAATGTTCAGGTAATGAATGAGGAAGTCGGCAACGATTCTGCCCAGCAGGCCTTCGGAAGGGATCACGCCCTTCCACTTCACCTGCGCAGGCAGCAGGCCGATGAGGCCGGCGATGAAGGTGAGCAGCGCGCCGCCGCCCAGTACTTTTGCCCAAGGCGAGGCGATGGCGCGCGACCGAAACCAGTGCAGCGAGTACATCGCCAGGAACGCGGGCAGCAGGAAGGCCGACACGCCAAACAACTGCAGCACGAGATCCGAGATTAAAGCGCCGACCACGCCGATCCAGTTATGTGCCGGACGGCCGGGCACGGGATTGGCGGCGGTGTTCAGCGACGGATCGAGCGGCGAGTAGGAGACGAGCGCGAGGAGAAGGAGGACCGCGAAGACAAAAATCAGGAAACCGATCAGCTCATTGAGCCGCCGGTTGGTCGTCGGAGTAAACGGACGCGCAAGGTTCATTTGAGCGTTCGATCGTTTTGAGGAAGAGCGCTGTTTGCCGGGACTCATGCCAATTGTGGCCGTCGCCAGCAGACACCCCTTACGGCCGCGCCATCGCACGATGACACGTCTCCCAAAAACCGACCGCTGCGGGTTAGCCAATCGGCGCCGCGAACGGGCCGAGTGGGCTGCACATACGCCAGAGCCAGAGTGATTATCCCAAAAAGATTAGGGTGTAGGCCGTAGAAATCCGAGCGCAGACGTTGGCGAAGTAGTGTCCCCCCGGGGGGAGAAGCTTTGAGCTGTGAGCTTTGAGCTGCTAGCTCTGCGTTGCGAGCTAAGGCGTTCCTCCATGAATTGTCATCCCGAGCGGAGTCGAGGGATCTGCGGTTTGCTCGCGGTGGAAGATCATTCCCGCGTGCGACGGACCGCAGATCCTTCGCCTGCGCTCAGGATGACAATTCCTGAAAACGTACCAAAGGCAGGCCGCCCTGCTCAGGATGACGATTCCTGAAAAGTACCAAAGGCAGGCCGCCCTGCTCAGGATGACAATTTGAATTTTGAATGGCATTGTTACCCACGCCTATAATCGTCCGTTACTCCACGACGAGAGGCATAAGCTTGGCCTACTACGACCTGAGGGAATGGATCTCCGCGCTGGATAAGGCCGGAGAGTTGATACGCGTCAAGGCGGAAGCCGATCCCATCCTGGAGATCGCCGAGATCACCGACCGCGTCTCCAAGTGGGGACCGCGCGGCTCGCACGGCCCGGGCGGCCCGGCGCTGCTCTTCGAAAACGTGAAGGGCCATCGCGGATCGAAGCTGCTGATTAACCAGTTCGGTTCCGAATACCGCATGCGCATGGCGCTGGGTGTCGACGAACTCGACGAGGTTGCCGACCGCATCCGCATGTTCATGGACGTGAAGTCACCGCAGGGATTGCTCGACAAAATCAAGATGCTGCCCATGCTGGCCGAGATGGGCAAGTTCTTTCCCAAGGAAGTTTCGTCGGGCCCGTGCAAGGAAGTCATCCTGCACGACAATTTTTCGCTTCTCGATTTTCCGATTCTGCAGTGCTGGCCGGTCGATGGCGGACGCTTCATCACCTTGCCCTCGGTCATCACCAAAGATCCCAAGACCGGCAAGCGCAACGTCGGTACCTATCGGCTGCAGGTTTACGACGAGCGCACCACCGGTATGCACTGGCAGCGCCAGAAGCACGGCGCCGAGCACTATCGTGAGCAGATGCGGCGGGCAGCGGCTGCCGGCGAAGCGAATCCGATCACGGCGGGGCTCGACCTGATGGCGCGCTCCGGTGGAGGCTCGCGCGTCGCGGAAGGCAAGCAGGTAGGCGGGCGTATGGAAGTCGCGGTCGCCATCGGCACCGAGCCCGCGGTTATGTTCTCGTCCATCGTGCCCGCTCCGCCTGACATCGAGGAGTACCTGATCGCCGGCTTCCTTCGGCAGAAGCCGCTGGAGCTGGTGAAGTGCGAGACCGTTGACCTGGAAGTTCCGGCGACCTCGGAGATCGTGCTCGAAGGCTACGTCGAACTCGATGAGCTGCGCATGGAAGGCCCCTTCGGCGATCACACCGGCTTCTACACGCCGGAGGATATGTATCCCGTCTTCCACGTCACCTGTGTCACGCATCGCAAGAACCCGATCTACTCGACGACCATCGTGGGCAAGCCGCCGATGGAAGACGCGTACATGGGCAAGGCAGTCGAGCGCATCTTCCTGCCGCTGATGAAACTGACCATTCCGGAAATCGTCGACGTCAATCTGCCGATCGAAGGCATCTTCCACAACCTGATGATCGTGTCGATCAAGAAGTCGTATCCCGGGCAGGCGCGCAAGGTGATGAGCAGCATCTGGGGCATGGGCCAGGCGATGTCGACCAAGTGCATCCTCGTCGTCGACGAAGATGTCGACGTGCAGGACATTGGGGATGTGACGCTGAAGGTGCTGAACAACATCGATCCGGAGCGCGACATCCAGTTCACGCTCGGCCCGGTGGACTCGCTCGATCACGCCTCACGGCTGCCGGACTTCGGCTCGAAGATGGGCGTAGACGCCACGCGCAAGTGGCCTACGGAAGGTTTCACGAGGCCATGGCCGGATGAGATTCGCATGGATGAGAAAACCAAGGCGCGGGTGACGAAGCGGTGGAAGGAGTTTGGGTTGGAGTGAAGCAGTTGTCAGTTGTCGGCTGTCAGTTTGAGTCGGATTGCTTCGGTGAGTTTACTCAGGTGTCCGGAGTCTCGCAGTTTTCGAGACTTGAGAGATAACGGTGAGGGAACTGCGTGACAGAGCAGCGCGAGGAATTAGTCAAGGTACATTTCGAGTTACCCGAACCTGATATGGGGGTCAGTGGTGAATCGCTCTGGGCTGCGCCGCTCGGGAACAACTTGTATGAGTTGCGGAATTCTCCGTGGCACGCGCGGCAGGTGAACTGGTTTGACGTTGTAGAAGCACGTCCTGAAGCTGACGACAAGTGGCCGGAGTTCGTGAGAGTCCATAAAAGAAGCGGCCATCGAACCGTTCACTTGTACATCCTCGATCTAGGGCAACAGAGCAAGGACAAAATTCTGCAACGGTGTAATCAGCTCGGCGCGACTTATGAAGGCATGGACGGCAGAATGTACGCACTAGACTTTGCGCCCGACATCGAAGTCGCTCCTACTATCGACTACCTCACGTCTTTGCAAGAACAGGAACTCGCAGACTGGCGAATCAACGAATACGAGTAACTATTCGCCGGGTGCCCCAAGTTTCGCGTGTTCGAGACTGAAGAGATTTGTTTAGACTGGATCGCTCTTTGGGTGCCCCACACAACGCGGTTTTCGTTGTGTGGGAGGAAGTACTTGGTATGGACATCCCCTCCTCCCACTCATTCGAAACCCGCGAATGAGTGGGGCACCCGGCACCCGGCCAGGCAAGCAGTTGAGACGAGTGTACGAAGTACGGGTCCTCATCCAACCTTCTTTTGGTTGGGTGGGGATTTTGACTTTCGGGTCGAAGAAGAGGGTCTCGTGGTGATGTCAATAACGCCATGACAAAAGTCAAAACACCCACTCAAGCAAAGGCCGCTTGAGTGGGGCACCCGGCGGCTCATGCTCGCTAACACGCGTCTACCCGGCGTTAACACACCGGGGCGGGTGGCCCGGGCAAGCAGTTGAGACGAGTGTACGAAGTACGGGTGCCCCATCCAACCTTCTTTTGGTTGGGTGGGGATTTTGACTTTTAGGTCGAAGAAGAGGGTCTCGTGGTGATGTCAATAACGCCATGACAGAAGTCAAAACACCCACTCAAGCAAAGGCGGCTTGAGTGGGGCACCCGGCCTCGACTCCCTTTGGAATGACAATCCCGTCTTCTATCAAAATTTTCTGCATCGCAATAGATGTATATACATCTTATTCGCTATGAAGACGACGCCGGTACCCGATCTTCCTTGCCTATGCGCCAACCTTCGGCGGGCGGCGCGGGCGCTCACCCAGGTCTACGAGGAGGCGCTCCGGCCAGCGGCGTTGCGGGGTCCGCAATTCACCATCCTGCAAACCCTTTCGCTCGCCGGAGAGATCACGCAGGGGCGCATGGCCCAAATCCTTGCCATGGACAGCACGACCCTGACGCGGACGCTAGCCATTATGGAGCGGCAGGGATGGATCGCGCGGCGTGAGGGCGAGGACCGGCGGGAGTGGCGGCTTCAGTTGTCGAGGGCTGGAAGAATCAAGTTCGAACGCGCATTGCCCCAATGGGAGAAGGCCCAGGCTATGGTCAGGAGGAAGCTGGGAGAATCCGGCTGGGGCGATGCCATGAAATTCACCAACGAAATAACCAGGGCGGTCGCAGCCCAAAGGAGTTGAAGATGTTCTATACAGCGTTATTCGGAATCACCATTGCGTTCAGTTTTGTTGTGTGGGGATTGGCTGCGCGGCAGTATTTCTGGCCGGCGCTCCGCGGCCGCCGCCAGGCAGACGCGGTCAGGCCAATTCTGTTTTTGCATGCGTTCCGGTTTATGGGGCTCTCGTTTCTGATACCGGGCGTAGTCTCGCCTGACCTGCCAGCATCTTTCGCGCGACAGGTGGCTTACGGCGATCTGGCGACCGCGATCCTTGCCGTGCTGGCATTGACAATGCTCGGCAGCAAACTGTCGGCCGCGTCCCTCTGGCTCTTTAATATCGTCGGCGCCGTGGATCTGCTGAATGCGTATTACCAGGGAAACCGCGTCTCGCTAGTGCCGGGCCAGCTTGGAATGGCGTATGTCATTCCGACGCTGGTAGTGCCGCTTCTGCTGGTGACGCATGCTCTGGTGTTCCGCATCATGCTGCGGCCTCAGACTCAAGTTATTTCACGAGGCCTGCATCAGGCGGCATAACCGGCCACCGATCTCTTGTGATCTTCGAGACTGGGAGGTTGTTCGAACTGGATCGATCCTCAGGTGCCTGAAGAACATGATTCTTGATGTGAGGGAGGAAGAACTCGACTCAACCATCTTTCCTCCCACTCATTCGAAGAGCGCGAATGAGTGGGGACCCGTCGTTTCACGCGGGACTGTCCCAGCCTTGGAGCGCGCATGCGACCTTATGTCGCGATACAATTCCGGCATCCATGATGAAACCCTCTTTCATCGGTAGTTCGGTTGTTTTGGTTGGGTTAACGACACTGTTGTCGGTTCTTCCGGGCTGCCGTCGCATGTCGTGCAGCGACCAGGTCGGGCAAAGCGTCGTCTCGCCGGACGGGCGGTATGTCGCCACTGTCATACAGGGCGAATGCTTCGCGAGGGAGCACTCCACCGTGGTCGAGCTGCGGCGCAATCGCTTCCTGCTGAAAGACCGGCGCATCGTGTTCCGGATGGGAGGATTCCAGAATGTCGGCGTCGCGTGGCAGGACAAGAGCCAGCTTGCGATCGTGGCTCCAACCTGCGAGCCTAAGAAAATTGTCTTGCGAAACTGGAAGAATGACGTAACGGCGCATTGCGAAGTCGCAGCGACTGCGGGAGTGGCCGGCGGCCAGTAGAGTCCGGGTATCACCTCACAGAACGTCGCAAGCGAATTGAGACGTTGAGATTACGTCCGAACCTATTGGCCTGGCGTAAAAAGTATCCAACGACAACCCGCCCAGGTCTCGAAGGCCAGGCACCTGGGGCACCCAGGTCTTGGAATCCACTTCAGGCTGCGACGCGGTCTGAGATTTCATCCGCATAACGAATTTTTCCGCTGTAGGCGTCCACGGCGGCGTCGCGCAGTGCGATGTCGAGACGCGACATGGCCTCGCTCGCCAGCCGATTAGATTCGGGATCCTGCGAACGTTGCACGGCGAGCACTAGCGGGAACACGGCATTCCGCACATGGTGGTTGAGTTCGGCCATGGTGGCAGCTTTCTCTGTGGCGAAGCGGAAGTGCCGCTCTTCCTGGCGCAGCTGAAAAGCCAGCGCGGTGATGATCGCGATCAGCCCGGCAACGCAATTCGCAATCAGGAATGCGACGATCTTCGGGCGTTCGTGTCCGAGCAGAGCAAAATCAACCGCTATGCCGGATACGAAAACGGCGGCGCCTCCGATCAGAGCAAAACCGAAACTGCTGATTCGGTTGTTCATCCCTCACCTCCTGCCGTTAGATGAGATGCAGACGAACTACCCTTGGACGAAGAAAGAGGACGGAATTGCAGGTGGAGACAGTTGCTATTTTCAACAAGTGGCAACAGCACGATATTGAAAACGTCATCGCGCCATGTACGAAAGGAAGCTTTTCAACGCGCGGCTACCATGACCTTAGCGGGCGCGACGCGGGTTCGCGATGACTCCTGCCACTGCAGCACAATGTCGGCCAGGGGTATGGCAAGGGCAATCGACGTCCAAATCAATGCCGGGTACATGCTGCTGGTGCTTGCCACACCCGTTACACCGAGAAGTACGCGGGCTCCCAGAAATACTCCAGGCCCCACGGCGAAGCTGCGCGTCATCCATTGCCGATGCTGCTGAACCTTCCCCTTCAGGATGAACATCAGGGCGATTCCTGTGGTTATCATCCACAGTCCGCCGTGCGTGACCGAGATCATGAGCGAACCGAGCGGCGCACCTAGCCGGCTTTGAACGACTTCGATATACATTCCCATCGGAGAGGCGATGAATGCCCCCGCCACATAGACCCTGCCCACGACGCGATGCAGCTTCGCGTACCGCAGCCGCAGCCGGTCTGAGAACTGCATTGGGCCTAACAGGAGCGCACACGCTCCTGCAATCCCGTGGGGCAGCAGCCACCACTTGAACGGCTGATAGTGCTGCCACACCGGGGCTCTGGGATTTACAAGAAAGCCCTCATTGTGGCCGAGCACGTAGCAGAACATCACGCCCAAGAAGGCAAAAAGCAGGTACTTCGTTTTCCACCGGGACATCGGTCTTGCTGTCACGGTTGCAGTTGACATACACGAACCTTGCACTGCGGGAGTTTGAGCGAGCACTATACCCTAACTCGTCCGCGGTTTACAGGCGATCGCGTAAGTTCTTCGGTGCCATTTCCTGTGGCACAATGATGCGGACGATCCCATGCCAGCGAAACCTTTGTGCCTGTATATCAGGACTCTTCTCGTCCTTGGCGTTTGCGCGGTCGGTGGGTTCGCGCTTCCTGCGATGGCTCGCGCGCAATCCGCCGGCGCTGGGGCTCAGCCGGCTTCCACCGAGATGGACGCGATCCTCTTTGTCCAGAGCTTTCCAATGAAGAACGGTCCAGATGCTATTGATCTGGTCTGGGTTCCAGAGCCGATTCAGCGGCTTTGTCTGGGCAAGACTGAGCAGCAGTGCGCCAGCATCGACTATTGCATTCGCACTACCAATCGCGACGTCAGCATGTGCCGGAACCTGGGCATGCCGCTCTCGCGTCTGCCGTCGTATCCCACCGGCATGGTCCCACGGCGGCAGTTCAGCGTGGCGCTCATGCGCCTGACGCCCGACCACTTCACGAACCTGCAAGAGTTCTTTCACCGCGCACCCAAGGCCTCGCTCGAGAGGCTTTCGCTCAGTGCCCGGGTTAAAGCGCGCGTTCGTTTAACCCACAAGCCCGACGATGATGATTTTGAGGTACTCGAGATACTGGCGGTGGCGCCGTTCTGATGAGAGCTGTCGGGCAATCCGGATCTGGCAAAACCCCCAGGTCTCGAAAGGCGCGAGACCTGGGGCACCCGGACTGATCTGAAGGCAAAACCACCACCATTCGGCGTTACTTTGGTTACCGCGCACTTCTTACATGTCAAGCTGAGAAACGCAACAGTTTTCGCCTAACTACCGCATTCCATGGCAAATAGAAAGTCGTCAAATTGTGCCGAAAAGGGTGCTCAATTTGCTATGCTGGAAATAGATTCGAAGTCGAACACCAACCCAGCTCAGGCAGCTGGGTTTCGTGTTTTTGGAGCCCACGATGAAGAACCCGGCACTGCTTGTCATCGATCTGCTGAACGATTTCCTCGACCAGTGGCCCGTTGAGTCGAGAAAGAGTCTGCTCGACTCGACGCGGCAACTGGTCGAGATGATGCGGGCGCACCAGCTGCCGGTGATCTGGGTGCGCCAGGAGTTTGAGCCCGACCTGAGTGACGCCTTCCCGGAGATGCGGGAGAAGGGAATTCGAGTCACGATCCGAGGTTCGCCCGGCGCCCAGATCGTCAGTGAGCTGGCGCCTGCTACCGGTGAGCCGGTGATCATCAAGAAACGCTACAGTGCATTTTTTCGGACCACGCTGGACGAACTGCTGGCGACGCTGCAGCCGGACACGCTGATCGTTGCCGGGATCAATACGCACGCGTGCATTCGCATGGCTGCCGTCGATGCCTACCAGCGCGATTGGCGGGTGGTCTTGGCTGCTGATTGCATTGGCTCCTACGACCAGGAGCACCACGAGGTGTCGCTGCGCTACATGAAAGGCAAGATTGCCGAGGTGATGACGAACGCCGAGATCGCTGGCGCGTTGCCGGGGTGAGAGCGGCCGAGATCACCCCGTGCGGCGCTCTAACCGTGATTGCGGTCAGCATCAGGCGGCCGGCGTTAATGCCGCTGCGCGACGGCGGCGTCTCCATCGGCGCACGAAGACGACCACGGCGACGATGATTGCGATCGTAATCGCGACGGCCAGAACTGCCGACAGCTTGAGGATCCTCATCGAGTTCATCATGATGAAGTGTCCGCTGCTGCTGTAGAAGCCGTTGAACTGTTCGATGGCTGCGGGCAGCGCGAGTACGTCGTCCTTGCTCAGAGGCAGAGTGCGTTCGTTCGGGTGATACTGCGATTGCCAGGGCAGGGTTTGGCCGGAGGAATCGAGCTCGATGTGACCGCCCAGGACATAGCGGACCGGGCGCTGGCGAACGAAGTCGGCCACGCGGCGGGAGCTGGCGAGGTAAAGGTCGGCGTTGTCGATCAGCAGTCGGCCCGGCATGAGGAAGTCGCCGGAGAACAGCAGTCCTGTGTTGTTGTCGTAGTAGACGACGTCGGTGGTACTGTGGCCCGGCGCCGGAACGACGTCGACGGTTCGTCCGCCCAAATCGATCTGGGCATGGCCGTTGGGCCAGTCGGTGAAAGCGAAATACTTTTTCACGCTGTCGAGGTCGTAGCCAACAACCTGAACATTGGGCAGGTTGGCGAACTGCACATCGCCGGCCCGATGATCGAGATGGCGATGGCTATGCACCACCAGCAACGGCAGCTTGCTCTCGCCCTTCGAAGGGAGTAACTGCATAACCGTTTGGGCCAGCGGCATGGCATTGGCATCGGCGACGTCGCCGGAATCGATCAGCAGAGCTTTATCGGAGCCGATCAGCAAATACATGAACGGCGCTTCGAAGGTGGAGCAGAGGTTTTCGCGAAGCAGGAAGGTCTGGGGATTGTAGGCGTGTACCTCCAGAGGAGGCTGCGGATGCGCCTTACAGTCGTCGGATCCCTGGTTCCAATGCAGGCTCGTCAGGTCGGCCGGAGCTTGAGCGAGGGCGGAGCATGCCAGTGCGAGCGTCGCCAATGTCAGATTCAGAAACCGTCGCATGGAGATCATATTAAACCTGACGGCGGGCGCTGCTGCAGCCGGGCCGTTCGGGAACTGGACGCCAGTTGCTGTTACGTTCGTGTATGTGGCAAAGTTTGAGCATTATGCTTTCGCGACCTGACAGCTCCGAATACGCCGAGTTCTACAAGAACTACATTGCGCGCGTTCCCGAGGGGAACGTGCTGGACTTTCTCGCCAAGCAGCCGGGCGAGTATCGTCAGCTGCTATTGGGTGTTTCGGAGGAGGCGGCGGCCGCCGAGCCTGCTCCGGGCAAGTGGAGCATCAAGGAGGTGCTGGGACATGTCTGCGATGCCGAACGGGTGATGAGCTATCGCGCGCTGCGCTTTGGCCGCGGCGATGAAAAAGAGCTGCAAGGCTTCGAGCAGGATGACTACGTGCGCACGGCGGCCTCGAATTCGCGGAGTCTGGAAGAGCTGCTGAACGAATTCGAGAGCGTGCGCAAGGCGACGATCGCGCTGTTTGGGTCGTTGCCGGCGGGAGCTGAGATGCGGCGGGGAGTGGCTAACGGACATCCGGTGACGGTTCGTGCGTTGGCGTACATTGCCGGCGGGCATGCGCAGCATCATTACGAAATGCTGAAGGCTGCGGGTCCGAAGGGGTAGGTTCTGCCGCTGCGAACCGCAGATCCTTCGACTCCGCCGCAACAGAGGCGGCTGCGCTCAGGATGACAATTTCATAGGGGTGGGGGCTCTGCTCGGGATGACAATTTCATAGGGGGGTGGCAGCTGCCCTCAGGATGAGAATTTGGTAGAGCTGGGCGCGGCGGGCCGAGCGCAACC
>Ga0070765_100001223_pt1 | contig 15569 bp, 12 predicted proteins | sample HubBroMetageWFT5_FD_71516 | JGI IMG/M metagenome (GOLD analysis project Ga0070765, IMG submission 71516) | Warmed and freeze-thawed soil microbial communities from the Hubbard Brook experimental Forest, New Hampshire - Hubbard Brook CCASE Soil... | ecosystem: Environmental > Terrestrial > Soil... | reverse complement strand
AGCCCGGTGAAAAGCGTCGCGCAAAGGAAGCCCTCTCGCGTAAACGTCTCCGGAAGAAGCAACGGCGTGAGCAGGATTAGGCCAAGTTAACAAGGGTCCATCCCGGCAGTTCGTGCCAGGCGGCAGGTGGGAAGCGCGGTTATATCGAGCAAATCCCAACGATCGACTGGCGTGGACTGTCCCGCTGCCTCTCCTTCCCAGCCTGGAGTGGCATATGGAATACAGCGATAAGATTTTGAAGTGCGCAGATTGCTCGGCGGAATTTGTTTTCACAGCCGGCGAGCAGATGTTTTTTGCAGACAAGGGTTTTAAGAACGAACCCAAGCGATGCAAGGCGTGCAAAGGGAACCGCGGACAGAGCATGAGCGCAGGTTCGGCCTCCGGAAACATGCAGCGGGTCGAGACCAAAACCGTTTGCTCACAATGCGGTAAAGAGACGACGGTTCCTTTCAAACCCACGCAGGGACGGCCGGTTTTCTGCCGCGAATGCTTTCAGCAACGGCGGACGGCAGGGCCTCCTAGTATGACGGTTTAGCGAACCCGCGCCATTGATGGATGCGCGAGAGCAACTGCACGGCGGGACCATGGGCTTAGTAGGCGTCCGATATTGCTGGTAGGCCAAGGGTTCTGCTAACGAAGCGGCATTTATTTTGTCCGGGCTCTTTGGGCGCAATTCTGGGTTGCGCACGAAGGGCCCTTTTTTTTGCGTCACGGACTTGCCGCGGCTAGGCAGCTTTGGATGCGCGAGCCTGAGTGATTTCGCGCAGCGCGGCGACGAATGTTTCCGTCTCCTGTTGTGTACCGATGGTGACGCGAAGGAAGTTGCCAAGCGATGGAAAACGGCGCCCGACAAGAATATTGCGGGCGGCAAACTGTTGGATGATGGGCAAAACGTCGGCACCCATATCGATCATGACGAAATTCGCCTGCGAGGGGATGTAGGTGTGACCATCTTTCGCCAGTTCGCTACAGAGCCAGTTTCGGGTGGCGATTAGCTTATCGCGGCATGAGCTGATGTGGTCGGTATCGCTGAGACTTGCCAAACCTGCTGCGAGCACGGCGGCGTTGCCGTTATCTTGTATGGCCTGCTTGCGGATCAACGCGATGGTTTCCTTGGCGCCCACCGCATAGCCCAGCCGCATTCCAGCCATGCCGTAAACCTTCGAGAATGTGCGAGAGATTACGAGATTGGGGTTCTGGAGCGTCCATTCGGCAGCGCTGCCATAGCGCGCATCGTCAGCCAACTCGAAATAGGCTTCATCAACCAGGATCAGCGTCGAGGACGGAACGGCGTGAATAAAGGCTGCCAGTTCTTCGCGCGTAACGAACGTAGCGGTAGGATTATTTGGGTTGCAAACGTAAACGACGCCGGTTTTTGAAGTGCAGGCAGCCGCCATTTTGGGAAGATCATGGCGATGATCGGCGGTGAGAGGAATTTTTACAGCCTCGGCGCGCGTGATACGAGCGTATTCGAGCACGGCTTCAAAGGTGGGTTCCGCGGCGACGATGTTTTTGCCAGGGCCGAGGAAAGCCATGTCCACACAGCGCAAAATTTCCGTAGAGCCGCAACCCAGCGCTATATTTTCGCGAGACATATTATAATTTTTCGCCAGCGCATCGGTGAATTCCAGATAGGCGGCCATCGGATAACGTCCGGCGATTTGTCCGCATGAATTGAGCGCTTCCAGGGCCTTCGGCGAAGGGCCATAAGGATTTTCGTTGAAGTTTAGGCGGACAAAATTCCCAGATGCCGGTTCTGGTGTCCGGGCATCCAATGGAAGCGGCAGGCTGGGAGCCGCGAAAGCGACGGCTAGCGAACCTAAGGCGCGCGAAAAGTCCCGACGTGAAAAGAGCGAGTTGGGCATGCCTACACTCCTGAAGATTCGCACGGATGATACGTTGCGTCAGGCGCGTGATACAAGTAAATGCTTCATTTTCTTCGGGAAAGTGTTGTAGATGATGGGCGCGTTTTTGGCCTAGGCGGTCGACATTGCTAAAGGGGAACTTCAATGGACAAAGAACTTCGCGAGAACTTGCGAAAAGTGGTGAGTTGGGGTGAAGCGCATGCGGATTGGAAAAAGGCTATCGATGGCGTCTCGAAGTTAAAGCGCGGCGTGAGGCCGGCGGGCTCGCCTCATTCTCCATGGGAACTTCTTGAACATATGCGCATCGCGCAATGGGACATCCTCGACTTCTGCCGCAACCCGAAACATTCTTCGCCCAAATGGCCGGCGGGATATTGGCCAGAAGGCCCTGCGCCACCCAGCGACGAAGCGTGGGACAAGACCGTCGAGGAATTTCAACGGGACAACCAGGCCCTGGGAGACCTGGTGATGGATCCGAAACAAGATCTGTTTGCGCCGCTTGCGCACGGATCCGGACAAACGATTCTGCGCGAGGTGCTATTGCTCGTCGATCACAATTCGTATCATCTGGGCCAATTTGTCCTGGTGCGCCGGCTGTTGGGAGACTGGCCGAAAGGATAAGGCTCGGCTCTCGCGAGATGGGCTGCGCAACCGTTATAATAGTAAGGACTAATTCCTAGGAGATTCATGAGCAGGCAACACGCTGTGGCGGAGTCCGTAACATCGAAGGAAACCCAGGAACGGGTGTGGGACGCGTTTCGCCGATGGGGCTACTTGCAAGCGGATTTGGATCCGTTAGGCGATCTAAAACCTGTAGCGATGCCGGAGCTGGAAGTCAACGGCCCGGAAGCGGATGCGGCGCGGCGGTTCTACTGCGGAACGATTGGCGTGGAGTTCATGCAAATCGCCGATCGCGAACGAAGGCAATGGATTCAGGAGCGCATGGAGACCGAAGCCCCTGATGCCGATCGCGAACGAATCCTGGAATGGTTGGTGCGCGCGGAAATTTTCGAACAGGTTCTGCAAACTCGTTATCTGGGAACGAAACGTTATTCGCTCGAGGGCGAGGCGGCGCTGCTACCTCTGTTGGATGCGATTCTGAGCGCGGCTGCGGAAAGAGACGCGCAACAAGCCGTTCTAGCAATGAGCCATCGAGGACGCTTGAACGTGATGGTCCATATCGTCGGGCGCGGTGCCGCGGAGGTTTTTGCGCGATTCGAGGATGTGGATCCGCGCAGCGTGCTTGGCGGCGGCGATGTGAAGTATCACATGGGCGCGACAGGCAATTTTTCCGCGCCAGACGGACGCAAAGTGGGAATCCATCTGGTATCCAACCCCAGTCACCTGGAAGCCGTAGACCCGGTAGCGATGGGTCGCGCGCGGGCCAAGCAAACGCGGGCCGGAGAGTCCGGCAGAAATGAAATCGTACCGGTCATCATGCACGGCGACGCGGCGTTTGCGGGGCAAGGAATCACCGCGGAAACATTGAATATGGCTGGCGTGGAAGGATTCACCGTCGGCGGATCCGTGAATATTATCGTGAATAACCTGATCGGATTCACTACCGTTCCGCGCGACTTGCATTCTTCGCGATTTTCCTCAGACCTGGCGAAACGATTGCCGATTCCCATTTTCCATGTTAACGCCGAGGACCCGGAGGCGGTTGCACGCGTGGGACGGATGGCACTGGAGTATCGCTATGCGTTTGATTCGCCCGTGGTGGTGGATTTGATCGGATATCGACGGCATGGCCACAGCGAAGTGGACGATCCCACGATCACCCAACCTTTGCGTTACCGGAAGATTCAGGCGCACCCGCAACTTTGGCAGATCTATGCGAAGAAAATCGGCGTGGACCCGGGACCGATTGTGGAACGCGTTCGGCAAGAGCTCGACGCCGCGCAAAAACATGCGCTGGAGTTGGAGAAAAATCCGCCGATGCGCAAGCTTCCGGAATACTGGAACGCCTATAAGGGCGGCCGCTATAACGCGGCGATGGAGGTTGACACCGGATTGCCAGAAAGTGAACTCACCGCGATTGGCGAGGCCGTCGCGAGCTATCCGAAAGGATTTCACATCCATTTGAAGGTGAAAAAGCTTTTGGAACAAAGGTTGGAGATGGCGCGCGGAAAACGCGCGATCGATTATGGGATGGCCGAGGCGCTGGCGTTTGGCTCGCTAGTGAAGCAAGGGACGCCCGTGCGGCTGACCGGACAAGACAGCCGGCGCGGGACATTTAATCAGCGGCATGCGGCGCTGATCGATATCGAGACGGAAAAAGAATATGTGCCGCTCGAGCATGTGTCGCCGGATCAAGCTTGGTTCGAGGCCTACAATTCGCCGCTTTCTGAGGCCTCTGTTCTGGGATTCGAATACGGCTTCAGTCGCGATTTTCCGGAAGCGCTGGTGCTATGGGAGGCGCAGTTCGGTGATTTTGCAAACGGCGCTCAGATCATCATCGATCAGTTCGTGGCAGCCGGCGAAGACAAATGGAATTTGCTTTCCGGTGTCGTGCTGCTACTTCCCCACGGGTATGAGGGGCAGGGGCCGGAACATTCTAGCGCGCGCATCGAGCGGTTCTTGCAGCTTGCTGCGCGAGATAACATACAAATCTGCCAGCCATCCACGGCCGCGCAATATTTTCATTTGTTGAGGCGGCAAGCGTTGCGAGCCTGGCGCAAGCCGTTGGTGGTGTTCACACCAAAAAGCATGCTGCGCAATCCGGTGGCCTGTTCATCGCTGGCTGAACTTGCGGCCGCTCGGTTCCAGCGCGTGATTCCGGACGGGGGCGACGGATCGGCCACGCGCGTGCTGCTTTGTAGCGGAAAAATCCGGCACGAGCTTTTGGCGGAACGAGAAAAGCGCAAAGATCGTTCGACGGCCATTGTGACCCTGGAGCAGCTCTACCCCTTTCCTGAGGCGGACTTGACGGCGGAAATGGACCGCCACGCGAACGCGCGCGAGTTTGTGTGGGTGCAGGAGGAACCAGCCAACATGGGCGCGCTGGCGTTCTTGTTGCCTCGGCTTGAGCGCTTGGCGCGCGGGCGGTCCGTGTTGTCAGTGAAACGGTCCGCAAGTGCGAGCCCGGCCACCGGGTCGCACAAAGCGCATGAGATGGAGCAACACACACTGCTTTCTTTGGCGTTTGGGGTGCCCACTCCCTAGCCATCTTCTGCGATTTTATTTCTTAGAGAGAATGACGCTCTGAGGGCCCGAGGCGCGGCGAAGTTCGTTGCAAGAAAATCCTGCCGCGCGGAACATACGTTCGTATTCGGAAAACGGGTAGGCGTCGCCTGCCCGGGTAGAGCCGAGCATCACCATGCTGAAAGCGGCTTGAGTGGGCGGCGAGACACGATCCTCGTTAGGCACGAATTCTACGGTAGCGACCATTCCGGAGGGCTTAAGCGCCGGATGAACCCTCCGCAGTAATTTTTCAATCACAGCGGGATCGAAGTGGTGCAAGAAACCGGTCAGCAGAGCCAAATCGTAGTCCTTGCCGAATTCAACTTCGAAAGCGTTGCCGGGTATCGTGTGGTATCGCGCTGCGACTTCAGCTGCCTGGGCATGTTCGGTCGCCACATCCAAAACGCGGGGCCAATCGACGGCAAAAATTTCGGCGTTGGGATTATGCTTCGCGATCGTTACGCCGTACATTCCGTGACCTGCTGCGATGTCGAGAACTTTCCATTTTGCGCCCGCGTCAGCGTTCAGAATTTCCGCAAGCCCTTCGGCGGCGAGCGTCTGCAGAGGCGCCATGGAACGCGCGAACTCTACCCATTTCGGGCTATCCGGGTCGGTGGTAGTGGCGTCGCCTTGCAACGAGCCGCCATTGCGAACGATTGCCGTCAAATCCTTGAAGGCATCCATCAATTCCGGCAGGGTAAGAAAATTCACAGCTGAGCCGAGATACGCGGGCGATTTTTTGTTCAGGAAAATTGCAGCATCGGGCGTGAGTTCGTAGCGTTGAGTATCCTTCGCCAGAAATCCGTGGATCACTAGAAAATCGCATAAGGTGCGAATGCCGCGCTCGGAGGCTTGGCATTTCTTAGCCAGCGCTGCGGTGTTGTCCAGTCCCTGACCGATCAGGGTGAAAACGTCCAGTTCGATCGCAGTTTTTAGAGCGGCAGTTTGTTGGTAGGCATTGAGCGTTCCAAAAATACGTTCTGGAGTTGGCATGGAGTGATTGGTCGTAGCACCCATTCTCTTCTTCTCCCGAGATACAAAGTTACTAGGTTAACGAGCAACAGAATTTTCAGCGAAGCACCAGTGGACAAATTCAGACTTATAACGATCCACGGTGGCCGATGGCAAGTCAGATTCCTGCAGGCGCTTGAAACTGAATTGAATTTCGCCTGAGGGCTGTACTGTAGCGAGCAAGAATCCATACACGTTTGTTTCCGCGGCTCGCGCGTTTACCGAATCTTTCGGTAAGGCGTAACGGACCGCGCCAGCAGTGCCTATAATCCACCCCGGCAGCACGCCGCCATTGGCGCGCCAGTACTCCGTGTTAAAAATTCCATCCATGAAATAGTGCGAGTGGCTCGCGAGGACGTAGACCCGCTTGTGAGCCTGGTTCTGCGTCTTGAGCAGATCGACATAGACGCGCCGCCCGCTTGCGGTGCCGACGTCGGACTGGTTCATACTGTGATTTTCTGAAATGCTTTCGGGCAAGGCTTCGTGCATGCCCACAACCACGGTGCGAATTTGAGGATTTGATTCAGCGGCCAGCAGAGTCTTTTCAAACCATTTCAACTGAGTTGCATCGAACTGATCCGGGGTGGAATTGTCGAGGTTGATGAAATCGACGCTGTTCTGTATCCAATGGTAATAAGTCGTTAGCTTGTGCGAGGAGGGATCGTCACGGAGGCGCTGCTCGCGAAGCTTCGGAGCTTCCAGCCAGTCGGCGAACTGAATTAAATATTGCTCGCGGGTTTTGGGAGGCGTTGTGTCGTGATTGCCGATTCCCAGAAAAACCGGCAGGTTTCCAAAAGGGACCACTTGACTACGGAGAAAGTCATTCCAGGCGGTCTCTTCGTAATCATAAATGCTTAACGGCTTGGCAAGATGCTCGGGTTGGTGCTGAATGTCTTCATCAAAATTGTAAATAGCGCGGAAATCGCCGAGATGCCAATAGAAACTCGCGCCTGATTGAATAACGCCGGCGGCAATGGCGGGCATCACTACATCGCCGCAATTGCGCGAGTCACCGGAGACGGCAAAAAACCAGGATGCGTCATTCGATTGCCGAGGCGATGGCGTCGATTCTGAGCTGGGGGTTTGCGGCGGCGCTTGTCTAGCCGACGCGCAAACGGGTAGGAGCGCCAGCAACACGACACACGGGATTACGCCCCGAGTCATGAAACCTCCCCACAATTTCCGCATCCGCTCATTTTCGATGAATTCGCTTGAACCAGGATGCCGCACATTGTCTCGCGAGCACGCACGGGAGGCAATCGCAGAAAAATGCAGATTTCATTTGGAAGAATAGGCGGTGTCGCTTACATTTCTTGCGATCGAATGGCGACCTCGAGCGGCGCTGCGCAAAGGCAAGATACATGCAAATACAACCTTTCGAACTGGAACGCTGGCAATCCATCTGGGAAAACAAAGTTGAGCTGAATATTTCCGAGAGCGGGGTGCATCCGCTTACGACTTCCGAACTCCTCCCAGACGCCGCAGCGCTGCAAAAGATTCTCGACGTGCCGCAATACTATCCGCAAACAAACGGCAGCGAAGAATTGCGCACGCGTATCGCAGAATTGTATCCGGGCGCAAAGGCCGAGAATATTCTAGTCACCTGCGGCGGCTCCGAAGCGAACTTCATTTCCGTTTGGGCGCTTCTTGAACCCGGAGATGAGGTTGTTTTCATGATGCCCAACTACATGCAAATTTGCGGGCTTGCGCGGGCATATGGAGCCACGGTAAAGCCGCTGTGGCTGCGGGAAGAGTTGGGATGGGGAATCAACATCGATGAGCTGTCTCGCTTGATCGGGCCAAAAACGCGGCTGGTTGCCGTTTGCAATCCGAATAATCCGACTGGGTCTGTTTTGCGAAAGGAGGAGCGCGAGGCCATTGTGGCGGCGGCGGAGAAAGTGGGAGCATGGATTTTGGCAGACGAAGTCTATCGTGGCGCGGAGTTTGACGGTTCCATGACCACGAGTTTCTGGGGCGGATACGATCGCATCTTGTGCACGGCCGGGCTTTCGAAAGCTTACAGCTTGCCTGGGTTGCGCACCGGGTGGGTGATCGGAGCGCCGAAGATGGTGGAGCGCCTGTGGGGATATCACGATTACACGAGCATCGGGCCAACCATGCTCACCGACCGGTTGGCGTCTGCGGCGCTGGAACCCACTCGCCGCGCGTGGATTTTGAAACGGACGCGGGAAACGCTATCGCGGAATTATCCTGCTTTGCAGGCGTGGTTGGAGAAACGTAAGGATACGTTTTCACACCTGCCGCCGAAAGCAGGCGCGATTGCATGGGCGGGCTTGCGAGGCGGCAGGAACTCCGGAGAAATGATGAAGGATTTGCGAGAGAAAAAAAGTGTTCTGATAGTTGCCGGGGAACAATTGGGGATGGAATCTTTCGTGCGATTCGGCTTTGGGGGCGACCTGGATCATTTGCAGAAAGCGCTGGCGCGGATTGACGAGTGGCTAGAGGAAAATCGCTTCCGTTCGCACACCCCGTAACCGGTCGGCGTGGGTCATACGTCGTAAACAGATTAGCGAACGCAGGCGTGTTCATTGACTTGCCCTCGCCAGACACAATAAGATTAAAACGCGAACCATCCTAGTCACGCCCCATGAAAGCGCCTATACCCGAGACCGAAACGGCGCGACTTGAAGCTCTCCAGCGGTACGCCATCCTGGATACATTTCCGGAGCAGGAATTCGACGATCTTTCCCGCCTAGCCGCGATGATCTGCGGCACACCGATCGCGCTGGTCAGCCTGGTAGATGCCGATCGCCAGTGGTTTAAAGCCAGAATCGGGCTAGACGATGCGGAAACGCCGCGGGACATTGCGTTTTGCGGGCACGCGATTTTGCAACGGGATGTGATGGTGGTGCCGGACACCCTGGCGGATGCGCGATTTCTCGGCAATCCGCTGGTCACCGGTCGGCCCAAGGTGCGCTTCTATGCCGGCGCGCCGCTGATTACACAGGACGGTCACGCGCTGGGGACTTTATGTGTGCTCGACAACGTTCCGCGTAACTTAACGGCAGAACAAAAGCAGGCGCTAAAAGCGCTGAGCCGGCTGGTGGTCGCGCAGATCGAGCTCCGCCGAAGTGTGTCCGACCAATCGCTGGCCATTCGAGAGCGTCGGCGCGCCGAAGAAGAGCTCGATCAACTTTTTACGTTATCGCTCGATATGCTCTGCATCGCGGGGTTCGACGGATATTTCAAGCGAATCAATCCAGCTTGGGAGGGCACGCTCGGGATCCCCAAAGAAGAGTTGCTTTCGCGACCTTACATCGAGTTCGTTCATCCCGACGATCGCCAAGCCACCATCAACGAAGCCAGGAAAATGGATCAAGGAGAGCTGACGATTTCGTTTGAAAATCGTTATCGCTCGGCCGATGGAACATACCTTTGGCTGCTGTGGAATGCGACTCCCAACAAGAGTCTGAAGTTGATTTTTGCCGTTGCGCGAGACATCACGCAGCGCAAACAAACTGAGCGCAGGCTGGCCACCGGCTATGCGGTAACAAACTTGCTTGCCAGCGCCGAATCTCTGGAAATGGCTGCACCCGAGATTCTAAAAGCGATTTGCGAAGGTTTGGGGTGGGAGCTAGGGGCCATTTGGGTTGTAGAGGATAGCGCAGAGACGATGCAATGTTTGGACGTCTGGCATTTACCGCATCTCGAATTTCCCGATTTTGTCAGCGCCACGCGTCAGATCAAGTTCCGGCGAGGCGCAGGTCTGCCCGGGCGGGTGTGGGCGTCGAGCCAGTCGGCATGGATTCCGGACGTGCCCAACGACGCGAATTTCCCGCGCGCGCCTTTGGCGGAAGCCGAAGGTCTGCACGCAGCATTCTGTTTTCCAATACGCACAGGCGAGCGCGTACTGGGCGCCGTCGAATTCTTCAGCCGCGAAATACGCAAGCTAGAAGGCGAGCTTGTGGAGATGTTCGATTCGATTGGCAGCCAGATCGGACAGTTCATCGAGCGCCGCAGAGCCGAGATGGATTTAAAGCTCTACGCGGATTATTTGGAAGCCGCCAGGCACGTTCAGGAAAAAGACGCAAAACGGCTGGCCGCGCTGGTGAAAGAACTCGAAGTCGCTAAGCAGAAGGCGGAGGAAGCCACCCGCGCCAAAAGCGAATTTCTTGCAAACATGAGCCATGAGATTCGCACGCCGATGAACGCCATCGTGGGCATGACGGAGCTGGCGCTGGAAACAAAACTGACCCCGGAGCAGCGCGAATATCTGCGGACGGTGAAAACGTCGGCTGGGTCGTTGTTGGATTTGATCAACGATATTTTGGATTTCTCCAAGGTAGAGGCGCGAAAAGAAGAACTAGATCGCGTGGAATTCAGCTTGCGCGATACGCTCGCGGACACGATGAAGGTGCTGGCCCTGCGAGCGCAGGAAAAAGGCCTGGAATTAGTCTCTCACTTCCCGTCGGCGGTCCCGGACGATCTGGTGGGCGATCCGAGCAGGCTGGGCAGAATTGTTGTGAACTTGGTCGGCAATGCGATCAAGTTCACCGAACACGGCGAAGTGGTGCTGCGCGCCAGAGTGGAGAAGCGCGAAGGCGCAAATGTAATGTTGCACTTTTCGGTGACCGATACGGGCATCGGCATTCCCGTTGAAAAACAGCAGCGAATTTTCGAGGCTTTTGCGCAGGCAGACACATCCACAACTCGAAAATACGGCGGCACCGGCCTCGGCCTTGCGATATGCGCACAATTGGCCGAGTTAATGGGCGGGCGCGTGTGGGTCGAGAGCCAGGTGGGATGCGGAAGTACGTTTCACTTTACGGCGCGATTTAATCTGCAAGATTCCTCCGCGCAAAAGCCGGCGAGGCTTTCGCCGGTAAAACTGCAGGACCTTCCCGTCCTGGTGGTGGACGACAATGTAACGAATCGCCGCACCCTTGAGGAAATGATTGCGAATTGGGGAATGAAACCGGTGGCAGCCGCAAACGGTACGGCCGCACTTAAAGCGATGAAGCGCGCCCGAGCGGAAGGAAATCCGTTCCAGGTGGTGTTGTTGGACGGGCACATGCCGGAGATGGATGGATTCGAAGTGGCCGGACGAGTGAAGAGGGATCCGCATCTGCGGCACGCAACGGTAATCCTGTTGACGTCCGCTGGCCTCCGCGAGGACGTGAAGCGGGCGAAAACTTTGGGAGCAGCGGCCGCGCTGACCAAGCCGGTAAAGCAATCGGAACTTTGGGACGCAATCGTGACGGCGTTGCACGTGCCTCCGCAAGTAAATATGAGACCGCCGGTCTCAACCTCCAGCGCGGCCGTGGTTCATCGGCCCTTGCGAGTTCTGGTGGCCGAAGATAATCCCGTGAACCAACAGCTCGCGCTGCACCTTCTTGAAAGGCGCGGGCATTCAGCCGTGGTCGCGGAAAATGGACGAGAAGCGCTCTCCGCCATGGAGAAGCAAAAATTTGACATGGTGCTCATGGACGTGCAGATGCCGGAGATGGGCGGTTTGGAAGCCACACGGGCCATTCGAGAAAAGGAGAAGTCCACAGGCGGGCACGTGCCAATCGTCGCGATGACGGCGCACGCCATGCAGGGAGATCGCGAGCAATGCCTGGAAGCGGGCATGGACGGATATCTCGCGAAACCGCTGGACCCTAGAATATTCGAGCAAACCGTAGAAGGCATGGCGTCTTCACCAGGAGGAACGGAGCTCGGAGCGGCCGTCTCGAAGACGAAAGAAGCAGTGGATGGCGCATCGCTTTTATCCCGGTTCGGCGGTGATCGGAAATTAGTGCGCACGCTAGCAAAAGCGTTTCTCGCGGATTGTTCCCTGATGACTTCGCGGATTAGAAAGGTTTCGGGGACTCGGGACGCTGCCGCTCTGGCGGACGCAGCTCATGCATTCAAAGGGGCTATAGGCAATTTTGGCGTTTCCGAGGCTTTTGAAACAGCTCGGGAGATTGAAAAACAGGCGCGTCAAGGTAAACTCGACAGCGCGCGGGAACTGTGCAAAAGCCTGGAAGGGCAGATCGCGGACTTCCTTCCAGCACTCCGCGCAGTTGCAAAAGAAAAGGCAAAACGGACAGGCCGCATCCGGCGTTCCCTGCGGAGGAGAAAATGACGCGCATTCTTGTTGCGGACGACGACCGAACCACGCGCCTGCTGCTTTCCGAGACGCTTCGCGCCCAGAAGTTCACGATTGTGAGTGTGGAAGACGGCGTTGCGGCGCTGAAGAAAATAAACGCCGGTAAGTTTGATTTAGTGCTTCTCGACATTTGGATGCCGAAAATGAACGGCCTCGAGGTTTTGAAGAAAATTCGTGACAAAAAAGATCGGCCGAAAGTGATCGTGATGACCTCGGACGACGCGCCTGAAACCTTGCTCAGTGCAATTCGCGAAGAAGCCTATCAATACATCGCGAAGCCAATCGAACCGAAAGCGCTGGTTTCGTTAGTGCGGGAAACTCTGGCGAAAAAAGCCGAGGTAGCTCCCATCGAAGTTGTTTCGGCCACTCCCACCTGGGTCGAGCTGCTGGTTTCTTGCTCGTTGGCCGAAGCAGAGCGCATCGAAAACTTTATGGCCCATCTAAAAGCCGGGCTGCCCGACGATGTGCGGCGGGCGGTGGGCCAGGCGTTTCATGAGCTGCTCCTGAATGCGGTGGAATGGGGTGGCAAGCTCGACGCCAGCCGCAAAGTTCGAATCTCGTATTTGCGCGCCAAGCGCATGGTGCTGTACCGCATCGCGGATCCAGGTACGGGATTCAAGTTTTCGGAACTGGAGCACGCCGCGATTTCGCATATGCCCGACAGTCCCACCATGCACGATGAAATTCGCCAGAAAAAGGGCCTGCGCCCAGGCGGCTTCGGGCTGCTGATGACCAAAGCTAGTGTGGATGAGCTGTTGTACAACGAAGCGCAGAACGAGGTCGTCTTCGTAAAATATCTCAACGAATAGTTTCCCGCACGGATTTAACTGGATGGCGGCCTGCGGGCTCTACGATGTGTGGTAAATTCATCTGACACCCATTTATGTGGCGCCTTTCTCTCACACTTGCATTAATGATCGCTGCTGTCGGAGTGATATTCTTTGCTCTCAGCAAGCCTCCGAAGCAGGTGACCGCACAGAAACAGCCGCAGAGTTGGAATTCAGATGCGATCAGAAGCTTCTTCGAGGGAGTGCAAATCAGAGAAATTGACCCTGCGCACGCAGAAGTGGTTTTCTCCTACGATCTCGAGAACACCACGGACTCTGACTATCTTCTGGGTGCTGGGCCCAATGTGGTGGTCCTCACTCAACTTAAATCGGACGGCAGTTTGAAACCGCAGGATCTGTTTCGAATCCATAATCCAGTTTTTCTCTCTGCGAAAAATCGGGCCCGCGTCGCTCTAAGCGCTAGCCAACCTTTTAACTGGCCTTCGCAAATGATTGCCGGACAGGTTGGGCCCATTACGCAGGGTAAATTCAGGTCACTAGTTGGCGGCATAGTTTCAGACGTCCAGGGATTCGTCTTGATCGACGAAGTTGCCCGCTACAAGATCCCATTGTCGGGTGATTGGCACGAGCTGCCACCCGCCGCGGTAGCTCGGCTCAATTAGAAGTTCAACGAGTTTCTTCAATTGCGTCCCAGAAGGTATAATCTCGCGCTGAAGCGAAGTTTGCTGCGAAAACCCTCTGCGCAGCAAAGTTCAATTACATGACAGAACCCCCTGAGCTCGTCCAAAATTTCCCCGCGAATGTGGAGCGACGCAGTCACGCACGCCATCGGGTCAGATCGCTTGCATATGTCGAGTTGGGGGAAAATAACGGCGGCATCGTTCTGAATATCGGAGAAGGCGGATTTGCAGTGCGAGCTGCGGAAGTCATGACGGAGGATCGGCTGCCGCATTTGCGTTTTCAAATGTGGAATTCCACGACGCAATTGGTGACCAGCGGCGAGATCGCTTGGAGCAGCGATTCCAAAAAAGAAGCAGGGGTTCGGTTTATAGATTTGCCGGAAGAATCGCTCCTCGAAATCAAGGCATGGATTTCGCAAGAAACATCACCCGCAAATTCCAAAAACCAAGCTCAGTCAATTGCGCGCCAGTCCCGTCGAATAGACGCCGCAACAAGCGAGGCTATGCGCAGCGGACTTCCCCGCGATCAGGCAGGTCAGATTTCCGAGCGAGGCTTGGTCGGCAACGATGCCTCCAAATCGTCTGTAGTAGGAGAACTGAAAAGCGAACCTTTTGAGCTTAATTCGGCGCCCCCTTCGCTGGAAAGGATGCGATACGCTTCCACGCTCTTTGCGTCGCCCAAAGAAGGTCTACCGGAATATCTGCGCGGAGCTGCCGCGTCTTCAGCGACTAACAATCCGATGATGAAGCGGACCGTTCCGGGGGTTGAGCGGTCCGTGAACTGGTTGGACTTTCGAATCCACATCGGACCCGGTTGGGTGGCGGCGGCTTTTGTTATCTTTCTCGCGGCCATCTCGTTTGCCGCGGGAATGTTGTTGCGGCGGGGTGAGCTAATCGCACCGAAGCCTGACGTGCAGGATAAAGCGTCGGCGCAAAACGACGCTAGTCAGAATGCAGTCCCGACTTCCGCCTCCGCGGGTGCGCCTTCAAAGGTCTGGCAAATCGAAATCGTAGATTCGAGCAATCGCAAATGGTCGATTCCGGGGAGTGCTGGTGCTGCTCACTCCAACGAAAATCCGACAGGAATCTCGGAAAGTCCACGTCACGACGATTCTGCGGAAAATCGGGCGACAGGTTCGTCAGACGCCGCGCTTGCTGGCGAAAAAGCGACGCCGGTTCTCTTGAGTTTGCCTGAAACTTCCTTGGGTGCTTCGCAGTCGGTAGCCATCAGCTCACAGCGCTCTGTCAGCGTACCGGCGGATCCATCGGCGGGCTCGTCACAGGTTGGAAAAAATCTTCACGTCGGACAATTGGTGAATCTCGTGGAACCTGTGTATCCGCCTGAGGCAGAGCGAACGCATATCGAGGGTACGGTAAGATTGCACGTAACCATTGGCATGGACGGATCGATAAAAGACCTTCAGCCGATAAGCGGACCACCCCAGCTTATTACAGCAGCGCGCACGGCCGTGCACGAGTGGCGTTACAACCCGACATTGCTGAACGGCCAACCCATCGAGACGCAGGAAGATATCAGTCTGGTTTTTCGCCTGCCTAACTAGCTGCGCCGGTTGGCATCCGGAAACCAGGCTCGGGCACAGTTGAAAAAGTGCGAACGCGGCTCACGACGCTGATTGACGATCCAGCTGTGTCGCGTATAGGATGGCATGGATAGATCCAGGAGGATAGCGATGGCAAAAAACCAACTGAAAATGGCGGCAAAGAAAATTGGAGCGGCGATGGGCAAAGCAGATCGCACTGCCCACAAAGTTGCGAAGGCGGGTCAGGTTGCGCGGGAAGAACTCGTGCAATTGTCGAAGCAAGTCGAATCACTCAAGCGCCAATTGCAAAAGACCACCAAGCGTCTGAGAAGCGCTCTCAGCTAGTTTCACAAAAGAGGCATGCCGAAGTGATCGGCTATTAGCCGATA
>Ga0070765_100001222_pt1 | contig 15571 bp, 13 predicted proteins | sample HubBroMetageWFT5_FD_71516 | JGI IMG/M metagenome (GOLD analysis project Ga0070765, IMG submission 71516) | Warmed and freeze-thawed soil microbial communities from the Hubbard Brook experimental Forest, New Hampshire - Hubbard Brook CCASE Soil... | ecosystem: Environmental > Terrestrial > Soil... | reverse complement strand
CTCGTGGCGTTTGTCCTATCGCCATGGCTGGTGCATCGCGTGCTCAATGTACCCAGCTCGCTTCAGCGCGAGACATTGGATTCCTTCTATTTGCTCGGACTTTCGATACCAGTGGTCATCAGTACGGCTGGCCTGCGCGGTTTGCTGGAAGCGCACCAACGCTTCGGCCTGGTCAACGCCCTGCGGATTCCGATGGGTGTGTTCACATTTGTCGGTCCGTTGCTCGTTCTGCCCTTTTCCAACAGCCTCTTTCCGGTCGTTGCCGTGCTCGTCGGCGGGCGGCTGATCGCATGGGCGGCGCACCTGCTGCTTTGCCTGCGGGTCGCGCCTGAGCTGCGCCACCGTATCGCCTGGCACCGCCCCGCCGTAGGCCCTTTACTGAACTTTGGTGGATGGATGACCGTTAGCAATGTTGTCGGTCCGCTTATGGTTACGTTTGATCGTTTTGTGATCGGTGCGCTCGTTTCTATCAGCGCAGTGGCCTACTACGCCACGCCATACGAAATGGTAACCAAGTTTTGGATCATTCCGGGCGCACTAGTCGGCGTGATGTTCCCGGCTTTTTCCACGAGTTCCATTCAAGATCGTAACCGGATGGCGCACTTTTTTAGCCGAAGTGTGAAATACGTTCTCTTGGTTTTATTCCCCATAGTTCTCCTGGTGGTTGTCCTAGCTCCGGACGGTTTGAAGGTATGGCTCGGGGCTGAGTACGCTCGAAACAGCACGCACGTGCTGCAGTGGCTTGCAGTTGGTGTGTTCATTAACAGTGTCGCCCAGGTGCCTTTTGCTTTAGTGCAAGGCGTCGGCAAGCCAGATCTGACTGCCAAGTTGCATCTGATCGAATTGCCCGCGTATCTGGTAACACTCTGGTGGCTAACTAGGACGCATGGTATCGAGGGCGCGGCCATAGCTTGGACGGCGCGCGCCAGCGTTGATGCGTTAGTTTTATTTGTTCTCGCTAAACGGTTCTTGCCAGCTCGCGTTCCGTTGAGTTCCCAGACGATTTTGTTGGCGGTGCTCGCTCTAGCAAGTCTGGCGATTGCGACCGTACTGCAGGGATTGGTATTGAAAGGTGCCTTCCTGCTGCTGACGATCCTCAGTTTTGCGCTCTACGCTTGGTTTTTAGTGCTTTCCCCAGAAGAACGGAGCTTGGCGCTGGGTTTTCTATAGATTTTGTGACTATTCAAGCGGAGCACAAGGATTTCTCGACGGTGAATCAGATTCGGTCGCGCCCGTGCCCGAGTTGCTACATTTGTGGGACTGACGGCAATCCTTTGTATCAGGATTTGAACGATCGTTATTGGGGCGCTCCCGGCCTATGGACCTTAATGAAGTGTGGAAATGATTCCTGCGGCTTGGTCTGGCTGGATCCAATGCCTGTCCACAAAGACATTGCTAAAGCTTACGAACATTATTTCACCCACTCGGACTCAGTGACGGGAAGCCCGGGCGAGGGCATAGTCCGACGTCTAATCCGGGGAGTGAAAGCCCGTTATCTCGCTCATGCGTACGGCTACAGCAAGAACGGACCAAGATCTTACCTAGGTCTATTAGCATATTTGGCTCCTCTTCGACGTGCGGAATACGACTTTAGCGTAATGTATCTGCGATTTTTGCCAGGGGGATGCCTGTTGGACGTGGGTTGCGGAAGCGGAGACATGCTAAAGGGCATGGCCGATTTGGGTTGGCGGGCGGAAGGGGTTGATTTCGACCCTACAGCTGTGGAGAACTGCAGGCGTAAGGGTCTCAACGTCCGCGCTGGATCCCTAAAAGATCTGGAGTATCCCGCGAACTACTATGATGCCGTGACGATGAGCCATTTGATCGAGCATGTGCACGAACCTCTCGAGCTGCTCATCGAGTGCCACCGCATCTTGAAGGCGGACGGCCGTCTTTCTCTAGTAACACCTAACATCAATTCGGCAGGTCATCGAGTCTACGGTTCTTCGTGGTTTCACTTGGACCCGCCGCGCCACCTGCACATCTTTAGCGTGGCTTCACTTAAGGTACTGCTACAGAAGGCAGGTTTTCGCAGCGTGAAAATACGCACAACAATCCGTGATGCCGCTGGGGCATACGTCGCCAGCCGCTCGATCGGACGAAGGGGCCGATATAAGTTCGGTTCAAGGCAACCGCGGAGTGCCCGCTTGTGGGGACGCGCAATGGCAGCGGTCGAGTGGGCTTGGCTTAAATTGAACGATCAAGTGGGCGAAGAAATCGCGGTCGTTGCCCAGAAATAGGGAAAGCACTCAGAATGAATAGGCTACGAATGTCGGTGGCGATGTGCACTTACAACGGGGCCCGGTTCCTATCGGAGCAGCTAGACAGCATCGCCGCTCAGACCAGGCCCCCGGATGAAATCGTGGTCTGCGATGACGGGTCGAGTGATGAGAGCGCGGACATAGTAAAGGCGTTTGCGCACCGCGCACCCTTTGTAGTTCGGCTGGAGATCAACGAGAAGAACCTCGGGTCAACAAAGAACTTTGAAAAGGCCATCGGACTTTGCCAGGGAGAAATCATCGCACTCGCGGATCAAGACGATGTTTGGCATCCGCGTAAGCTAGAACGGATCGCGGACATTTTCCTGCGCTCGCAGGAGACTGTGGCCGTTTTCAGTGATGCCGGAATGATCGATCAAGAATCGCGTTCCTTAGAGGGACGGCTATGGAATTCATTCTTCTTCTTCCGTAAGGACCAAAGGCGTTTCGTTAATGGCCAGGCTCTTAACGTTTTGCTCAAACATCCCGTGGTTACCGGCGCCACGATGGCATTTCGGGAGAGATTCCGCGGGCTTCTACTGCCCATCCCGGCCAATGTTGTGCATGATTACTGGAGCTCGATCCTTCTGGCGGCCTGTGGCGATTTTCAGGCAATCTCGGATGCGCTCATCCAATATCGCCAGCATGCGGGCCAGCAAATCGGTTCTGGACCAGGGAGACTTACCCTCCTGGAGCGAATTGAACGCGCCCGTAAGAATAGTCGGCAATGTTTCCTCGCGGAGGCTGAGGGCCTGCGCCAGATTTGCGAACGGTTGAACGTGCGCGCCGCCCAGTTCCCCTACAGGGAGGCGGCCACCAAGCTGCTATCGGAAAAGATCGCGCACCGTTCCGCGCGGGCTAAGCTTCCCCGGTCGAGATTCTTGCGGGTTCCGGTGGTTCTTCGTGAAGTGGCAAACCGGGGATATTGGCGCTACTCGGAGGGGTGGAAGAGTGTCGCCAATGACGCTTTTTTGTGAGAGCTGTTTGGCTCTGTTGCCCGTTCGTCCTGTGTCGATACCTTGCATGTAGAGAGTCTTATGGGAAGGCTTTGGCGCCCACTCTCGGAATCGCGACCCAGTCCAATGGCTGAGATCTTCATGAGATCCGCGAACTTAGAAAGGCCATTCCTGAGCGAGCCATCCGCCCGAATTCGAGCCCACATACTCGCCCTGTTACTCGCCCTGGTTGGGGCGATGATTGCCGCGACCGCCATTTATGCACCGGTACGGACCGTCGTGGCGCTCGGAGGACTGCTTAGCGTTGGGCTGACGTGGCTTATGCGGCGGCGGGCGTGGTTTTTGCTATGTTGGGTTGTCATTCCCGCAATTGGTGCGGGAGAACTCTGGATGGTTGAGATCGGTGGTGGCACGCTTATAACCCCTTCTCTCTTTGTTGTCGCTGTGTGGGCAACCGGGTTCTTCCTAGCGGTGCTCTTTGAGAAAGATCAGTCTTTCTGGCGCCTGCCCTTGCTCGGGTCCTTCGCTGTGTTCTGGTTAGCCATCCTGCTCTCCGTGATTAACAGTGTGTCCGTCCTTCACTGGGCGCGTGGCTTGCTCGAGGCTATCCTGGGATTCGCGTTTTTTGCCTACCCCAACGTTTATTTGAAAAATCGGGAGCAGCTCAGTGTTTGCCTGCGGGTGCTGAGTTGGCTAGCAGTCTTCACCGTGGTTTTCGGTGTGTTACAGTACAGCGCATTTGACTCATTTAGAAGTTTGTTCCCGTTTTTGTACCCCAAAGCGGGAATTGCAATTATCGAGATATGGCAAGCTCAGGGAAGGATGGTTGCGAATTGGCTTCACCCGAGCGACTTTGGGTCTCTATTGAACATCGTTGCTCCAATAGCGCTCTACTCCTGGTTAAATAGCAGAAAAAACCGGTTAGTGCCGCTGCTAGTATTCCTGCTCATTGCCACCGGTATTTTCTTAACAGCCACGCGGACACCCATTATTGCCTTTTGCCTGTCGAGTGCGCTGCTTTGCTTCCTGATGCGTGGCCGGAGGGCTGGCCTTTTGATTATGACGGGCGCAGCTATCCTGCTGCTACTAGGGCCTTCCCTCTTTTCGCTTGCGTCGCAGCGGTTCCAATTCTCGGAAGAAGAAAATGTAGAAACTCTGCAGGGACGCAGCCTGTTGTGGTTGGAGGCAGTATCCTTTTTCGTTCAGCATCCGGCAGTAGGCATCGGCGCGAGGAATTTTCCGGACCGAACTCAGGCCTACCCGGGCATCATGCAGAATACCCATAACGTTTACCTCGAAACGGCGGCTGAGACCGGCGCAATCGGTCTTTTGGCGTTTATTTATCTCTTGTATCGGGCCTTGCGTGTTGACTTCAACGGTGCGAAAACTCGCCTGCCGCGCGAATTGCAGAACCTGCGATATGCGTTACTCTGCTCTTCGCTCGCCATCATGGTCGAAAGCGTGACGGACAATGACTTCTATGTGTGGCAAGTGTGGTGTTTGTTCTGGCTGATTCGAGGCTTGTCTGCAGCTATTGCTGCGAGGCCAGAGGCATTCGTGGGGAACCATGCGACCGCAACAGCTTAAGACAATTGAAGCTCTACTCGTGGAGGGGTGTTGGCTGGTAGCCGATGGCCGCGCGTGGCTGAAGGGCTAGGAGAAAACACGACTGTGCAACTTACTGTGCTTGCAAAACGGGCATTTCCGAACTTCAAGACGCGACTGGCCATCCGTCGAGCTGTTTACTTGCCGATGGATATTCTTGATTTACTCGCAGGCAGGCACGATCCCCTAATACCTCCGCGTGGTTTGTGGTTTGTGGGGGGCGGCCATTTTCGCGACAACCAGTACTTGAGTTCGTTTACCAGTCTTTGCGATTTGCAGCCACATCATCGCGTTTTGGACGTTGGTTGCGGCATCGGCAAGCAAGCCGTGCCCCTAACCCAATATCTCAGCTCGAAAGGTTCTTATGAAGGCTTCGATATCGTGGAAGAGGGAGTTCAGTGGTGTGATCGACAAATCACTAGCCGGTATCCGAATTTCAAATTCCGGCACGTCGATGTGTTTAACAAACACTATAACCCAGATGGCAGGGTGCTTCCCTCCCAGTGGAAGTTCCCCTATTCGGATGCCGAATTTGATTTTGTATATTTGATCTCTGTGTTTACTCATATGCTTCCGGACGCAGTGCAGAACTACGTCAGCGAGATCAGCCGTGTGCTCAAACCAGGGGCCAAGTCTTTTATCAGCTTTTTTCTGCTCAACGATGAATCGCGTCGGTTAATCGCACAGGGTAAGAGCACTATCCCTCTGACGCATGACCTCGACGGTTATACCGTTCTGGATCCTGAGTTCCCCGAGACGACCGTCGGGTTATCAGAACACTTTGTTAGGAAGTGTTTCGAGGATTCGGGATTGGCTATCAGCGCGATACATTACGGGTCCTGGTGCGGCAGAGAGGGAACAAATCTCTATCAGGACATTGTGCTGTCCGTCCGCAAATGAATTCAAAACCCACGTCCATAACAACTGTAGTGGTATTGAACTGGAACAGTCATGAGATGACTGCGGAATGTATCCGTAGCCTGTTGGCGATGGATAGCGCGGATTTTGAGATCCTCGTGGTGGATAACGGCTCGACCGACGGGTCTGTGGAGCTGCTGCCACAGGAATTTCCGCAGATCACCGTGCTTCCTCAGGAACGCAATCTAGGATTTGCGGCGGGATGTAATGTCGGTATGCGGCACGCGCTTGCCAACGGTGCGGAGTATGTTCTGTTGTTGAACAACGACACTTTTGTTGCTCCGGATTTCATCCGTGAGATGTTGGCCGCTATTCAAGGTGATCCTGGCATTGGAGCTGTTTGCCCGAAGATCTATTTCGCCGACCAGCCGGATCTACTTTGGTATGCAGGCGCAGACTTTAGTTTGTGGACGGGCACGGCAAAACACCGCGGTTGGAAGGAGATCGATCGAGGGCAGTTCGACCGACATGAGGAAATTACGCAAGCAACAGGCTGCGCGATGCTGGTCCGGCGCAGTGCGCTGCGCGATGTAGGGCTTCTGGACGAACAGTTTTGGGCCTATGTCGAGGACGTGGATTGGTCTGTGCGCTTTCTCAAGCAAGGGTATCGACTCACGTTCGCTCCGAAAGCGCGCCTATGGCATTGTTGCGGCGCCACCGCCGTGAAATCGATGGGTGCGGGCCGCCAAGCCTTACGCCAGTTCCTCAGTACTCGCAACATGATTTTTCTGGCGCGGAAGCACGTGCGCTGGTGGCAGATGCCGACGTACGCCATCGGACTTCTGGTTGGCCATATTGCGTTATACACCGTACTGCGCTTGTGGCGCCGCGACTTTCGAGCACTGTTCGCAATTTATAGAGGCCTACATCAGGGTTTGCGAATATCGCTGACTTCTTCTGAAAGCAGATAAGTGAGTGTGCGCCGGCGCAGCAGAACTTGTACGCATGGGAATTCTGATACGAAGTATTCGATGACTTTCACCTTTCGATTGGGAGGAAACAAATGCGGGCATTGATCACCGGAGTGACGGGGCAGGACGGGTCCTATATGGCAGAACTCCTGCTTAGCAAGGGGTATGAAGTTTATGGCTTGATTCGGCGAAGCAGTGTGGAAAAATTTGACCGCATCGAGTCGTTTATGGAGCGAATAGAGTTGGTCGAAGGGGACCTAACTGATCAGTCTTCGCTCGATAACGCGGTACATACGGTGCAGCCGGACGAAATCTACAATTTTGCGGCCCAGAGTTTCGTACCAGTCTCTTGGAACCAGCCGGTTTTGACGGGGGATGTGACGGGCTTGGGTGTGCTGAGGGTACTCGAGGCCATTCGTAGACATGGACCCAAGGCCAAGTTTCTCCAGGCCTCGAGCTCCGAAATGTTCGGCAAAGTCCAAGAATCTCCTCAAAACGAAAGGACGCGATTCCATCCGCGAAGCCCCTATGCGGTGGCCAAAGTGTTTGGCCATAACACTACGGTTAACTACCGCGAGAGTTACAGTCTGTTCGCGTGTTGCGCGATAGGCTTCAACCACGAGTCACCTCGCCGAGGTATGGAGTTTGTGACACGCAAAGTCACACACCAAGTCGCGCGAATCAAGTGTGGATTAGCAAACAAACTGACTTTGGGTAACTTGGACGCCCAGCGGGATTGGGGCTTTGCCGGAGACTACGTGCGGGCCATGTGGTCGATCCTTCAACAGCCCGAAGCGGATGACTACGTTATTGCGACGGGTAAAACTCATAGTATTCGCGATCTTCTTGAGATTGCATTTTCCAGGGTCGGCCTGAACTGGGAAGAGCACATTGATCTGGATCCGAAGCTCTTACGTCCGGCCGAAGTGGATTATCTCCGTGGCGATGCCACAAAAGCCCGGGAACGACTTGGCTGGGATCCCAAAGTGGACTTCAAGGCACTAATTTCAATGATGGTAGATGCTGATCTGCGGCTCGTTCGGAACTCTCTAGGCTCTACCGTGGCTGCTGCAACCTGAGGCTTTATTTTGAGGAATGTTGAGGATTTCTGTTATCTATGACAACTGAAATAGCGATTGATGTGCACGCGATAGGAAGTCGTGCTGGGGGAAATGAGACCTATTACGATTTTCTGCTTACGTGGTTGCCTCGCATCGGAGCAAATGGGCAACGTTACGTTTTCTATCATACAGATAAGCTGGCGCTTGTCGGCAGACCCGCCACAAACGAGAGGATGAAGTTTAAGCAGATTCGGCCGCAAAATCGATTTTTGCGAATACCAATCTCGTTCCCGATCGCGCTTTGGCGTGATAAGCCCGATCTCTTCCATGCACAGTACATTCTCCCCCCTTTTCGCAGATACAAGACAGTTGTATCCATCTTCGATTTGGCACACGAGCACTTCCCAGAGTTCTTCCACCCCGTTGAGGGGCTGCGTGCCCGGCTACTCGTCCCTGGCTCAGCGCGAAAAGCAGACCACATCGTCACGCTCTCTGAGTACTCTGCCGAGGATATCGCAAAGACCTACGATATCAATCCTGAGAAGATAAGCGTCACCTATCTTGCTGCTGACGATGACTTTTTCCCTCGGGATAAATATAGCTGTAGAGCTCACATCAAACTCAAATATGGAATTGGGGATCCCTTCATTCTGTACGTTGGCAGACTTCAAGGCCGCAAGAATCTGGTTAGGCTCCTGGAGGCTTATGCGCAGGTGCAAAGAGAAGGGGTAGCAGAGAAGTTAGTCATCGCGGGTAAGAAGGATTGGATGTACGAGCAAATTGCCGACCGGGTCTCAAAGCTGAAGTTAGATTCAGATGTAATATTTACGGGATATGTATCTAGAGAGGATCTCCCCATTTTCTACAACGCAGCTGAGGTTTTCGTCTTTCCTTCAATTTTCGAGGGCTTTGGTCTCCCTGTAATAGAAGCGATGGCTTGTGGTACACCGGTTGTGACTTCTTTCGGCTCCTCACTGCAAGAGGTGGCGGGAGACGCGGCACTGCTTGTGGATCCATTGAGTGTTGAATCACTTGAAAACGCCCTTCGGAGACTCTTGGGCAACGTAGAGCTGAAGCGGACTCTCGGAGAAAAGGGTTTACGGAGGAGCAAAGAGTTTAGCTTCCAGAAGGCCGCCGCTCAAACAGCGAGTATCTACGAGAGAGTGTTGGGAGGCTGTTGAACCGCGCCTTGTCGTGGGATTTCCCTCAGAACGAATTATGGAAGAAAAACTGAAGATAGCAATGATCGGGATTAAAGCGATCCCAGCGCGATTTGGCGGATTCGAAACGGCCGTCGACGAGCTGTCGCGGGGCTTGGTGAAAATCGGGCATCACGTGCGCGTATACAACCGCCTAGGGATGTCGGACTTAGTGGGGAACGACTATGAAGGGGTGGAACTGGTCACGCTGCCAACCTTGAGGTCCAAGAACCTGAGCACGATTGTTCACGCTTTGCTGGCCACGGTGCATGTGATTTTTCATCCTGTTGACGTGGTGCATTACTTCACGACGGGGGCCACATTGTTTTCGCCTCTCCTGCGGTTGTTGGGAATGAAAGTGGTATGTTCGGTTGATGGTACGGACTGGCAACGTGGCAAGTGGGGAAGCTTTGCGCGCTCGTACCTGAGATTCTCAGAGCGCTTTGCGGTTTTGTTTTGCCACGGGTTGGTGGCTGACTCACACGATGTCATGCGGTATTACCGAGAAGCCTATGCAGCTCAGTCGTGGTTCGTCGCCTACGGGATGCGCGAGACTAGATCCGAAGGGCATGAATGGTTGGGGCGATTTGGCCTGGAAAGTAGAGAGTACGTGCTCTTTGTGGGCCGTCTCGTACCTGAAAACAACATTCATCATTTGATTCGAGCCTTCGAGAAGACGAACTCCAATAAGAAACTGGTCATTGTGGGAGACGACCCCTGGGAGAAAGAGTATGTGAGATCGCTAAAATCCACAGCGGATCCGCGTGTGGTGTTCACTGGGGGCGTGTATGGTGATGGGTACGAACAATTGCAAAGAAACGCCTATCTGTTTGTGCTGCCAGATGAAGTTGGCGGAACTCATCCTGCTCTGGTTGAAGCCATGGGATTTGGGAATTGCGTTTTGGTGAACGACACGCCGTCAAATCTTGAGGTCATTGGGGATGCTGGATTCAGCTACCGAGGGACAGAAGGGGGCGACGATCTTCGAAGGCAACTTCAAAAGCTAATTGACAATCCGGAAGCCGTGTCGGAGTACCGGGCTAAGGCAAGTCAACGTGCGCTTGCTCATTACCGCTGGGAAGACGTAGTTCTATCGCACGCTACGTTCTACCGGACAATCTTAAATGGGGAGTCAAAGGATGCCTTGGAGTGTATTGAATCTGAGCACGGTTAGCGCGGATTTTTGTCGCAAGGCAGCGTCATGCCGCAAATAGGTAAATCGGCGCCCGCGGAAACGTCTGTTGCACAACTTCCATCACCGAATTGGGACAACTCATTCTTGGTGGGTTGCAAGCGCACACTAGATGTTGGCATTTCAGCTTTACTCCTTGCGTTGCTTTCTCCCTTTTTCCTGGTTCTGGCGGCTACGGTCAAGCTGACATCGCGTGGGACCGTCTTCTACCGTTGGCAAGTAGTTGGTCAAAGAGGTCTTCCGTTTACCGGATATAAGTTTCGCTCTATGTATTCGAATGCTGACGAGCTAAAGGCACAACTTGAACGCTTAAACGAAATGTCAGGACCTGTCTTCAAGCTCACGAATGATCCCCGCGTCACAAAGGTAGGAGCGTGGATGCGCCGTTATAGTTTAGATGAGCTGCCTCAGCTCTACAGCGTACTCAAAGGCGACATGAGTTTGGTGGGTCCCAGACCGCCTCTTGTTAGTGAGTATGCCCGTTTTACTGAATATCAGAAGCAGAAGCTCACGGTGAAGCCAGGCATAACTTGTCTCTGGCAGGTTAACGGCAGGAACGATATAAGGGATTTCGACGAGTGGGTGAAACTCGATTTGGACTACATCCGTTGTTGGACCCCGATGTTGGACATAAAGATTCTTGTAAAGACCGCAGGTGAGGTACTCGCTGGGTCGGGCAAATGATTCTTCGTATGGCAGCTCGAAGTCCCATCCAATTTTGCAGCGTAAATCCACAGGGGAGAACTCTGGAATGAGAGTACTGGTAACAGGAGGAGCTGGCTTTATTGGATCGCACTTAGTAGATCGATTCTTGAAAGAGGGATTTCAGGTTCGCGTATTAGATAGTCTCGATCCGAAAATCCATCCACACGGTCGGCCACACTACATTCCTTCGAACGCCGAGTTCATTCAAGGAGACGTAACTGATCGAGAGACACTTCTTGCGGCGCTGCAGAAGGTGGATATCGTATCTCACCAGGCGGCATATCAGGATTACATGCCGGACTTCTCTCGATTCGTGCATGTAAACGGAGTTGGAACTGCGTTGCTCTATGAGCTGATTGTTCAGTACAAGTTGAAAGTAAAAAAGGTGATAGTGGCCTCTTCCCAAGCGGTGTACGGAGAAGGGCAGTATGTCTGCTCTGTTCACGGTTTCTTCCAACCAGTACCAAGGAGTCAGGGGCAGCTCTTACTTGGGCAGTGGGAGGTGAAGTGTCCTCTGTGTCAGAAGCAGGCCACGCCGAGTTTGCTGCAGGAGAATGACGCAAACCCGTATAACCAATACGCCGTATCTAAGTTAGCTGAAGAGAAAATTGCTCTTGGGTTGGGTTGGCTCCATGGAATACCAACCGTTGCTCTTCGCTATTCGATCACGCAGGGACCAAGACAGTCCCTCTTCAATCAGTATTCCGGGATCTGCCGCATTTTTGTTGGTCGGGCGCTGAGGAACGAGCCGCTAATCATTTACGAAGATGGACTGCAGACCAGGGACTTTGTGCATGTCTATGACGTAGTGGATGCCAACATGCGTGTCTTGCAGGAGGACGCGGATTTCCAGGCCTTTAACGTCGGAAGCGGCAAACCAACCACAGTTTTGGAATTCGCAAACTTCGTCCGTGCAAAACTCTCGTCGGACACCGGACTTATAGTTTCGGGAGAATACCGGCGGGGTGATAATCGCCACAGCGTCTCGAATGTCGAGAGACTGCGCTTGCTCGGATGGAGTCCGAAGCGGGATCTTTCAACAAATCTGGATGATTTCCTCGCTTGGGTCAAGAGAATCGGTGGAGTGCCCGAACAGGTTTCCGATGCCTATGGCGATATGAGGAAAGCTGGTGTTGTTTTGAGAGCCGCGGCCACCGCAAAGGTGTAAGTGCTCTAAATCAAGAACCCATTTGAGCCCCAGAGATCAGCCCCGGACCTGCAAACCTGCAGATCATTGCTACTCAACGTCCGATGAAGTTCAGGAAGGCCACAGGATCCCTCCCGTGTAGATTTCGAAGCGGCGATTCCCTTGCTTCAGAATCCGCCTTAAAGTCTGGAGACGAAGGTTCCAGTTTTCATAAGTCCGTTTTGAAGAAATGCTGTCAATTCTGACGTCACATACCAGGGGGCGCGCGTGAATAAGGGTACAGAAATTATGAATGCAAGACAGTATTTCGACGAGCATCAGCGGGCTTTGGCTGCGCTCCAGCATAGTGCCATTGACCAAATCGCCGATGAACTGGTGAAGGCTTATGAAGGCGGGAAAATGATGTATTTGTTTGGAAACGGAGGCAGTGCGTCGCTGGCCTCGCATTTGGCGTGCGATCTCGGAAAGGGCACGGCCTATTGCAACGGAGGGAAAAGGTTGCGTGTGCTTGCTCTGACGGACAACATTGCAACCATGACCGCCTGGGCGAACGACTTCGGCTATGAAGATATGTTTTCAGAGCAACTGCGGAATTTTGTCCAACCGCAAGACATTGCATTCGCCATCAGTGGCAGTGGAAATTCCAAAAATGTACTGAACGCCTTGCGAGTTGCCAGAGAAGCAGGAGCTACGACGATAGGTATCTCTGGTTATCAAGGTGGGGAAATGAAGTCACTGTGTGACATCTGCGTGATCGTCCCTTCCGAGAACATGCAAGTAATCGAAGACTTGCATCTTGCCATGGCCCACTCGATTTTCCGAATCGTCTACACCCGAATGGCGCAGAAGTCGATGTCGGCCGCTTCGCCGGGATAGACGGATTTCCAGAAGTTGCAACTGGACTAGGGGAACTCGGAAAACCGACAGTTCCTCTCGAAAACAAGCGGTGACGAATCGGAAATTTGGTCGCGACACTAGAATTGAGAATTTTCGCGGTCGATTTGTGGGTTGGCGGGAAATCGCATCGCGGGACGCGTAGAACTGTTCCTATGCATTCAGAACGATCTTTCAACTCCATATGAAAATTCAAAACATTCGGTATGCAATGTTGACGGCCGATCTACTGTGGGTTTTTGCGGCTTTAGGACTGGGCATTGGCCTGCGATATGCTGGCACAAACGATCCCATAGGTTTCACAATGCACTATCAGTCCTACTCTCTGATGCTACTCGCTGCGGTCGCAGCGTGGACTTTTCTGTACTTTGAGTTGAACCTCGAAGGCTTCAAAGGGGGCTGGCATTTTCCGGCAATTTTCTCAAAGCTCATTGTAGCGGTTTCGCTTTTGATGGTTATTGTGTTGGCCCTCGCCTTCCTAACCGAGCACCCATATTCCCGGCTTGTACTCCTATACTTCGCAATTTTCTTCCTGATTGGACTCGTCGGTTCGCGATGTTTAGCCCGCTATCTGGTTACTTCCCAACTTAGAAATCCGGAGGATCATCGCTGCGTCATACTTGGAAGCGGGCCGATAGCTCGAGAGCTTGCCAGCAAGATCGGTACGCATCCGGAGATGCCCTTTCAAGTCGTCGGCTTTCTATTTCCAAGGGAATCTGAGATATCCAATGGATTTGTTAGCTCGGTTAATCCGTCCTTTACCTCTATCTCAGTTAAGACAGTGCAGGTCCAAGAATTTTTGCAGCAGCAACGAGTCAAGAAGCTTATTGTTGCTGTCTCTCAACCCAATAGCGCAGAAGTTCGAAAACTCATTGCCGAGTGTCGAAAAGCGGCCGTCGAAATCTATCTTGTACCTCAATTATACGATCTATACATTTCAAGAGCGGAATTAGTCGAGATCGACGGACTTCCTCTGATTTCGTTGCAGGAGCAGAATTCTCCGGCCGTTAACTTCGCTCTCAAGCGAGTACTTGACGTCGTACTTGGTCTGGGAATTCTACTCGTTATTTCGCCCCTACTCGCACTCGCTGCCCTGGTTGTGTATGGCAAGAAGGGAAGAGCTTTCCGAACCGAGCTCCGATGTGGCAAGGACGGAGCTCTCTTCAGAATGTGGCGCCTAAATATTGAACGCCATGCTGTAAAACCGGATGTTTACGAGAGACGTTTCGTAAGGTGGAGCCTTACGGAACTCCCGCAACTCTGGAACGTGTTGCGCGGTGATATGTCCTTGGTCGGTCCTCGACCCGAGTCGCCGGAGAGGGTTAAAAACTACTCTGACTGGCAGCGGCAGAGATTAAAAGTGCTTGCCGGTGTAACAGGTCTCGCGCAGGTACATGGGCTTCGAGAGCAGCATTCCTCCGAGGACAAAACGCGTTTTGATTTGCAGTACATATTTAACTGGTCACCATTTCTGGACCTCACTCTTATTCTGCAGACCGTATGGACTCTGCTATTTCGCGGGCTCATCCAAGAGCCGGTCACATCTGACGCTTCGAGTTTTGACAGAAGTTCGGGCAATTATGTGCCCAGGGAGGTTGCGGATGTTAATCGTTCGTAGCCCCGTCCGGATCAGTTTTGGAGGTGGTGGGACGGACCTTCCATCCTATTACGAAACTTTCGGGGGGGCTGTCCTCAGCGCAGCCATTAACAAACACTTTTATACGGTACTCGAGAAGAGAGATGACGGAAAGATTCAGATCATCTCTGCTGACCTACGCACAGTTGAGACGTGGCAAGACATTGCGCGAATGGAGATCCCCGGTAATGCCCTCGAAATTCCACTGGCTGTTTTCAAAGAGTTTGGGTGCAATGTCTCGGTAAACCTCTTTCTAGCCTCAGAGATTCCGCCAGGAACGGGCCTTGGCTCCTCGGCCAGCGTCTGCGTCAACCTAACGAAGATCCTTGCAACTTACACCCACATCTCCCTCTCGAAATATGAACTCGCGGAGAGAGCATTCCATATTGCTCGCAATGTTTTGGGCCGGCCCGTTGGCAAGCAGGACGAATACGCATCCGCTTTTGGCGGCTTGAATTTCATTTCTTTCCACAAAGACGGAACAACTCACGTGGAACCACTGAACCTGGAACCGGAACTCGTCCGGGAACTCCAGTCTAGCTTGCTACTGTTCTTCACCGGCGAATCTCATCATTCATGGACTATTCTTAAAGAGCAAGAAGCGTCGGTGCGCAAGGTTGGCAGCGGGACCGTTGAGTATTTGCACGAAATCCGCAAACTAGCGGAGCCTATGAAGGCCGCCCTTCTTTCTGGTGAGTTAAGGGAATTTGGGCTTCTACTTCATGAAGGTTGGGAGGTCAAGAAGCGGCTTTCTTCGAAGATTTCCAACGGCCACATCGACGAAATGTACAAATCGGCTCTTCAAAATGGTTCCCTAGGAGGCAAGATAACCGGGGCGGGCGGAGGCGGGTTCCTGCTCTTGTATTGCCCGCAGAAGTACCAACAAAATGTGCGCGGAGCCCTCGTGGCGATGGGTGCCCGCGAGATGGGATTTGAGTTTGATTTCCAGGGCGCACAAGTCGTCGCGGACGACCCCTTTATTGATGGGGATGAAAATGGCGGCATGCGCTGGACGTATGTTCCAGTTGCTGGCAAGATGGTCGCCAATCAGCTTCCGTCAGCAAAGAGACTGACATGAATCCTGATTCC
>Ga0070765_100001221_pt1 | contig 15588 bp, 15 predicted proteins | sample HubBroMetageWFT5_FD_71516 | JGI IMG/M metagenome (GOLD analysis project Ga0070765, IMG submission 71516) | Warmed and freeze-thawed soil microbial communities from the Hubbard Brook experimental Forest, New Hampshire - Hubbard Brook CCASE Soil... | ecosystem: Environmental > Terrestrial > Soil... | reverse complement strand
CGTGACGAGCTTCATGCCCAGAATCTGCTCGGCGAGCGCGGAGGCCTGGTCCGGGGACTTCGCAAGTTTCACGCCTCCGGCTTTACCGCGGCCGCCGGCATGAATCTGCGCTTTAACGACGACGACGGAAGTTCCAAGACGCTGCGCCACGGCGCGCGCTTCGTCTTTTTTGAAGACGACTTCTCCGCGCGGGACGGGCACACCAAATTTTGCGAGGATGGCCTTGGCCTGATACTCATGAATCTTCATTGCACGTCCATTAGTGCTAGAATTTGCGCTCAGACGAAACAAGCAAGTTTACCTGCATAGAGAATTGCGAGCAAGGCGAGGCCGAAAATGGCACTGGAAATGAAGGCGGGTTGCGAGATGTGCGGCGGCCCGATTTCGGCAGCGGATCGTGCGTTTATTTGCTCGTTCGAATGCACGTTTTGCGCTGCCTGCGCATCGAAACTTCGGCAGATTTGCCCGAATTGCGGCGGCGAGTTGGTGAGGCGACCGCGAGCCAAGTCCGCTGCCACGCCCGCCTGAGTTGCCATGTCCTCTCCTTTTCCCGAAACCAACGCAATTCACGCTGCGCTCGAAAAAATCCTAGCGGAAAAAGACCTTTCACGCGCCGAATCCGAAGCCGCCATGGAAGAGATTCTCGCGGGGCGCGCGAAGGATTCGCAAATCGCGGGCCTGCTGACGGCGCTGCGCATGAATGGCGAGACCGTTGACGAACTCGTTGGTTTCGCAACGGCGATGCGGCGGCATGCAGCGCGCATTTTTCCGGCGGGGCGCGCGCGCGCGGCCGATGAAATGATTGTGGACACGTGCGGGACCGGTGGCGACGCTTCGGGAACTTTTAACATTTCGACGGCTGCGGCGTTTGTGGTGGCAGGCGCCGGCGTGCGCGTGGCGAAGCATGGGAATCGGTCAATTAGTTCACGGTGCGGGTCGGCGGACGTGCTCGAGCAGCTCGGCGTGAAAATTGACCTGGCGCCGGAGCGAATCGGGCAGGCGATTGAAGAGGTCGGGATTGGATTTTTATTTGCACCGGCGATTCATGCGGCGACCCGACACGCGATGCCTGTGCGTCGCGAACTAAAATTCCGCACTGTTTTCAATTTGCTGGGGCCGCTGACCAATCCGGCGAACGCGTCGGCGCAGGTGGTGGGCGTTTACGACGCGAGCTTGACGGAACTTGTGGCAACCGCTCTCGGCGAATTGGGAGTGAAGCGCGCATACGTGGTTTACGGCGCGGAAGGGCTGGACGAAATTTCGCTCGCTGGGGAAACGTTTGTTGCGGAGTTGCGCGACGGCGTGGTTCGCTCATACACGGTTGTGCCGGAAGATTTTGGATTGCGCCAAGCCCCGCTGGATGAAATCCGCGGCGGGGACGCGAAGCAGAACGCGGAAATCATTCACAAGATACTTGGGCGCTCGATGCTTTACCGCGAACATGGTCCGCACCGGGAAATTGTGCTGGCGAATGCCTCGCCGGCGCTTGTGGCCGCCGGGCGCGCTACAGATTTTCTGGATGGCGTGCGGCTTGCGGCGCTTTCCATTGACTCGGGCGCGGCGCGCGAACGGCTCGAAGCTCTGGTGGCGTTTTCGCAATCGTAAAGGTCGCACGAACGCCCCGCAACAAAGATCACTCGCAAACCTCTCACCGCGAATATCTTTTCCCAGGAGTTTGCGAGGCGAAATTACGGACGGGTGTGGGAAGGGTCGGGCGAGTTGGCGGAATCGAGATCGAGCAGAATGGGCCCGGCACCGGGCGGCGCGGGCGGTGGGTAGCAATTTCCATCGTGATCGTAAGTGGTGCTGCAACTTTTTGTGAATTGATGGCGTCGGGGCGATTGCGCGTATTGCCACGCGACGGCAAACTTCACGCCACTGGCAGAGGGAGCCGGGGCGATTTTCGCGTAGACGCAGCCGGGAGCCGGCGGGCAGGCGTCGTTGTAAACGAAAAATGAAATGCGGCGGGGGCCGGAGCGCTTGCGAATATCTTCCGCCGTAATGGTTTCACTCCCGGCGTTTTCCTTTGCGGGCATCCCCGAGCAATACACTCCGGCGCCGAAATGCGCGTTGATGACGCCATCAAACCAGGCGAGAAGATAGGCGAGCTGAACGGGCGTCATGGTGCCGCCCTCCTCCTGATCCACGAAAATAATTGTGCCGCGTGGAAACCCTTCGCGCGCGGCAGTTTCGGCGGCGGCTTTTGCGTCGCTTGAGCCGAGCGAAGCCGCGTGTTCGGGATTTTTCAGCTCGCGCTCCCAGCGGCCGTTGAAGAGAACGAGAAAGCCGAAGCCATTTTGAAGCAGGATTTCACGCTTGCCCGTCCAAGAGTTCGTCGACTCGCCAGGCTCCTCTCCGGGTGGAGGATTCAGCCAGTAGCCAGTAAACGCGAATGTCTTCTTGAGTGCGGGCAAAGCGGCTTCTCCTGGATAATCATTCGCGTCGAAACCGAGGAAGGCCGGGGCGTCGGGAGGCAAGATTTTCTTTTCCTGGGCGCTAAGAGGAAGGATATACGAGGCCGCAATTAGGAAAGTGCAGAAAAAATGTGTGAGTTGTTTCATTCCTTTGTCAGCGGATACAAAAGGCGCTCCCAGAATGAGAATCGACTTGCGACAAAAAGAATTTCGCCCGGGTCTGCCTTCAATGGAGCGGCGGCTCGGGCCGCCTTGCTGCGAGGATCGCCCGCGACGAATCCATTCTGCAACAAGTCTCGCGTGGCTATGAGCATCGCGCAACCGCAATGCCAATGTTCCCAAGTCAGATGAGCCTGTGCGGCCACGTGCGATGGCGGAGGTTTCGGAAGTGTGAATTGGGTGTCGCCATTGCTGTCCGTCTCAAGCAGAAAGTGGGTGTCAACGTCGGGCGGAGGCTTTTCATTCTTATCGTAAACCAAGCCGACCGAGACAGTCAGCTTCCCAAGCGGACGCCCTTCTTTTACGTCGGTGATTCGAATTTTTATCGTCTGACCAAAGCATGCAGCTCCCGACCAAAGCAGAAAAAAAGAAGCCAGGCACTGGAAACAGCGACGCATCATCAATTCAGCGCCAGGAAATTTTCGAGCAGGCGAAAACCCTCCGCGGTGAGCACGGATTCGGGATGGAATTGGACGCCTTCAACGCGCAGCTTGCGATGGCGCAAGCCCATGATGGTGCCGTCGGCGGTTTCGGCGGAAATCTCAAGCGAGCGGGGCAGCGATTTGCGCTCGACAATCAGGGAGTGGTAACGCGTCGCCGTGAACCGCTGCGGCAGGCCGCGAAACACGGTCTTGCCGTCGTGCTCGATTTCGCTCGTCTTGCCATGCATCAGCCTGGGCGCGCGGATCACGCGGCCGCCGAATGCCGCGCCGATGGCCTGATGCCCGAGACACACGCCGAGAATCGGAATCTTCCCTGCGAAGCGCTCGATGAGAGGGATGCTGATCCCCGCTTCCTGCGGAGTGCACGGCCCGGGGGAAATCACGATGCGCTCGGGCTCGAGAATCTCGATCTCGTCGAGAGTGATTTTATCGTTGCGGCGCACTTCGAGCGTTTGACCCATCTGGCCGAGATACTGCGCCAGGTTGTAGGTAAAGGAATCGTAGTTATCGAGAAGCAATAGCATCTTCAGTTCCCAATGCTAGCTTGGATCCAGCGTAGCAGCTGTCATGATCAGACGTTTACTTATAATTAAGTAAAGCGCTTCCGTGAATGAGAATCTCCGCCGCCAATGTCCTCGGCCTCGTCTTCTGCCATAATCTCGCCCTCCGGCTCACTCAGCAAAGCGCGAGCATCCGCTGCGTCTTCCTCGCGCACCAGGACTTGAAATCCGGCGCCAGACCACGCCAAGTGCTCGCGCATTCTCCCCGCTGTGTCGGCAGTCGTCATTGCTGGAATGCCCGCGCTATCGAGCACGCTCTTAGCCAGATCTGCGTCGGCCTGACTCAAGCAAGTATGGACGACTACGAGGTTGTGAGACGGCATGTAACGATTATCTCACTTTTGCACGCCGCAGCGGTTCAGCTCGCACCATGAAATCGCACGATATCGGTGAGCCCAAAGGCTTGCAACACTTGCTCCTGCACGCGTTCGCATACAGCATTAATCTCGTCAATTCCGAGACCGCCGGCGGCGCTGACACGATACCTCGCATTGCGTTTGCCCGCGGGCGTCTCGATGATTCGCACCACAGCGTCGGCAAGGTCCTGCGGATTCGCCGTTGACGCGCTCAATTGATCCATCACGCGGGTGCCAATCGCAGCCACTTCTCCATAGGAATCGTTGCGGGAAATATCCGTCGCATGTTCGACGTTGCCAAAAACCGCCGTCGGATAGGCACCAGGTTGCACGATCACGCAATCGATTCCCTGTGGTGCGAGTTCGTAGCGATACGCCTCCGATACCGCTTCCATCGCGCATTTGCTGGCGCAATAGTAGGCCATGCCCGGAATAGCCAGGCGTCCCGCGCCGCTGCTGATGTTCAGCAGCAATCCGCTCTTCTGCCGCCTCATCCATGGCAGCACGGCGCGATTCACACGCATGGCGCCTAAAAAATTCGTGTCCATGATTCGTTGCGCTTGTTCAGACGTGATCGCTTCAGTCACGCCGATCACGGCATAGCCGGCATTGTTTATGGCCACATCAATTCGCCCGGATTTCTTTGCGGCTTCGGCAACCGCGCGCTCCACCGAGCTTTCTTGCGTCACGTCGAGCTCCAGCACTTGCAGATCCAGTGATTCTTTTTGACCTAACTCCCGCATTTCGCGCGCGGGGGCGGCGTTCTTTCCTTCCACGTTTCGCATGGTCGCGAAAACGGTGTACCCCTTCCTTGCCAGCGTCTCGGCGATCATCCGGCCGAATCCGGAGCTGGAGCCTGTTACCAGAACGGTTCTGCGCGAACTCATGGTTTTTTCTCGTCCTTTTGATTTCCGTGTGCGACTTCGACGGCGGTTACCACGGCTCGGGCTTTGTTTACGGACTCCGCGTATTCGCGTGCGGGCACGGAGTCTGCGACGACGCCGCCGCCAGCCTGGATGTAGGCGCGGCCATTTTTTGCAACCAGGGTGCGCAGGCCGATGCAGGAATCGATATTGCCGGAGAAATCGAGATAAAGGATCGCGCCACCATAGATGCCGCGGCGTGTCGGCTCGATTTCGTCAATGATTTCCATGGCGCGAATTTTGGGCGCGCCGGTGAGCGTTCCGGCAGGAAAGCAGGACATCAGGGCATCAAAGCAATCCACGCCCTCGCGCAGGCGGCCGCGCAAGCTTGAAACCAAATGCATCACGTGCGAGTAACGTTCGACAAACATCAGCCGCTCAACCTTCACCGAGCCGTATTCGCAGACTCGGCCGAGATCGTTTCGGCCCAGGTCCACGAGCATGATGTGTTCAGCTCGCTCTTTTGGATCGGCCAGAAGCTTTGCTTCCAGCTCGCGGTCTTCTTTATCTGTGCGGCCGCGAGGCAACGTGCCTGCGATAGGACGGTAGAACGCGTCGCGGCCCTGAACCTTAACGAGCATTTCAGGCGAGCTGCCGACGACGGAGACGTCGCCGAGCTGAAGATAATAAAGATACGGCGAGGGGTTCACGACGCGCAGGGCACGGTAAATTTCAAACGGGTCCGCGCTGATTTTCGCAGAAAACCGTTGGCTGGGAACGACCTGAAAAATATCGCCTGCGCCGATATAGGACTTGGCTTTGCGCACGCCTGCGAGGTATTGCGCTCTGGTAACGTTGGAGGTGAATTTTAAGGGGCGCGGGCGCGTCTTTTTGCGCTCAGGTGGCAGCGGCTTTTCGAGCTTGAGGCGCGTGCGGCGAATCTCGCCCACGGCCGCTTCGTATTTTTCGCGCAAGCTGCCTTTGCCTTCGGTAAACACGTTGCGAATGATCCAGACGCGATGGCGCACGTGATCGAATGCAACCAGGCCGAGGTAGAACATCATTACGCAGTCATCAAGGTTGAGATCGTCGCGGCCCGTCGAGGGAATATTTTCGACCATGCGCACCATGTCGTATGCGAAATAGCCGATGGCGCCGCCAATCAAGGGCGGTAAGCCTGGGACGCGAACAGGGTGATAACGCGCGGTGAGGCGGCGGAGTTGCTCGACGGGATTTTCCTCGAACTCGACGCGCTTTGAGCCTGTTTCCAATGTGCAGACGCGCCCACGCGCGCGGAAAACTTCTTCCGGATTCGCTCCGGTGAATGTGTAGCGTGCAACTGTCTCGCCACCTTCCACGCTTTCGAGCAAAAACGAATATTTCGCGTCACGCGCGATGCGTAGATGCGCGCCCACGGGCGTGAGCAGATCTGCCGTGTAGCTTTCGTAGACCGGGACGAGATTCCCCTGCTTCGCCAGGCGCGTGAACGATTTGAAATCAGGCTGAATCATCGCTGCGGACGGCCTTTCTCTTCGCGCGCAAGGGCTTCGACTACCACGCGGCGCATGATTTTTTCCGGGGCCCGTTCGCCCGTCCAGATTTCAAACTGTGCGATTCCCTGCGCGATGAACATTTCGGCACCGGAGACAGTTTCAATGCCGCGGCGCTTTGCAAGCTGGAGCAACCTGGTCTCGCGTGGGCGGTAAATGGTGTCAAAAACGAGCCGACAATTCAATTCCCGGGCTTGCAGCGGTGAGCGGTTTTCAAGTGGGTGCATGCCGAGCGGCGTAGCGTTCACGATGGCGTCGAAGAATTCCTTTCGCAGGCGATTGCGCGGGACCATAGTGCCGCCCACGGCGCGAGCAAGTTCCTTGGCTTTGCCCAGGCGCCGCGCGCAGATGCATACCGCCGCGCCCGCTTGCGCCAAGGCGAAAGCCACGGCGCGAGCCGCGCCACCAGCGCCCATGATCAGGACACGGCTGCCGCGAAGCGCGATGCGGCTCTCAAGAGCGCGGAGCACTCCGATGTAATCCGTGTTGTAGCCGTAGAGTTTTCCGCCGCCTCGGACGACGACCGTGTTCACCGCACCGATGGCCGTGGCGAGCGGATCGCAGCCTTTCAGGTAGCGGATAATCGTTTGCTTGTGAGGGAGAGTGACAGAAATGCCCGCGATTCCAAGCGGCATGACCGCGTGAAGAAAATCCTTCAGATCGTTGACCTGGAATGGCAGGAACACGGCATCCACTTTTTCGGCCTGGAACGCCGCATTCTGCATCAACGGGGAAAGCGAATGCCCGATAGGGTCTCCGATTACGCCATAGACGCGGGTCTTGCGTGTCAGACGGTCCGAGCGATAAAGATTTTTCATCTGGTCGAAGGAAGCCTGTCCCGGAGCCGTAGCGTTTTCAATCGCCGCATAGGCAAGTGCGCTTCCGGCGCGATTGGCGAGGACCCTGCCGGGCAGCGCGGCTTCTCCCATGGGTACGGCGACCACATTTCGGCGCCCGCGGGCAATCCGCAACAGCTTGAGCGTCTCGGCGAGCGTGTTGCATTTCGCGGCAATCTTGATGGCATCTGGCCGGGCGCGGGAAAGTTCGGCGGCCACAAGATTCAGCTTGGCCGGCAGCCCCTGGAAGAAGTGCGCTGAAGCCATATGCTGTCCGTGACCTAGCAAGACTTTGAGCACCTCCGGAGGGCATTCGCGCGCCGTTTCGATTTCCAGGTCGTACCACTGGCAGCCAGCGCGAAGTGCCTCTGAAAGATGAATCAGTTGCTTTGCGATGGAGCCGCGGTAAGAGCCGCCGGCCGGGATGCGGCGGCAAGTGGCGATCAGAGTTGCCCGAAACTTCTTCGAGCTGAGTCGCTTGAGAAACCTGTCAATTTCTTCATCGTCAATAAGCCAGTCGAGGCGGAGTTCCACTGTGTGAGAAAGACGAAGCGCGCGCTCGAGCTGGGTCCAAAGCGCTTGAGCGGTTCTGGCAGCCGCAACCGCGCACAATTTGTCATGGAACGGCATCGAATTTCCGGCCACCTGGCTGATTGATCGTAAAGGCCCATTTTAGACTGACTGGCCCTTGGTACAGGTGGAGTTTGAGGCTTCTATCATGCGGTACACAATGTGTAAAGCATGGCCGACCATTGTCTTGACGGCCCCATATGCCAATGTTACGGTCGGGTCTTACAGGGGAGCGTTGGCTTCACAGCGCACGGAATTCAAAGGAGCATGGGTTATGCATGGGAAAATTGTCCTTGCCGGTCTGATTCTCGGCCTCGGCGCAATGATTACTTCGGCGCAGGATAAGCAGCGATTGGCCATCCCCGGAGATATCTATTGCGCAGGCGTGGTGACCACGGAATCCATCCCGCACGACACGTACGTAATTACCGGTGAACAATCGAACTACAAGATTACTTTTGACGATGGGGACTACGTCTATATCAACAAGGGAGCTGCCCAGGGCGTGAAGGTGGGAGACGAGTTCACAGCGGTCCGGGCGGTCAGGGATCCTTACGGAATCGAGTGGACAAAGTGGCAAAACGCCATTCTGAAGAAGATGGGCACAGTCTGGGAAGATGAAGCGCGGGTCCGCGTGATTGTGGCGCAGGCCAACGTGTCCATCGGGCAAGTGGAGCACTCCTGCGATTATGTCCAGCGCGGAGACACGCTGCTGCCCTTCACGGAACGCCCGCTGCCTCCGTTGAAAGCAGCGGACAATTTCGATCGCTTCGCACCTCCAGACGGCAAACCCCTTGCCATGGTGATTACAGGCAAGAAATTCCAGACACAAGTGGGCAAGAACGACGTGGTGTATGTGAACCTCGGGCAGACTCAGGGCGTGCGAGTGGGAGACTATTTCCGAGTGTTCCGCTATCAGGGCACGCAGCACGAAACCGTTTACCAGACTCCGCGCTACGCCTTCGACGCGGAAGATGAAATGGCGATCCCCGACATGGGAATTTTCGGATTCGGGGCAGTCAACAAGAAATGGGATTGGAGCAACGTACCCCGGGAAGTTCTCGGTGAGGGACTTGTGCTTCGGACCGGGCCCAATTCGGCTACCGTGCTGCTCACTACAACGCTGCGGGAGATTTTCCCCGGCGACTACGTCGAACTCGAATAACGCGGTTTCTCTTTGAGCGGCAAATCGGGCTGGTCTGAACGGCCAGCCCGAAAATCCACCTCCCCGAAAACTTCCGCCGTAAAGACCTGGATTTGAACGGCAGGATCTTTCCAGGCATCCCTTTCGAGTTCCGCTTTCACGCAAGTTTCTTCAAGGAACTTTTTCGCATCCCAATGAAATTGAACCGCTACTTGAGGGAGAAGCACGCCCCTGCGGTTTCCCTGCCTCACACTGATGCCATGCTTCCCCGCTACGATCTGGTCAGGAACCACTGTTACAAGCGGCGAAAGAATCGAGAGCTCGATTTCGATTTCCGGAAGTTCTTCCGCGCGGACCGGTTGAAAGCGCGGATCTTCCAGCGCGGCCGAATGCGCGCAGTAGGCAACGACGCGAATGAGGGGTTCACTCGAAACGAGCTGGCCGATGCACCCTCGCAGGCGGCGACGGATGCGGAGTGTGACGAACGCGCCACCGGGACGATTGAGGCCTTCGGCATTGGGGAGTTCGTTGAGCGATTCACGTTTGTGAACGCAGAGTTCGAGGGAGCGGCGTGCAACTTCCAGGAGTATTTTCTTGTCGCTAGGAGTGATGGATGAAAAATTCAGAGGGGGCGCATCGGGCGGCATCTGTTTCATAGGAGATTCACGATGGGGAGCAGCGAAATGCCCGCGCCGGAATTATGGAGTCGGTACATCCTGCGGACGTTCTTTCGCCTCGACCGCCAACGCACCGCGGCGCCGCTGCTGTACGCGCGAATTAATCTGACTCCAGAACACCTGGAAATAGTGAATTGCGGAGACAACCGCGCTCAGGACCACGAGCCAGACCAATATTGTGCCGAGCGTTTTTAACTCCGGATGGTTTGCCGTGAGGATCACGGCACAGCCCGCCAGAACCTGCAAAATCATTTTCGTCTTGCCCAGCGCCGAGGCGGGAATTACCAGACCTTCTACTGAGGCGATTTCGCGCAAGCCCATCACGATAAATTCGCGTCCGATGATGACTACCACCATCCACGCCTGAATCAAACCCATTTCCACCAGCGAAATAAAAGCGGCGGAGATAAGCAGCTTGTCAGCGATGGGATCGAGCAGGATCCCGAGCGTGGTGATCTCCCGTCGCTTGCGGGCAATATAGCCGTCCATCATATCGGTGGCGGCAGCCGCAGTAAGAATCAGAACGCCCCAAACTTCAAAATGAAATGGGAGACCCCAGAAATTCCAATTGGGCTGGCGGGTAAGCAGGACGACCACGAGCAGAGGTACAAAAAAGATGCGCAGGGTCGTCAGACTGTTCGGCAGGTTCATTTCATTCTCGAAAAAAAAGCCGGGGCCGTTCACCCACCGCTTCGCGGGTAGACGCAGCCAATATAGTCCTGCTTCCCGGGCACGTCAACGGTACGATGCGGAAGTCAATCTGATGGGCGTCCGTCTTGGGAGCCCAGGTCTTATGAACAATGCAAATCCTGTTCCTAGTGACTCTTAGCCATCCCCTGGGTGGCAAGCTGTGCAAAAGATGTGAGAAAGAAAGGGCCGTTCGATTCGGCGGTGGGAAAAGCCAACCAATGCTTGAACATCCTGTACCATACTGAAAATGCAGGGCTTGCCTAGAATTACTAAAAGGAGGACGCGGTACCTCTCGGGCGAATACCTCTGGGCGTTGCCCGGAATCAGGTCGTTTTTTCCACAGGGATTTCCACATATAACGTTGAAAATATGAAGGTTGGACCGAACTCCGGAGGGCGATTCCCCGCCTGCCGCCCGCGGTTTTTGCAGATTTCGTTCCCGCACTCTCAGGCTTCCGCACTATCTTCTCTGGGGCCGGTTGCTGAATGCGTCGTGGCAAAGTCCTCCAGGCGGCGAGCAAGCGATTCGGGCAACTCGGCATCCAGCAGGAAGAAGCCGTTCTGGATTTCTGAGTGGAGGACGCGTCCGCAGGCATGAACGAGGGAAAGATGGCGGCCATCGGAAACTGGAATCCTGAATTTAAGTCGAACCAGTGGATCTCCCGGCATGACCTCATCAATGGCGATGAGCAAATCTGAAATGCCCTCGCCCGTTTCCGCCGAGGTAAAGACCCTGGGATGGTGATTGGTTTTTGCATTCTTCAGCGCGCTGACTTCTTCTTCGCCCAGGCGATCGATTTTGTTGAACACGTGAAGGCGAGGGCGATCTTCGACGCCGAGATCGGCAAGAACTTTCACAACTTCCACGTCTTGTTCAGCGTGATGCGGATTGGAAATGTCTGTGACGTGAAGGATGAGGGCGGCTTCTTGAACTTCCTCAAGTGTTGCGCGGAAAGCGGCAATCAAATCGGGAGGCAGGTCGCGGAGAAATCCGACGGTATCGGAAATCAACACGCGGCGGCGCGAGGGCAGGCGAACGGCGCGGATGGTGGGATCGAGAGTGGCGAACATTTTCGAGGAAGTAAGCACTTCGGCGTGCGTCAGTGCATTGAAAAGGGTGGACTTGCCGGCGTTCGTGTATCCGACGAGCGCGATCATGCCGAGAGGGACCGCCTGGCGTGCGCGACGGCGAGTGGTCCTCTGGCGGCGAACGGTCTCGATGGATTGCTTGATTTTGGAGACTCGGTCGCGGATGCGGCGCCGGTCGGTTTCGAGTTTTTGTTCGCCAGGACCGCGCGTCCCAATGCCGCCGCCGAGACGCGATAATTCTTCACCGCGGCCAGTGAGGCGCGGAAGCAAATAATTTAATTGCGCCAGCTCGACCTGTAGCTGCCCTTCGCGCGTGCGGGCGTGGGTGGCAAAAATATCGAGGATGAGCTGCGTGCGGTCAATCACACGGCAGCCGATTCCCTTCTCCATGTTGCGAAGCTGAACGGGCGAGAGATTGTGGTCCACGATGACGAGCGGGACGTGGCGCAGCTCCGCCTCCACACGGATTTCATCAATTTTGCCGCGGCCGACCAGAGTAGCGGGATCAAGCGTTTCGCGAATCTGGAGTAAAGTTCCGGCAATGTTGGCGCCCGCGCTGACTGCGAGTTCCTCAAGCTCTTCGAGCGAATCGCGGCCTGCGGCTGCGGGATCTCCGGCGCGTCCACGCGGAGATTTTTTCAGGCTTACACCCACCAGCAGGACGCGCTCTCGATTGTCTACGGATTGCGGAGTTTTCATCTGGCGGAGGAAGGGCAGCTCGGATTGAATTTGCGCTGAGTCAATTTGATTCGCGGACCAATTATACGCGCGTGGGAGCCGAGGCGACAGAGGTTCGAGTGGAGATGAGGAGGCAGAGCAAGGAAAGGACGTAAAAGAGGTTGAGGAGGTAAAGGAAAAATCGGTGCTCCCAGACGGACATTGGAGCGTGGCAAAGAGGGGATTTTGCCGGTGCGGGAAAAAGGGCATTGCTGTTGCTATTAGGTTTTGCAAGCGGCTTTGTTTTGTATGACTTGCAGCGATTCCTAATAAAAAGGTGTTGCTATTAGGATTGGGCTCGGCCCTTTGTTCTGTCCAATTTACGGGGAATTCTATTCGCACGGTGCAGCGATTAGAATTTGCGGCGCCTCGTTGAGGCGCGCCCGGAAGTAGCGAGCGCCGGATTGGAGTTTCGCAATGCATGTCATGCAGGCGGCATGGTTTTAGTACTCACGCAGCTAGTTTACCATAAAGTACTATGTATTTCAATCAAAAAATGACGGAACTAAAATCAAGAAAGCAAAGGTCTTATGGCGAAGGTAACTGGGGATGACGGTGAGGTGAACTGGACGCATGGACAAAATCGGGACGAGGACCAATACCCTGTCCCGATTGCTATGACAGGACCTGTTCTTTAGGTCGGAGATTTAACCGGAGGGTAGACCTTCGAAGGCTGATGACTTCCTGTGGTTTGCAACGCGGTAGGCAATAATATCGAGAACCCTCACAGAATGGTGGCGTTGTGCGCTGTCTGCTGTGGCAGTGTTCTCGAATGTCTTTATTCATTTCTCTTTCGAAACAAAATTGGCGTACGGGGCATTCAGTCCAAGCTCCCAAATCAAGGTTGCCCGAAGTTTCTCCAAGTCACGATTTGAAGCGTGAACCGATGCGAGGGCCCTTTCCAGCCTAGCACGATACTGCGTAGACGGAGTGCCACTAAGCTTCTTATCAATTCGCATTTGGTCCTCGCGCAATATCTGGATTTCCTTTTCGCAATGCATTAGCACCATTTGCCTATATGGCGCTTTGCCGCCGATGATCAGAACAACAAATGCTCGTAATAGAAGCCAGAGTGTTCTAAGGGGACGGAACATTTGCTTTCTCCTTTCCATGACTGAAAACGTGATTGCTCTTGGCTATCGCTTCCAGCCGCCGAATTTCTAGTCCCACAAATCAGCTTTGATTTTGTTGGGGAGACCGACTGCCACGTATGCAGTGAGGCGCGCGATCGGCATAAGCTGGCGTTTTGAGGCGATTCCATATACCGCAGCCACAGAGAGCACTAGCTCCGGTGGTGCAAGCAAGCGAGCGACAGCCGCCAGAACCATGAATAGGCCGCTCTTGTCCGCGTTTTGCCACCAATCCAAGGCAGGGTTAAACGAGAAAAGCGCAATGAACCACCCCAAAATTGATAATGCCCGATGCCTTTTGATAAACGACATGGCAGACCTTAGGTTGCTGGCGCGAAGTTGGGCAAGACCTTCCTTCATTGGCCCGAGCGTCCGATCTTTCCCTTCAATGCTCCTCTCAAGTATGAATGCCGCCTCGACTAGCCCGGAATAGTACTGTGTTAAACAGTTAACAGACTGTTCTCGAATGTAGTAGGTGGGGTGGGCTTGAAGACATAGCGTTCCCAATCACTCAATAATGCTTGTGGGTGCCGCTGAGTTCGGGCGCACGAGCGTCGCGCGGGTGAATCAGCGCGAAAGGCAGAAAGGCGACGAGGAGATTTTATGAAGGGGATAAATCCGCTCCCTCCCCGGACGAAGGGCCAACGCAACAGCTTCCCCTTGCTTACCGAGGGGAAGAAGTGTATTTTGTCTCGGTAAGCGAGGAGAGCGAGTGAGCAAACCATCAGATTTGGTGCAAGGCACGCTGGACCTGCTGATATTGAAAATCCTGGCGCTGGAGCCGCTGAACGGATTTGCGGTGAGCCAGCGACTGAAGCAGGTGTCGGGCGAAGTGTTGCAAGTGAGCGACGGGTCGCTATATCCGGCGCTGCACAAGCTCGAACAGGAGGGCTGGATCAGCGCGGAGTGGAAGGCGAGCGAGAATAACCGGAGGGCAAAATTTTATTCGTTAACGCGGCTGGGGCGGCGGCACCTTGAAAAAGAAGCGGAAAATTGGGGCCGCCTTTCGGCCGCGATTTCGCATGTGGTGAAGTTGAAGGAAGCTTAACTCTCGAATGGATAGCCGTTCGTTGCGGGCGGATTGGAGCAGAGATGCATCCAGAAAATTGGATTCGAACTCTTCGGTTGCGAGCGCGCGCGCTTTTCCAGCGACGAAGAGTGGAAGAGGAATTGGATGAGGAGTTGACGTATCACGTGGAGCAAAGAACAGCGGAAAATATTTCCAAGGGAATGACGCCGGAAGAAGCGCAACGAGCCGCGGCGCTCTGGTTACGTGGCGTCGAGCGCACCAAAGTGGAAATACGGGACGTCATGCCGCTGCGATGGCTCGATCATTTCTGGAGAGACGTGCGGTTTGGACTTCGCATGCTCATCAAGTATCCGGGATTCACCGCCATAGCGGTGACCGCACTTGCGCTGGGAATTGGCGCAGACACGACGATGTACACCATCGTCAACGGCGCGCTTTCCTGGGACATGGGGCTCGACAATCACGATCGGATTGTGGCGATCACAACGATCGACGCGCGGCGCGGCCAAGATTGGGGAGTCTCGTACCCGGATTTTCGTGATTTTCGCACGGAGCAGAAATCGCTGGCTGGAACGGCCGCCTATGATATGGAGCCCGTAAATGTGAGCGACCGCGGAGCGCTGCCGGAGCGGTATTACGGGGTCCAAATGTCGGCAAATGGATTTTCCGTAGTGCAACAGAAGCCGCTATTCGGGCGCGATTTTGTTGATGCCGACGAGCGGCCCGGCGCTGCTGCTGTGGTGATGCTGGGATACCACGTCTGGCGCGACCGCTACGGGTCAGATCCGGCGATCGTTGGGAAGTCGATCACTATCGACGCGATCCCGCGCGTGGTGATTGGCGTGATGCCGCCAGGCCGACGATTCCCGGAAGAGACCGATTTGTGGACGCCTCTGGTGCCGGATGGGCAGCGTGAGAGACGCGATAGCCGCAATTTGACGATGTTTGGACGCCTGCGCGACGGCGCGGGGATCGCGCCCGCACAGGCGGAAATGAGTGCTCTGGCAAAAAACCTGGCGGACCAATATCCGGATACGAACCGCGACGTGACGGCTCAAGTGATGCCGATCATGCAGCTCACCGGCCTTTATTTCATGAGGCCTCTGATTCTCGTGTTGTTCGGCGCCGTGGGATTTGTCCTGCTGATCTCGTGCGCGGATGTGGCCAACATGCTGCTTGCGCGAGCCGGGTCTCGAACACGCGAGTTCTCGATTCGCGTGGCGATCGGCGCGGGAAAGATTTCAATCATCCGGCAGCTCATGGTCGAAAGTGTGGTTTTGTCGATCGCGGGCGGATTTTTT